>Ga0055533_1000248_pt1 | contig 33859 bp, 30 predicted proteins | sample AraplaCvi_mMS_r2_FD_54991 | JGI IMG/M metagenome (GOLD analysis project Ga0055533, IMG submission 54991) | Arabidopsis root microbial communities from North Carolina, USA - plate scrape CL_Cvi_mMS_r2 | ecosystem: Host-associated > Plants > Roots > Endosphere | place: USA: North Carolina...
AAAATTCTTTTATCGACGAGATCTGCACGCGTGACGATGCCGATCAGACCGTGGTCCGCGTCGATCACCGGAAGCGCTTTCACCTTGTTGCGTTTCAACAGTGCCCATGCAGCGACCGCGCGGGTGCCCGCCGACACCGACACCACATGACGCGACATGATGTTCTCGCAGGTCAGTTCGTTGAAACTGCGTGAGAAGGCCTGAAGTTGAGTCTCGCGCAGCAGCGATTCCAGGTCGTCCGGGTCGATGTCGAGCATTTCACTGCGGCGCTTGAGTACGGCTTCGAGGTCGGCGCGTGTGAAGCCGGCGCGCGAGTCGGCGTCCGCAGTACTGCCCGCCGCGCCGCGCGACGCGCGTGCCGAATGAGGATAACGGTGGCCGGTGGCGGCGTGATAGGCGATCGCAGCGGCGAGCAGCGCGACCGACTGTATTGCGATCGGTTCGAGCACGAACCGGTAGCCGAGCGCATGAATGGCCGGACCCCCGAGCACGGCGGTCAACGCGACGGCACCCGACGGCGGGTGCACGCAGCGAAGTGCGAACATACCGCCAATGGCAAGCGCGACGGCCAGCGCGGCCGCCAGTGTGGGATCGCCGATCACATTCGCGCACGTCACGCCGATAGTCGCAGAAACGAGATTTCCGCCGATGATCGACCATGGCTGCGCAAGCGGACTCGCGGGCACAGCAAACAGCAGTACGGCGGAAGCGCCCATCGGCGCAACCAGCAGAGGAATGTTCGCGCCCGGTCCCAACAGCAGATACATCGAGCCGCCGGTGAATGCGATACCGAGCAGCGCACCCAGACATGAGCGCGCGCGCTCCTGCCATTTCACGGTGACCGGAACGGGAATAAAGCTGGAAAGCCAGCGCAGGACGATGGAGCGGGACAAGATGCGAACGAGGAGTTAGTCGATTGTACTGGGCTGCGAAGATACCCGCGAAAGCTGCGCCAACGCGAATACCGTGTGGTCATAATTATATGCCAATATGATATAAAACGCGGGCGGCGCTTAGCGGTGACGCTGGCGGCGAAGGGCATTCACGCAACAGGGCACTTTGCGATTGGCGATCAGCTTGATCGGATTCCGCACTTCGTCAAAGAACTGAATGCGGATCTGATTTCCGGCAACAGAAACCAGCGGCTCAACGAATTTCGTGACCACCGTTCGTGCGTTCGACCTCGTTGACCCGATCGATAGCAGGGTCGCGCGCATACATGTATGTCCGATTGAACGGATAGTCGCTGTGAGCCCATGGCATGCGGCCCGCGTGACCATCGCCGGCTTTTACCGACTCTGCGGGGCGCGACGCGAGAATCTGGAACAGCGACGTCCATCCGCGCTCGAATCCCATTGCCGATCCGGCCAGATACAGCCGGTACGCGCGGATAATTTTCTCCGCGTCCTTGCCGAGTACTTCGCGTGCTTGATCGAGATGTGCTTCCAGTGCATCCGCCCAATGCCATAGCGTTTTTGCGTAATGCGGACGCAGGCATTCTGCGTCTACCGGCTCGAGATTGCCGCGCGTCATCGCATTCATCATTACGCTTACGTGTACCAGTTGGCCGCCGGGAAAGATGTATCTGTCGATGAAGTCGCCCATACCGCCGCCGACTTCCGCGTTGTCGGCGCCGCCTGCAGTAATACTGTGATTCATCATGAGACCGCCCGGTCTGAGCAGACGTCGCATCTTCGCAAAGTACGCCGGCAGGTTCAGACGGCCGACGTGCTCGCACATGCCGACCGACGCGACCTTGTCGAACGGCGCGGATTCATCGACGTCCCGGTAGTCCTGCAGCAGCATCGTGACGCGGCCCTGAAGTCCCTTTTGCTCGATCAGTCGGTTGACGTACGCATGCTGGTTCCTGGAAAGCGTAATGCCGGTTGCAGCAACGCCGTAGTATTCGGCGGCCCACAGCAACAGCGCACCCCAACCCGCGCCGACGTCGAGAAAGCGCTCGCCGGAGCGCAACATGAGTTTCCTGCAGATGTGGTCGAGCTTGGCCTGCTGCGCGTCGGCGAGAGACATATCCGGCGAAGAAAAGTAGGCGCATGAGTACACGCGTAGCGGGTCGAGCCACAGCGCGTAAAAATCATCGGAGACGTCGTAGTGATGCTGGATCTGAGCGGCGTCTTTGGCGCGGCTATGGTGCGTGCGCTCCCAGATCGCGCGGCGCGCACGGTTCACGTGGTCCAGCAGCCATCCATGTGTTTCGTGTGTGGGATCGCTGCGCAGCAAGGCCGGCGCCGCAGCCATGAGGTCGTGCATGCTGCCGTCTATTTCGAGCCGGCCTTCCACGTAGTCTTCCGCGAGCCGGCCGATCGCGCCCTGAGTGAGATGCAGTAGCGCCCTCGTGTCGCGTATCTCGAACGACAGACGCGGCTCGCGCGCGCCGATGCGCTGACCGTCGGGCAGGGCCACAGAGCAGGGCAGCGGCATGCCGGCGATCTGCTGTTCCGCTGGCGAACGCAAGAGGCTCCAGAGCGTCATGGCGTTGGCTCCTTGCAACAACCTGGATGGTTCTTCCGAAGCATCATTCGTGCCGCAAGAAAGGACCGCTGGCGGGTTCTGGCGTTGCCGTGCCAATGCCGGTCTTTACAGTTAGCTATCCGGATCGTTTGCAGACTCGGCATACCGACTTGCGCCGAGGGTTTTCCATGAGAGTCGAATGCCTGCGAATCGACATTGCAGCGAGGCTCACCGCGCAAGTTCCGTCTGCTTCTACTAATTGCCAGGCTTTCAGCGCAGTGACAGGATGCTTACATGATGGTGCCAACGGGAGCGCCATAGAACCATACGTCCACAACATCATGCAGCGCAGGAGCTTTGTACTCGCGGCATTGAGCACGGCCGGCATGCTTGGCCGGCCGCATGCCGGGTCGTCTGCTGACTTCGAGATCGTTCATCCGCGAATCCGCACCGGCGGTGAGGTTCATGCGGCATTTGCGCTTGCAGTGCTGGACCTCGCGATGAGATCGGCAAGAGTCACCTATACGATTCGTCAGGCCGACGTGACCATGGAGCGCGGCCGCGCGCTGGCAGAACTCGCCGACGGCGACTCCATTAATCTTCTATGGACCAGCATGGACAGCCGCGCGGAAACCGGGCTGAACGTGGTCCACATTCCGGTGAATCGCGGCTTGATCGGCTATCGCGTGTTTGTGATAAGGAAAGACCGGCAGGCCGACTTCGACAAGGTCGACAACGTAGCAGATCTACGCCGGTTGACGGCGGGCCAGGGGCTCGGCTGGGTCGACACGGACATTCTGCTCGACGCCGGCCTGAAAGTGGAAACGTCCAGCACGGACACGTTATTCGCAATGACGCGCGCGGGCCGAATAGACTATTACCCGCGAGGCGTAATCGAAGCGTTCCCCGAACTCGAAACGCGCAAGCAGGCGGACCCCGACCTGACGGTTGAAAAACGTTTGCTGCTTAAGTACCGGTCGGACTTTCTCTTTTATGTGGCTCGCCGTGATCCCAGGCTCGCTATGACAATAGAGCGCGGCTTCATGGCGGCTTACAAAGACGGCTCATATATGCGGCTTTTCGATTCGCACCCGTACATTCAGCGCGCGCTGGCGCAAGCCAATTTGCGCGACAGGAAGGTGATAGAACTGGACAACCGTTATCTGTCCGCGGCTGACCGAAAGATTCCGGAAGAGTATTGGGCGCAGTGGCCGGCCATCGTGCGCGCAAGTGCACCCTAGCGGGGAGAGCAGGGCGCGCCGCGTCGCTCGCGAAAACCGGTGAGCAGGGGTCAGGATTTCCTTACCCTCGAATCAGGATACCCTTGACGGATCATGCGCGCTGCCTGACTGTTGCGCGATGAGTATCGTTCTATGATGGATGAATCAAAATGGCCTAACCGGGTAACAGAGATGATTTCCTATCCGTCGCAGCGTGAAACCGAGGTGGAGCATATCAACTCGATCTGCTTCCGTCTCTTCGACATCTGGTGCGAACGACGCAGCATCACGCCGTTGGGTTATCTGATGCATTGCTGGCCGCTAGTCGACAGCGGACCCAAGGCGATCAGGCGAGTCGGAGAAACGCTGCGAGAACTACGAAAGTCCCATCCAATGGAACTGGATGGCGAGGCAACGGCAATGCTCCGAGAGCTGACCGAATGCGTCGACGCTCTGCTGCTTCGTGCGGTTCACGAGCCGCAAGGCGTCATTGAAATCCGGCTGTCATCTTGAGCCAATGGAAGATTGACGCGAACCGCGGCAAGCAATGGAGCAATGGAGCAATGGAGTAGGCAACGAAGCAGAGTACATTGCGACGCGCGCGCATGGCGTCATAAGATAGTAACAACCGCTTTTCGGCGCGGGCGCCTGACATAGCAGCGCGCTGCGCCAGCACCGAACGAGTAACGACATCACCATGCTTGCGGGGGCAATATGGCTGTCAACCCCATGGGGGAGTGGTGGTATCCGCTCAGGCGGTTACGGCACAGTATCGTGCTCCGGCTTCTTGCCATCGCGATACTGTTTAGTTGCGTGCTCACCTTGTTGCTCACCGCGCTGCAGATTCATCGCGATTACAGCCAGGGCATTGCGCTCATAGAAAACCGCCTTTCGGACATCGACAAAAGTTACCGCGACAGTCTGGGCGAGGCGCTGTGGCGGCTCGACGAGGCGCAGTTACGACTTGAACTCGGCGGCATTCTGCGTCTGGCAGATATCAGTGTGGCTGAAGTGCGCCAGTCGGGCGGCAGTTCGGCGCCAACGCTCGTGAGCGCGGGCAGACCAGCCGGCGGGCCGGCGATAGCGCGTGAGTACCCGCTCATGCATCGCGTGCTCGGCAACGACCAGCGCATCGGCACGCTATACGTGCAGGCTACGTTGAACCATCTGTACGACGATCTGAAGCACACGGCGTTGCTGATTCTCATCACTCAAGCCGCCAACATTTTCCTCGTTTCGCTTTTCTTCGTCTTTATTCTGAATCGGCTCGTGACGCGCCATCTTGCGGTGCTTGCTCGTACTGTAGATGGCTACGACTTTCGCGAGCCAGCCGAACCTCTGAAGCTAAACCGGCGTGTGCCCCGCGAGCCCGACGAACTTGAGCGCGTGGTGACGGCGTTCAATTCGATGGGCGCCCGGCTGCATCGCGCATATCTCGACGAACGGGAGGCCGGTGCCGAACGCGAGGCGCGCCGCGCTGCCGAAGCAGCGAATCGAGCGAAGGGCGAGTTCCTGGCCAATATGAGTCACGAGTTGCGCACGCCGCTGAACGCGATCCTCGGCTATGCGCAGATCTTGCGGCGCGACCCGAGCCTGAGCGAGAGACAACGCGACGGCGTCGGCGTCATTCAACGCAGCGGCGAACACCTGCTCGGACTGATTGCGGATGCACTCGATTTCGCGCGAATCGAAGCGGGCCGGTTGCGCGTCGAGATAGGCGAGGTGCCGCTCGCCGGCACGCTCGATGCGATTCGCGAAATCATCGAAGTGAAAAATGCGCAGAAGCATGTCGAGTTCATCTGGCGGGTGGGGCCCGATGTGCCCGACGCCGTTCGCGCGGACGAACGGCGCTTGCGTCAGGTGCTGCTGAACCTGCTCGCAAACGCATTCAACTTCACGGATCAAGGCAGCGTGAGCTTGCTGGTCGAAATGACTGCGAAGAACAGCGTATGTTTCGAGGTGCGCGATACAGGCATCGGCATGGACGCCGACAAACTTCAGACCATTTTCGAGCCGTTCGAACAGATTGCGCACCTGGAGCGCGGCGCGGGTGGGACAGGGCTTGGGCTGACGATCAGTCAGCAGTTTCTGCACGCAATGGGCAGCGAAATTCACGTGCAGAGCCAGCCTGGCCGCGGCAGTGTATTCTGGTTCGAACTGCCGGCGGCCTCAGGCGCGGTGCCCGCCGCGCCGGTTATTGCCGATACACGCATGACGACGGGTTACAAGGGAGCGCGTCGCAAGGTGCTGGTGATCGACGACGTCGCGATGAACCGCGCGGTGCTAGTGGAATTTCTCGGCCGGCTCGGGTTCGAGATCGTTGAAGCGACAGGTGGCCGCCAGGGACTCGCGAAAACGTTGAGCGAGCGACCGGCGCTGATCGTGACAGACATCGTAATGACCGATATGGATGGACTGGAAGCCACGCGCAGGTTGCGACAGATTCAGGGTTTTTCGGAAGTGCCGGTGATCGCGACTTCCGCGAGTCCATCAGGCGCCGACGAACAGCGCAGCCTCGAAGCCGGCGCGAATGCGTTTCTCCCCAAGCCGATCGACTTCGGGAAACTGCTCGCGCATGTCGCGCGCCTGCTCGATCTTGAATGGACCTACGCGCCCGCGGGCGCTACAACCGGCGTGCAGGATGCCCCTGCTGGACATCCTGTCGCGGTACCCGAAGACGAACTCGAAGAGTTGCATCTGCTTGCGCGCCGCGGCGATATGCAGGAGATAAGGCTGTGGGCCGAACGGGTCGCGACGCATGATCCACATTACCGGGCATTCGCCGCGCGGATTCTGAGCCTCGCGAAAGGCTATCAATCGAAAGCGCTACTCCAACTCGTCGAGGAGCAACTCGAACGCAGGGCGGTCGGATGAACGGCACGGCGCTTCCCGCTGACGACTCGCCCACGGTCCTGATCGCGGACGACAACCCGGCCAATCTGGCGATCGTTGTCGAGAGTCTGGTAGCGCGCGGCTTCAAGGTGCTCGTCGCGCTAGACGGCCCGGAGGCCATCCAACGCGCGCAATTCTCGCAGCCCGACCTGATTCTTCTCGACGTGAGGATGCCAGGCATAAACGGCTTCGAAACCTGCCGGCGTCTCAAGTCGGACGAGCGCACGCGCAATATCGCCGTGATCTTCATGACGTCGCTAACGGGCAGCGAGGACATGGTGGAAGGTTTCTCGGCTGGCGGCGTCGACTACCTGACGAAACCCGTCCACGTCGACGAAATGATGGCGCGCATCAGCACGCATCTTGCGCTCAGAGGCATGCATCAGAAGCTCATTGCGCAGAACCGGCAATTGCAGGACGAAGTGCTCGTGCGTCAGCGAGCCGAGGCCGCGTTGTCGCGCGTGCGCGACGGCCTCGAAGCAAGCGTCGCGCAGCGCACGGACGAACTGGGGCGCGCAAATGCGACGCTACAGTCGCAGATCGAGGAACGCAGGCGTGCTGAAGCGCGGCTCGTCGCGAGCGAGTTCCGTTTTCGAACGATCGTCGAAACGAGTCCGGTGCCGCTTTGCATTACGTCGATGCCCGAAGGGCACGTTCTGTACACGAACAAGCCGTTGCGCGAACTCTTCGGCATCGATTACGTGACCACGCATATCGGCAACATCGCCGAGTTGTATGCGGATATCGCAGACCGCGACCGCCTTGTCGAAGACCTGCGTCATGAAGGAAGCTTTCGCAACACCGAAGTTCAGTTAAAGCGTGCGGACGGCTCGACGTTCTGGGCCATCGCGACTGCGCGTCTCGCGACCTACGACGATGCGCCCGCGATTTTCGTCGGCCTCAACGACATTACGGAACGCAAGCGGATCGAGCAGGAACTGGTGGAATCGCGCGAGCAGTTGCGCGAACTGTCCGCGTATATGGAAGCCATTCGCGAAGAGGAAAGAAAGCGTATCGCGATGGAAATTCACGACGAATTGGGCCAGTTGCTAACGGCGCTCAAGATGGACGTGTCGCTGCTCAAAATGCGACTCTCCGGCGATCTAGAAGTGGCGAAAAGAACCGACGACATGCGCGAGCTCGTTGAAAGAACCATCTGGATGGTGCGCAATGTCGCGAGCCATTTGAGGCCGGCAGCGCTCAATTATGGAATCGTATCGGCGCTTGAATGGCTCGTCGACGATTTCGGGCGGCGCAGCGGACTTGCCTGCCAGTTTCGTCTGAATGGCAGAGAGCCCGTGCTTTCCGATGCACACGCAACCGCAATGTTTCGAATCGTGCAGGCTTCGCTGACGAACGTCGCGCGGCATGCATGCGCGACGCGAGCGGACGTCACATTGACGAATACGTCGACGGCACTCGACCTGCATGTGAGCGACGACGGCTGCGGTTTCGATCAGGACGCCGTGCGTCGCGACTATTCGTACGGATTGCTCGGCATGAGCGAGCGGGCGCGTCTGATAGGCGGCTCGCTGCTGATCGACAGTGCGCCGGGAACGGGCACTGCGGTCTCGATACATATACCGCTTCAGGACGGGGTTCAGACATGATCAGGCTTCTGATTGCCGACGACCATCCGCTCGTGCGCGGAGGTCTCAAGCAGATAATCGAAACGACGCCCGACATTATGGTGGCGGGCGAAGCGGCGCAAGGTTCTGAAGTAATCGAGAAACTGCGCACCTGCCAGGTGGATTTGCTGCTGCTCGACATGACGATGCCGGGCATCAGCGGTGTCGATCTGATCCGGCGCGTGCGTGCGGAACGTCCGTCGCTGCCGGTACTCGTGCTGAGTATCCATAACGAGGCACAGGTGGTCTCTCGCGCGCTGCGTGCGGGCGCAACGGGTTATGTCACGAAAGACAGCAATCCCGACGTGCTGCTCGCTGCAATTCATAAGCTCGCCGAAGGCGGACGCTTCATTGACCCGAAACTGGTGGAGGGAATCGTTTTCGAAACGTATTCGGGCGACGCGCCGCCGCACGAAATTCTTTCCGATCGCGAGTTTCAGGTTCTGCAAATGCTTGCGCTCGGCAAGAGCCTGAATGAAATTGCCGATGCTTTCGCGCTCAGCGCGAAAACGATCAGCACGCACAAGATGCGACTCATGCAGAAGCTCGGCCTTGCCAATAACGCGGACCTGATTCGCTATGCGATAAGGCACGGACTGGTCGCCGAATAGATAGTGGACACGCGTCAGGAAAACCTGAGTACTGAAGCAGGCATTCCTGATCTGACATTCCGCCGCCGCCGATGGAGGCGTTGCCACCGTCGTTCTACGATGCACCATGCGAATGAGCGGAGGAGTTATGGCGGCGTCAGAGCGATCGTTGCGCGAACTGGTCGAGAAGTGGCTGGACACGAGCGGTGCAGCATCGGCTCGAATCCAGTTACAGCCCTCCGCCGGCCAAGGGAACAGACGCTGCATATGTGTCGAGGCACAACGTGAGACGGGCACGTTGACGCTCTTTTTCTTCCATCACGGCAACGGTTTGTGGCACGTATTCCCGCCTGACGAGCGGCCCGCCATGAGGGTAGCCACCACCGCCGGCCAGGCGGCAATACGCGCGAAGAAGGGAGGATCATGACCCACGATGAATGGGGTTGGGGATCGCCGAAAGTATTGGCGCTGCGTATGTGGATGAGCGTGTGGTACGACCATGCGGTCGTGTCCGGCTTCATTCGCACGTCTTTCACGCTGAACGACGCGGACGCCGAGCGGCTCGAAGGCTATTTCAATCTCGGCCTGACACCGGAGGAGGGTGCTCGCGTGTTCTTTTCCAAATCGCATTAAATCCTGCTTTAAACATTCTCTCCGGCAACAGTTTCGTTTAGCATCAGTGCCACTTTCATATGAAGAACTTGAGACATGGCACTCATCGCACGCGACGTACTCGGCATTGCCGTACTGCTCTTCATCGCTTTCATCTTTTCGACGAATCGGCGCGCTATTCGCTTACGGACTGTAAGTAGCGCATTGCTCGCGCAAGTCTGCATCGGCGCATTTATTCTCTTCGTGCCGCTTGGCAAGACGATTCTCGCGGCGGCCGCCGCAGGCGTAAATAACGTGCTTGGCTACGGCAATGCCGGCATCGAGTTCCTGTTCGGCGGACTCGTGCAGTCCAGAATGTTCGAGGTGTTCGGCAACGGTGGTTTCGTCTTTGCCGTGCGGGTGTTGCCGGCCATTATCTTCGTGACCGCGCTGATTTCCGTGTTGTACTACCTGGGCGTGATGCGGTGGATCGTGATCGTGCTCGGCACGGTGTTTCAGAAGCTGCTCGGCGTGTCGAAGCTGGAGTCGTTTTCCGCTGTCACCACGATCTTTCTCGGTCAAAGCGAAATGCCCGCGGTCGTCAAACCGTTCACGCGCGACATGACAGGCGCCGAACTGTTCGCGGTGATGTCGAGCGGCATGGCCGCGGTTGCCGGCTCGGTGCTGGCGGGTTATGCGGGTCTTGGCGTCCGGATCGAATATCTGCTCGCGGCGTCTTTCATGGCGGTGCCAGGCGGGCTGTTGTTCGCGAAGATCATTCATCCGTCAACCGAGCCGAGCCGCGTTCATCTCGACAACCTCAATTTCGACGAAAAGCGTCCCGCGAACGTGATCGAGGCAGCTAGCTCGGGCGCGACCGTGGGCCTCAGAATCGCGGTCATGGTGGGCGCTATGCTGATTGCGTTCGTCGGTCTGATCGCGTTGCTCAACGGCCTCGTTGGCGGCATAGGCGCCTGGTTCGGCCACCCGCAACTGTCGATGCAATCGGTCCTCGGCGTGGTGTTCGCGCCGCTCGCATGGCTGATCGGCGTCCCGTGGAACGAGGCGGCGATTGCCGGCAATTTCCTCGGTCAGAAGATCATTCTCAACGAGTTCGTTGCATATGCATCGTTGTCGCCGTACCTGAAAGATGCGGCGAGCGTGACTGCTGCGGGCTTGCATGCGCTCGATCCGCGTACCATTGCTATTCTGTCGTTCGCGTTATGCGGCTTCGCGAACTTTGCGTCGATTGCGGTGCTCACGGGCGGCTTTAGCGCCGTCGCGCCGGAACGCCGCGCCGAGGTCGCGCGATACGGGTTGCGTGTCGTGCTCGCGGCAACGCTCTCCAATCTGATGAGCGCGACCATCGCGGGCATGTTCATTACGCTCAATTGAATCGAGGATGTCTTGCATGAACATGGAACAGCTGTTGGAACGCGCAGGCGTGGCGCGAGAAAAGGCCTATGCGCCCTATTCGAAATTCAAGGTCGGCGCGGCCTTGCTGACGAGAGACGGCCGTGTGTTCGACGGCTGCAACGTCGAGAATGCGTCGTACGGTTTGTGCAACTGCGCTGAACGTACAGCGTTTTTCAGCGCGATTGCGGCGGGTTATCAGCGCGACCAGTTCGCCGCGCTCGCTGTGATCGGCGATACGGAGGGGCCGATTGCACCATGCGGCGCGTGCCGCCAGGTGATCATCGAACTGGGCGGTCCTGAGTTGCCGATTCGTCTCGGCAATCTCCACGGCGCAACGCGCGACACGACCGCGCGCGAACAACTGCCGGACGCGTTCTATTTATGAGCACGCCATGAGCACGCACAAGCTGATCTACGACACGGACCCCGGTGTGGACGATGCCATGGCGCTCGTGTTCCAGGCGCTGCATCCGGATATCGAACTGCTCGGACTAACAAGCGTATTCGGCAACGCCACGATCGAGACCACTACGCACAACGGGCGCTTTCTTGCAGGCCGGTTCGCGCCGGGCGTGCCGGTCGCGCGCGGCGCTGCGGCGCCGCTCAAGCGAGCCGCGCCGCAACCGCTCGCGTGGATTCACGGTGACAACGGACTCGGGAACATCGCGCTGGGCGCCACCGAACATGCGCCGCTCGATGCACGGCCCGCGCACCGATTCATCATCGACACGGTGCGTGCGCATCCTGGCGAAGTCACGCTGCTTGCAGTCGGCCCGCTGACCAATCTTGCGCTGGCGCTTGCGGAAGATCCGCAGATCGCGCCGCTCGTCAAGCAGGTCGTGATCATGGGCGGCGCATTCGGCACGGACGGCGTGCTCGGCAACGTCACGCCCGCAGCCGAGGCCAACATTCTCGGCGACCCCGATGCCGCCGACATCGTGTTCGGCGCGGCGTGGCCCGTCGCGATTGTCGGGCTCGACGTCACGCAGCGCACCGTCATGAGCCAGGAGTATCTGGCGTCGATCCGCGACCGTGGCGGCGCGGCAGGCCAGTTCGTGTGGGACGTGTCGCGGCACTACGAGGCGTTTCATCAGCAAAGCGCGCAGCTCCGGGGCATCTACGTGCACGATTCGTCGGCCGTTGCTTATGTGCTGGCGCCGCATCTGTACACCACGCGCAGCGGTCCTGTGCGAGTGCTGACGGACGGCATCGCGGTCGGCCAGACTATTCAGAAGCCTTCCACTATGCCCGTGCCCGCGCCGGACTGGGACGAGCGGCCGGATTGCCAGGTTTGCGTCGGCGTTGACGCGGCCGGCATGCTCGCGCTGTACGAGAGCACCGTGTGCGCAAGAGGTTGAACGGTCGGTCCCGTTGACCGGACGAAGAATGCCGGCTCACGTCAGGCCCAGCATGGGCGCTTGTCCGATGCGTTGCGTCGATCTTTGCTACATTGCTTCGAGCGACGACATTCACTCGAGAGGTCAGAGATGCGAATTCTAGTGGTGGGAGCGGGGGCGGTAGGCGGCTACTTCGGCGGACGACTCGCAGCGGCGGGGCAGGACGTCACGTTCCTCGTGCGCGCGGGCCGGGCGGACAAGCTTCAGCGCGACGGACTGGTGATCAGGAGCCCGCGCGGCGATCTCACTCAGCGCGACGTCAAAACGATTCTGGCCGGCGTGAACGCCGAGCCGTTCGATCTCGTGCTGCTAAGCTGCAAGGCCTACAGTCTCGACGACGCAATCGATTCATTTGCTCCGCTCGTGGGCGAATCAACGCTGATTTTGCCGATGCTCAACGGCATGCGCCATATCGACGTGCTCACGGAGAAATTCGGCGAAGCGCGAGTGCTCGGCGGCCAATGCGTGATCGCGGCCACGCTCAACGCGGACCAGCAGATCGTGCACCTGAACGAGATGCATGCGGTTACGTTCGGGGAACTGGCGGGCGGCGTATCGGAACGCGTACAAGCCATTGCCGATGCAATGGCCGGCGCGAACTTCGACGTCACCGTTAGCGAGAACATCTTGTTGCGCATGTGGGAAAAGTGGGTGTTCCTCGCCACGCTGGCGGCGAGCACGTGTCTGATGCGCGGTTCGATCGGCGACATACTGTCCGCGCCCGACGGCAAGCGCGTAATTGAAGGCCTACTCGGCGAGTGTCGCGCGGTTGCGGAACAGAACAGCTTTACGATGGCGCCAGACTTCGATGCGCGCGCAACGCAAACGCTCTTCACACCGTCTCCGCTCACTGCGTCCATGTTGCGCGACGTGGAAAATCACTCGCATACTGAGGCGGATCACATACTCGGCGATCTGATCTCGCGCGGCGGCGAAGCGCAAAACGGCAACCATGCTTTGACGTTGTTGCGCATCGCGTATAGCCATCTGAAGACGTATGAAGCGAGGCAAACGCGCACGTCGTAAGCCTTGGGTCGCAAGTCGCGAGTCGTGTGACCGGAGGTTGCCGTAACCGCTCAATGACCGGAGGCGAACATGCCGGCTCCAATCGGATCAGTGCCCGCGCTCAGCGCGGCGTCGGCCACGATTTTCTCGATCGGTATCGCGTTCCTCGGCTACTGGGGAATGTATGAGCCGACCGGGTGGCGTGTTGCCGACATTATTGTGTTCGTACTCGCACTGATCGGCTTTGGATGCCTCGGGCTTGTACCGTGGATGGCCACGAGCCCCGTGGAGCCGGAGACAAGCGACGTCAGGATACGCATTGCGCGTCATCTGTTTCTTGCTGGTGTCATGGCAATCTGGCTCGCGGTGGCGATCTCGGTGATCTTCTGAGCCGCCACCCACATGACGTAAAAACGCGCGCCCCGCAGCACGGTGGCGCGCGTTTCATTCAGGCGAAGCGGGAAGCCTAGCGTTCGATCTGCCGGTTCCAGCGCGTGTCCCATTGCGCACGGTGCGCATTGATAGTGTCCCAGTCCACCACCGTGACTTTGCGTACGAGGTCTTCCACGTTGCCGAGGCTTTGCTGCATCGGCGGCGTCATTTTCGCGAGACGGTTGGTCGGAATCTGGCGGCCGGCTTCAGCGGCTTTCGTCTGCGCCGGCGCGGACAGCAGGAACTGCGCGAGCTTTTGTGCAAGTTGCGGATCGGGGTTGTTATTGACCACGCACAGATCGACGAGCAGCAGCACGGGACCTTCCTTCGGATTCACATAGCCGACCGGAATTCCCTTATCGGCCAGATCGCCGACGGCGGTCGGCGTCAGCGGAAAGAGGCCGGCCTCGCCGGTCTGCACCATTTCCGAAATCTTTGCCGAGTTCGGCACGTACTCCACGACGTTGGGGCCAACCGTGCTGGCCCATTTCGTGAAGCCCGGTTCGACGTTCTGCTCGGTGCCGCCCATCAAACGGTTGATCGCGAGGAAACCGTGCAGGCCGAACGTGCTGCTCGAGGCGGATTGGAACACCACCTTGCCCTTGTATTTCGGATCGGCGAAATCCATCCATGACGTAGGCGGCGCCCAGCCTTTTTCAGCGAACAGCTTCTTGTTGTACGCAATACCGGTCATGCCGAGTTGCACGCCCGCGCCCATGTCGTCCTTCATGCGCGCGAACGGATAGAGTTCTTTGAGCACCGGCGAGTCGTCGAGCTTTTTGCACACGCCCATGCTGACCGCGCGCGCCATCACGCCGTCGTCGAGAAACACTACGTGAATCTGCGGACTCGCCTTGTTTGCGAGCAGCTTAGCGAGAATATCCGACGACGTGCCCGGCACCACGACTACTTTCACATTGTTCGCTTTCTCGAAGTCGGGCAGCACCTGGCTCGTGTACGCCTTTTCCATCGGACCGCCATTCATGCCGATGTAGATCGTCTTCGTTTGCGACCATGCGGGTGCTGCCGCGCCGAATGCGCACAGTGCGGCCAATGCCGCGATCGTCCTGAACAATTTCATTAAAGGCTCCTGAGTTTCACAAACGTGATCTAAGCGACGGATGAAGTAGCAAGCTGTGCAAAGCGGCCAATCGAAAAAGCGTCGAGAGGCGTGGCCGTGGTGCCGTCGATAACGAGATCGGCGAGCACCTCGCCAACTCCGGGTGCGAGCAGAAAGCCCCCGCCCGAAAAGCCGAATGCATGCAACAGACGCGGCACTGCGCGGCTCGGCCCGATGATCGGATTGCTGTCGGGTGTCTCGCCTTCCACACCGCTCCATGTGCGAATCAGTAGCGCCTCGCGCAACGCGGGCAGCAGCGCGCACGCGTCGCGCATGACGGCCCGCGTGGTTTCCGTCGACGGTTGGCCGTATTCGCCGTCGCCATGTCCGCGTCCGCCGCCGATCACGCAATTGCCGCGCGCCACTTGTCGCGCGTAGATGCCGCCGCCATACACGCCCAGGTTGTGCGTGATGAAAAGCGGCAGCGGCTCGGTGACCCACATGTTCGGATAGATCGGCTTCATCGGCGCGCTTTCGCCGAAGTAGCCCGCGACCGTATTCGCCCACGCGCCGGCGGAATTGATCAGCCAGTCCGCGCTGATCTGCGTGTCGCCCGCGCGCATATGGAAGCGCTTGCCGTCGTGATGAAGGCCGCTCAATGCGGTCTGCTCGCGCACGTCCGCGCCCGCGGCACGCGCAGCGCGTGCAAATGCGGGCGACACGAGGCGCGGATTCGCGTGTCCGTCGCTCGCGCATAACGATCCTCCGACAGCCGCCGCGCCGAGCCACGGATAGCGCTCGCGAAACTGCGCGCCGCTCAACAACTGCGCATGGAGTCCGTAATCGCGCGCCATGTCCGCCCATTGCTGAAGCGCGGCAAGGTCGCTCTCGCTGCGAGCGAGGCGCAAATGTCCCGATACCGTAAATTCGCCGTCGATGCCGATCAGGTCCGGCAAGCGGTCCCAGATACGACGCGCGCGCATGGCGAGCGGCATCTGCTCGACCGGGCGGCCCTGGCAGCGTACGCCGCCGTAGTTCACACCGCTCGCCTGCGCGCCGCAAAAGCGCCGCTCGAAGAGGCCCACGCGCAAGCCGCGCCTGGCAAGCGCGAGTGCCGCCGACGAACCGACGAGACCGCCGCCCGCGATCGCCACGTCGTAGTGCGGTGCGTCACTCATCGCGGGCCTCCTCTGGGATAGCAGCGACATCGTCGGCATACAGCGCGGGCGACAGCGGGATGGGTTTGACTGGTGGCTGGCTGCGCAGGCGGCCAACTGCGTCGAGTGGGCGGCCGGTTTCTTCGGCGAGCAATAGAAGCGCGGCTTCGCCGCACATGCGTCCCTGGCAACGACCCATGCCGACGCGAGTCAGCGCCTTCAGGCGGTTGATCTCGTTCGCTTCGCCACCGCGGATGCAACGCCGTAACGTGCCCGCATCGACTTCCTCGCAACGACAGACGGTCATGTCGTCAGGCCATTGCGCGGCGCATTTCGGGGGCGGTTCGAATGCCGTCTCAATGCCCGCGCGGAAAACGGCGATATGTTGCAGCTTGCGTTCAATCGATGCGGCATCGAGCATGCCGGGTCCGCGTGGATGTTGGATGCCGAGGTCGTCGAGCAAGGCCAGCGCGGCGCGGCGTCCCGCGAGTTCGGCAGCGTCGGCGCCCGCAATGCCTGCGCCGTCGCCGGCCAGATACAGGCCGCGCACTGTGCTGCGCCCGGCAGCGTCGAGTTCGGGCAGCCAGCAACGGTTGAGCGCGTCGAACCGGAAACGGCAACCGGCGAGATCCGCGAGCTGCGTTTCGGGCTTCAAGCCGAAACTGATGCCCACCGCGTCACATGCAATTGATTCGGTAACCGAACTATTTTCGGAAGAGCGCCATTCGATGGCCTCGACATTGCGCGTGCCGCGAATACCAACAAGCTTCACGCCCCGTTCGATACGTATGCGATGCGCGTTGAGCCAGCCGACGTAATACAAACCCTTGGCGAATGTCGCCGGAAGCCGGGCGAGTCTGGAAGCGGCCGAAATCTGTTGGCTGAGCGGGCTCGTGTCGAGCACGGCTATGACTTGCGCGCCCGCTTTGACGTATTGATATGCGACGAGATACAGCAATGGCCCTGTTCCCGTGAGCGCCACGCGCCGGCCGATTGCGCAGCCTTGCGACTTCAAAGCGACCTGGGCGGCGCCGAGTGTATAGACGCCGGGCAAGGTCCAGCCGGGTACAGGCAAGACCCGGTCCGTCGCGCCGCTCGCAATGATCAGATGCGAGAACGGCACACTGATTTCGCGCCCTGCCTGAAGTGTGTCGAGTCGACCGCTTTCGCAAGCCCACGCGAGTGTGTCGGGCCGATAGTCGATGTAAGGCAGGAGCGCTTGCATTGTCGTATGCAACGCGTCGGCTTTGCGCGCCTCGAAACCGTAGAGCGTTTTCTTCGAGCGCTGGAAGCCGCCATGTTCCGGTGGCTGCCGGTAGATCTGCCCACCCCAGCGCGCATTTTCATCTACCACGATGGGACGCATGCCTGCCGCAACCAGGGTTTCGGCAGCGCGCACGCCGGCCGGTCCGGCGCCGACAATCACAATGCGGCGATCGTCGCTCATTGCGCGTCTCCACTGTGGCTTTTCGCTGCGGCGCTTGCCGGTTCGATACGCGTCAGCACACGCAGTCCCGGTGTGACGAGCGTTGAGCACGCGCGCAGACGTTTGCCGTCTTCAGTGCGCATCCAGCAGTCCTGGCACGCGCCGATCAGGCAGAAGCCGGCGCGCGGCGCACCGCTGAATTCACTGTCGCGCACGCGGCGCTGCTGCATCAGCACGGCGGTCAGCAATGTATCGCCCTGCAGAGCGGACACTTCCCGGCCGTCGAGATAAAAGTGCAGAGGTTCGCGCCGCGTTTCGGCGATGCGGACGAACTGAGCCTCACCTGTGGGCACTGCGCCGTCGGACGGCGAGGAATTGGACTGCATGAGGGCATGAACAGAAGAAGACATCAGTGCTGGCCGATCAGAATGCGGTTGAGTCCATACACGCGATCGAGCAGCAGCATTGCGCCCGCCGTAATGAAGATCACGAGCGCGGAGACGGAGGCCATCATCGGATCGATGGATTCTGTCGCGTACATATACATGCGAACGGGCAGCGTGACGGTTTGCGGCGACGTTACGAAGATCGACATCGTCAGTTCGTCGAAGCTGTTGATAAAGGCCAGCAGCCAGCCACCGGTTATGCCGGGCAGAATCATCGGCAACGTGATGCGGCGAAACGCGGTCCACGAATCGGCTCCGAGCGAATGCGCGGCGTGTTCGACGCTGCGGTCAAGGCCGCTTACCGAGGCCAGCACGAGCCGCATGACGAACGGCGTAATGATGATCATGTGCGCGAGGATCAGCCACGCGAACGAGCCAGTCGCGCCGATCAGCGCGAAAAACCGCAGCAGTGCGATGCCGAGTACAAGACCGGGAATCACCAGCGGCGAGAGCAGCAAGCCGTTCAGAAAAGCACGGCCCGGAAAGCGCGCGCGGCCAATGGCGAGCGCGGCGGGCAGTGCGACGATCAGCGAGAGCGTCGCCGATGCAAACGCGAGCTTCAGGCTGTTGAAAAACGCCGAAATGAAGTCGGGGTAGTTGAGAATCGCGCGAAACCAGCGCAGCGAGACACCGTGCGTGGGCAGCGTGAGCGTTTCGTCGGGCGTGAAGGCGACCAGCACGACGATCACAAGCGGCGCGAGCACGAACGCAATGACGAGCGTGTGGAAAATCAACGCAATGGGACCGTTCTTTCTCATGATGTTTCCGCGCGATGAACCGCTGTGTCAGCCCAGGCTTCTGGTGTATCTGCGTTCCAGAACCCGGTAGTAAGTGAGCATCACGATCAGATTCGCGACCAGCAACAGCAGCGCGATGGTGGCGCCGAGCGGCCAGTTCAGCGAGCCGAGGAATTCGTCGTAGACGGCGGTCGCGGCGACCTTTAGCCGGCGTCCGCCGAGCAGTCCGGGAATCGCGAATGCGCTTGCCGACAAACCGAACACCATCAGGCTGCCCGACAGAATGCCAGGCGTGAGTTGCGGCAACACGATGCGGCGCAGCGTCGTTGCGGGCGACGCCATCAGCGACAGCGCTGCGTTCTCCGTTTGCGGATCGAGTTTCTGCAACGCGGTCCACACGGGAATCACCATGAAGGGCAGCATGACGTGCACCAGTGCAATGACGATCGCGAAGGTGGTGTACTCGAGCTTGTAGGGGCCGAGGCCGAAGAGGCCGAACGCCTGATTCACGAGACCGTTGCTGTTGAGCAGCATGCTCCAGCCGAACGCACGCACGACGACCGAGACGAGCAGCGGCGCGAGAATCACCAGCAGAAACATCGAACGATACGGATCGCGCATGCGCGACAGCACATATGCCTCGGGCGTGCCGATCACGACGCACAGCAGCGTGACGAGAAACGCAATGCCGAACGTGCGCAGAAAGATCGTGTGGAAATACGATGAGCCCAGCACTTCGGCGTAATTGCCGAGCTGGAACGCGGCGAGCGGGCCGCTTGCCGGATCGAAACGATAGAAGCTCAACACGAGCGTCATCAGAAGCGGCACGAGCACGAGCGCGACGAACAGCAGGAACGCGGGCAGGCACATGAGCCACAGCGGCAAGAATGCGCGCCACGGCGCACGCCTCGCGCCTGCGGACGCGGACTTGCCGTTCTCCGTTGCAGGCAGCGTGCTATCCATGATGCGCATCCCGCTGGATAAAGCGGATCGCTTCGCTGTTCCAGTCGACGCCGACCGCCGCGCCTTCGGGCAACGGCTCATTGCCTTCGTTCTGGCAGCACACCAGCACTTCGCCGAGCCGGCTGTCGAGACGATACAACCACTGACTACCGAGGAAAAAGCGGCTCGTGACCGTGGCCGGCACACGTCCCGCGTCCGGCGGACAGAGCCGGAGTTTTTCCGGGCGAATGCACAGCGTGACCGCGTCGCCTACACCGACCACGCGCTCGCGCATCGGCAATTGCGCGGTACGGCCGGTCTCACACAGATCGTGTCCGAGGTCGATGCGGATCGCGTCGCCCTCGCGCGCGATCACCGTGCCCGGCAGCATGTTGGCCTTGCCGATGAACTGCGAGACAAAGCGATTCTCCGGGCGCTCGTACGCCTCGTATGGCGTGTCGATCTGCGTGATCCGGCCGGCTTCCATCACCACCACGCGGTCGCTGATCGACAGCGCCTCCGACTGGTCGTGTGTGACCATGATTGTCGTCGTGCCGATTTTGCGCTGAATGCCGCGCAGTTCGAACTGCATGTCTTCACGCAGCTTGGCGTCGAGATTCGACATCGGTTCATCGAGCAGCAGCACGGGCGGTGCGATCACGATTGCGCGCGCAATCGCCACGCGCTGCCGCTGCCCGCCCGACAACTCGCGCGGGAAGCGGTGCGCGAGCTGATCGAGCCGCACGAGCGACAGCGCTTCGCGCACGCGTTCGTTGCGCTCCGCCTTGTCGACATTGCGCATTTCGAGTCCGAAGCCGACGTTCTCCGCCACGCTCATGTGCGGGAACAGCGCGTAGCTCTGGAACACCACGCCGAGGCCGCGTTTGTTTGGCTTCATATGCGTGATGTCGCGACCGTCGAGCGTGATGCGCCCACGCGTTGTTTCGAGGAAGCCGGCGATCATCTGCAGCGTCGTCGTCTTGCCGCAGCCCGAAGGGCCGAGCAGCGAAACGAACTCGCCTTTTTCCACCGACAGATTGACGTCCGCGACGGCCTGAAGGTCGCCGAACGATTTCGTGACGTCTGTAAGTGTGAGGAACGACATGATGTGGCCTTTAGATGCCTCGATGACGCCGACTCTAGCCAGCCAAATTATGCGGCGTCAATTTGAAATTCCGGTTGGTGATATTTAATTTCCAAACATTCCGTTCAATGGAATGTTGATAAGGAATGCGGTGGCAAGTGTTTCACTGCACGGCAGTGGTAAAAACCCTATGAAACCGTGGCGCTGTGGCGGAGAGGGGCGGAAGCCCACGATTCCATCAATCACGCAAACGCTTTATAGTATTCCGGTGATTGAAATACAACCGAGCCAAAAGCGATGAATGCTGCCACCAAGCGAGATACCAGAAGCGGGACCGCCGAAACCGCCGAACCGGGCACGGTGCCCGGCACGGGCATGCTGGAACGCGCTTTCGCCGTGATTCGCGCATTGTCGGAAGCGCAGCCCGACGGCGGTCGCGTCACGCGTCTCGCGAAAGCAGTGGGTCTGACGCAGGCCACCGTGCATCGCATCCTGCACGCGTTGATCGCGGAAGGTATCGTCGAACAGGACGAAAACTCGAAGCTTTATCGCCTTAGCGTGAATTTTTTCGCGCTTGCGGCCCAAGCAGGAAACCCGAGTGGCATGCGCACGTTATGCCGCCCCGCGTTGTTGAGGCTTTGCGCGAGTCTTGGCGACACGATCTTCCTGCTTGTCAAAAGCAGTTTCGACGCGGTGTGTCTCGACATCTGCGAAGGCCCGTTTCCGATTCGCTCGTTCACGGGCGATATTGGCGGGCGCGTGGCGTTGGGCGTGGGGCAGGGCAGTCTCGCGATTCTCGCGTTCCTGCCCGAGGCGGAGCGCGAGGAAATCATCCGCTTCAATGTGCCGCGGATTCGCGGCTACGGAGTGCTGGATGAAGTGTACTTGCGCACCGAGATCGAACGCGTGCGGCAGTTGGGATACGCGGGCCGCAATAGCGGCGTGCTCGACGGCATGGCGGGCGTGGCTGTGCCGATTCTCGACCGCACTGGCGTGGCGGTCGCGGCATTGAGCGTAGGTACGCTCGCGGCGCGCTTGAGCGACGACCGCTTGCCGATGGTCGTCGAACTGCTGCGCCGTCAGGCCGAAGCGATCGGCCCGCAAACCAATCCGTTCGATGTCGCGCTGCGCCGGCCCATGCATGGCTTGTCGCGCGCCATGACCAGTGTGCGCATCGCGGGCTCGGAGCAGGAATAAGCGGCACAGGCGTGCGATAAAAGGGCGTCGCGCGCAAACTGCGCAACGCGACGCCCTTGCATCGAACGAGAACGGTGCGCCTAAAACACCTTCACAGGCACGTTCACGACGAGACGGTATTCCATGTTGTTGCCGTCCGAGTAGTGATAGCTGGCGTTATGCCACATCGCGATGAAGGTGACCTTGGTGTCCTTGAAGCGGCCGCTTTGCAGCGTATAGCTCGGAATAAAACCGAACTCGTGATGATGGCCGTGCACCGGCTCTCCGTTCTTCCAGTAGAGATCGTGCAGCGCGGCTGACGGCGACGCGTTTTCCGCAGCACCCGCCGACCCATCNGCGCCCCAGCCATACGCGCCCCAGAACATCGCCTTCAGCCCCGGCACGCCCGCGTATTTTCCGTCGAATGTATAGCGCAGTTGCAGCGACTGTTCATGCGGCGCGTTGTAGTCGACGTCCATCGAGTTCGTCAGGTAGATGCCGTTGGTTTCGTTCACGTAGTCGAAGAACTGGTCGCCGAGTACTTGCTGATAACCGAGCAGCAGCGCGTGCGGGCCGTGTTGCGCGGACACGGACACGCTGTATGCGTTGCTGTTGATGTGCCCCTGACGCGACGCGCCTGTGTCGTGCGTCGAGTAGATGTTGGCGAGCCCGCTCCATTTGATCGTGGTCGGATCGCCGAACGACTGCGCGACCGAGCCGTAGTACTGGCGCCAGACGTCGTCGGCCTGATCGACGTACAGAGCCATCTCGCCGTTCTTCGCATAGTGCCAGGTGCCCCCGAGATAGGTCACGCGGTCGATTCGCGTGCCGCCATACGATGTGGTCAGATTGCTCAGATTCGTGTGACCGCGTGCATCGACCTTGGTGAAGCTGCCGGCTTCGAGCGTAGTGTGAGCAAGATCGTTGCTGACGAGAGAAACGCCAAGAAAGGTCGGCGGCAGCGCGCGGTTGTCGTGCGGTTCGAGAAACGGGTTCGTCACGTCTTGCAGACCGTATTTCACGACCGTTTCCGAAATGCGTCCTTTGATGTCGTACATGCCCGGGTACGCCCACGCGAGTTGTTGCGACCCGCCGCCGCTTTTCCCGACGTGCACCATGTTGCCCGCGCCGTTGCCGCCGTCGAGCTTCAGCGCAGCGAACAGCGACGCGTCGACGCCAAAGCCGATCAGACCTTGCGTAAAGCCGGATTCATAGTTGACCTGCATGCCTTGCACCCACGCATGACGGTAAGTCGTGGGTGGCGCCTGGAAGTAGTCGGAGTAATTGCGGAATTGCAGGTTCAGGTGGCTATCCGCGATGAAGCCCTGGCTTGCGGCCTGGCTCGATGGCGGCGTGGGCGGCGTGACGATTTGCGAGGCCTCGGCGTTGACGATCGCGTTCGTCGTGTCAGGCTGATCGTTGCGGATCTGACCGCCCTGGTCCGCGCGGCGCTTGTTCGCAGGCTGAGCCTGAGACACCTGCGCGGGCGACGACAACGTTTGCGCGGCAGGCGGAACGATAGCCGGGCTGGTCGAGGGCTGCGCTATGGCGTCGTCGGCATACGCATTCGCGGCAACGGCCATGGCGGGGAGGGTAATTGCACAGCAAAGCGCGGCAGTGAGTCCGGACTTTTTTGACCGGTTTTTTGTTGGGTTATGTTTCATTGGGAATGTCTCGACAGTTGTTATTGAAACTCTGGCTGGCGCTTAGCCAGTCCTTGCTAATCGCCCGTCATGCTGATGACATGACGAGCGAATCCCACGGCGTGGCATCAACGCCGCGCCGGTGAATGTGGGGCCGCTGGTTAAAAGTCCGGAATCTAATCGTTGCTAACGCGGATGCACGCCACTCGTGTCGAGTTCGCGCCGTGCGTCACGGGTTGCGGAATCTGAGCCGCACAAGCGTCGATCGCATCCGGACACCGTGTGCGAAATGCGCAGCCCGACGGTGGGCTCAGCGGCGAAGCGATTTCGCCGCGCAACAGCAGATGGCGGCGCGCTCGCTCGATCGCCGGATCGGGCACCGGCACAGCGGACAGCAAAGCGCGCGTGTATGGATGACGCGGCGTGCCGTACACATCGCGCTTGTCGCCGAACTCCATCACGCGTCCCAGGTACATCACGAGCACGCGGTGACTGATTGCCTTGACGACCGCGAGATCGTGCGCGACGAACAGCAGCGACAGCGACAACTCCCGTTGCAGATCGCGCAACAGATTGACGATCTGCGCCTGGATCGACACGTCGAGTGCGGACACCGGTTCGTCGCAGATCACCAGTTGCGGCTCGCCGATCAACGCGCGCGCAATGCCCACGCGTTGACACTGGCCACCCGAGAACTCATGCGGATAGCGGCGTAGATGCTGCGCGTTCAGGCCGACCCGCTCCAGCATGGTCAGTACCCGGCGCTGCACGTCGGCGCGCGCGATGTCCTTGCCGTGCGTGAGCAACGGTTCGGCGACGATCTGTTCGATCGTCATGCGTGGATCCAGCGATGCGAGCGGGTCCTGGAAAATCATTTGCACGTCGCGGCGCAGCAGCGTCGTATCGCGGCGCGCGTTGGGCAATACGGTTTCGTTGCCGAGCCAACGCACACTGCCGCTTGCGACTGGCGCGAGCCCGATGATCGCGCGCGCGAGCGTCGACTTGCCGCAACCGGATTCGCCGACAAGACCGATCGTCTCACCGCGTCGCACGCTGAACGACACGCCGTCCACGGCTCGCAATGTCGTCTTGCCTGACCACGGGTAGCCACCGCGTGGCACACCGAATTGCACCTTGAGTTGTTCGACTGAGAGCAAGGTCGTTGCTTCGCCGCTTGCGATGGAAGTCGCGTTCATACGTGTTGTGCCTCGAGTATTTCTCCGACCGGACGGTGGCAGGCGCGCAGTGCTTGCGGATCGCCGTCCGCTGCAACGAGCGCCGGACGCGACTGGCGGCACTGATCGCTGCAGTACGCACAGCGCGGCGCGAACGCGCAACCTGCGCCGACTTCGCCAGGCAGCGGCGGATTACCGGGAATGGTTTGCAACGGACGGTCGTCGTCAGAGCTGTCGGTGAGACGCGGCAATGCGTTGAGCAGCCCGCGCGTGTACGGATGCGTGGGCGCCGCAAAGAGCGATGCGGCGCTCGCCTGCTCGACGGTCTGGCCAGCGTACATCACCATCACGTCGTCGCAGAGGCCCGCGACGACGCCCATGTCGTGCGTGATCAGAATGATCGCCGTGCCCCGCTCGCGATTCAGTTCGCGCAGCAACTCAATGATCTGCGCCTGTACGGTTACGTCGAGCGCGGTGGTGGGTTCGTCGGCGATCAGGATTTCGGGCTCGGACAGCAGCGCCATTGCGATCATCACGCGTTGCCGCATGCCGCCGGAAAACTCATGCGGATACATGCCGATGCGGCGTGCGGAATCGGGAATGCGCACCGTTTCGAGCGTTTCGATCGCGCGGCGGCGCGCGTCGCGGCGCGACATCTTGCGATGCAGTTGCAGCGTTTCGGTCATCTGCCGTTCGATCGTCAGGAACGGATTGAGCGAGGTCATCGGGTCCTGAAAGATCATGCCGATGCGATCGCCGCGGATTTTGTTCAGTGCCGCTTCGTTCATCGCAAGCAGGTTTTCGCCGCGATAGAGCGCTTCGCCCGACACGTTGCCGTTGCCCGCGAGGAGGCCCAGCAAGGCCATGACCGTCTGGCTCTTGCCCGATCCGGACTCGCCGACAATGCCGAGCGTGCGGCCCGCTTCGAGCGAAAACGACACGCGTTGCACCGCGTCGACGGGTGCGCCTTCGCGGCGCGTGAAGCGCACGCTCAGGTCTTTGACTTCGAGTAGCGGCATGTCAGCGGTCCTTCGGATCGAAAGCGTCGCGCAAACCGTCGCCGACAAAATTCACGCAATAGAGCGTCACGCACAGCATCACGGCCGGGCATAGCAGAAGCCAGGGCATGGATTCCAGTTTCTGCGCGCCGTCCTGAATCAGCACGCCCCAGCTTGTCATCGGCTCCTGCACGCCGAGGCCGAGGAACGACAGAACCGACTCCGTCAGCACGATGTTGGGCACCGTCACGCTGGCGTACACCACGACGACGCCGAACAGGTTCGGCACGATATGACGCACGATGATCGACCGCGAACTCACGCCGATGGCTTTAGCCGCGTCGATGAACTCGCGCGAGCGCAGCGACAGCGTCTGGCCGCGCACCACGCGCGCCATGTCGAGCCATGAAAACGCGCTGATGGTCAGCACGACGAGATAGAACGCGCGGCCGAACATCGTCATCATCAGAATGGCGATCAGCATGTAGGGAATCGCGTACATCATGTCGACGATGCGCATCATCACCGCATCGACGCGGCCGCCGAGATAACCCGCGGTCGCGCCATATGCAACGCCGATCAGTCCCGACACGAGCGTGCCGAGCAAGCCGACTTCGAGCGAGACGCGCCCGCCTTGCAGCGTGCGCGCGAGCAGGTCGCGGCCAAGCTCGTCGGTGCCGAACCAGTGCATGTTTTGCAGCGTGGGCGGCAGACTGATCGCGGACCAGTCGCTGTCGATAGGGCCGTTGGGCAGCAGCCACGGACCGGCCACGCATGCGATCACGATCAGCAACAGCACGGCAAAACCGGTGAACGCCGCGCGGTTGCGCACGAAGCGCGCGGCGGCGGTAGCGAGCGGCCCGCGCGAGCGGGGGGCGCTGGCAATGGCCGCGAGCGGATCGAGCGCCGCGGCAGTCGATTGAATGGAGCGGGCCATGATCAGTACCGGATACGCGGGTCGAGCCACGCATATGCGAGGTCGACCAGCAGATTGAAAAGCACTGCAACGGCGGTCGTCAGCACGACGAGGCCGAGCACGAGCGTGTAATCGCGATTGATCGCGCCGTTCACCACCAGTTGGCCGAGCCCCGGCAGTGCGAATACCGACTCGGTCACGACAGCCGCCGTGATCGACGAAATACAGACCGAGCCGAGCAGCGACACGACAGGCATGAGCGCCGGCTTGAGCGCGTGACGCAACACGATCGTGCGGCCCGGCAAGCCTTTCGCGCGAGCCGTGCGAATGAAGTTGCCCGACAGCACTTCGATCATGCTGCCGCGCATTACCCGCGCTATTGCAGCCACGTTGATGAACGTGAGCAGCACGATCGGCAGCACGCGATAGCGCCATTCGCCTTCGCCCCAGCCGCCCGCAGGCAGCCAGCCGTGACCTTCCGAAGTCTTCAGCAGAATCGCGAAGATCCAGACGAGCACAGGCCCCAGCACGAACGGCGGCACGACGTTGCCGATGTTGCCGAGCACCATCACCGCGTGATCGACGAAACGGTCGCGGCGCACCGCGGCCAGCGTGCCGAGCGTGACGCCGATCACGACTGCAATCGGCACCGACACGCCGCCCACGCCGAGGCTCACCGGCAACGCTTTCCACACCAGGTCGTTGACCGACCAGTCGGCGTAGCGGAACGACGGCCCGAGATCGCCGTGCAGCAGCGAACCGAGGTAGTGGAAGTACTGCAGCCACAAGGGTTCGTCGAGGTGATACCTGGCGTTGAGATTCGCGAGCACGGCCGCCGAGAGTTGCTTCTCGGTGTCGAATGGCCCGCCCGGCGTGAGATGCAGCAGCAGATAGCACGCGGTGATCACGGCGAGAATCGTCGGGATCGCCCAGAGCGTGCGGCGCAGCGTATAGGCCAGCATGTCGATGCTCCGCGCTTAGTGCTTGATCAGATACATGTCTTGTGTGGCGCGCTGGTCGACGTAGTTGGTCGACGTATAGCCGCCCACGTACGGCTTCACGAGCCGCACCGCCGAGTACTGGAAGAGCGGCACCATCGGGTAGTCGTTCATCGCCGTGTCATGCGCCTTCGTGAGAAGCTCGGTGCGCTTCGCGTCGTCGAGTTGCTGGTTGGCTTCGTCGACGATCTTGTCCACTTGCGGATTGCAGTAGCGCTGATCGTTCTGCACGCTATTGCAGCGGATCAGGTCGAAGTACGACATCGCGTCGTTGTAATCGACGAACCAGCCGTCGCGCGAGGCCTGCACCTTGCCGTCATGCCGCTGCTTGAGCAGCACCTTGTATTCGACGTTTTCGAGCTTCGTATTCACGCCGAGCTTGGTGCGCCATTCAGACGTCGCGAAAAGCGCGACTTTCTTGTGCAGGTCGTTCGTGTTGTACGTCAGCGTGAAAGTGAGCGGCTTCGCGTCGGAATAGCCGGCGCTCTTCAGCAGATTGCGTGCGTAGTCGACGCGCTTTGCCATCGGCCAGCCTGCCCAGTCCGGCTTGAAGACTGCCGCGCCTTGCGTACCCTTGGAGATGAGGCCGTACATCGGCAACTCGCCGTCGGCGGTCAGACGCTGCGTCAGCAGGTCGCGGTCGAGCACCATCGAAAGCGCCTGACGCACGCGCTTGTCCTTGAAGATCGGATCTTCGTTGTTCAGGCTGTAGTAGTAGGTGGCGATCTGCAGGCCGGTCTTGAGCTCGGGGCCGAACTGCTTGCTCACTTGTGCATAGATGCCCGACGGAATCGAATACGTGTAATCGAACTGGCCGGCCTGGTACATGCGCATGGCCGTTTCATCGTTTTCGATCGGCAAATAGGTCACTTTCGTGATCACGACCTTGCTCGCGTTCCAGTAGGTCTTGCTCTTCGCGCCGACTAGACGGTTGTTGGGTTGCCAGTCGGCGAGCATGTAAGGACCGTTGCCGACGAAGTTGCCCGGCCGCGTCCACTCGTTTGCAAACCGGGCCACGACGTCGCGGTTGACCGGCGCCATGGTCGGCATCGCGGCAAGCTGCGGGAAGAAGGCCGCGGGCACTTCGGTGGTGACTTCGATCGTGTACGGATCGACGGCTCGTGCGCCGAGGCTCGACAGCGGCGCCTTACCCGCGAGAATTGCCTTCGCATTCTTCACGAATTCGACCAGCACCGTGTATTTAGAGCCTGTCTTCGGATCGAGCACGCGTTGCCATGCGTAAACGAAGTCTGCTGCTGTGACCGGCTGGCCGTTGCTCCAGCGCGCGTCGTGGCGCAGCTTGAAGACCCACGTGTCGGGTCCGGTGCGCGTCCACGATTGCGCGACGCCCGGGACAACCGCGCCGGCCGCGTCGATGCGTGTGAGGCCTTCGAACATGTCGAGCGCAATGGTGTTGCCGGTCCACGATTCGATATGAGCGGGGTCGAGCGATTCGGTCTCCGCCGGCACCTGGCGGGTGATCTCCTGGCTGGCGGCGAGCGTGACGCCGGGCGGCACCGTGACGGCAAACGCGGAAGAGGTAAATGTAAGGACGAGCGCACTCAGCGCCGTCGCATAGGCAAACGGGGTTTTCATCGGTTCAGAATCGCAGGAAAGGTCGAGAGAGAAACGCGCTGACGCGGGAGCGCCCGGCTATCTGTCTTATTCGGGCCTGGGCGGCCCTTGTTGTTTGTCCGACATGCAGGAATCCTTACATTTGGTAATGCAGGCTGTCCCTGCCGGATGAACCGGAAAAGGAGCCCGCTTCTTTAAAACAGTCTCGGTGTGCCGACCCAGACGACCACCGACTCCACGCGAGCGGTGTTCACCCAGCTGTGCGGCACCGTCGATTCGTAATGCGCGCTGTCTCCTGCGCGCAGCACAAACGTCTTGCCTTCCAGCGTCAACGACACTTCGCCGTCGATCACATACATGAACTCTTCACCGGCATGCGTCGTGACTTCCGAGCGCTTTTGNCCCGGCGGCATTCTCACGAGGATCGCCTCGAGCTGACGGCCGCCCGTCACATTGGTCAATCGGGCNAACAGATTGGCCGAGTCCGCGAAACCGAAAAACTTCAGCTGATCGCCGCGGCTNACCGACCGCTCTTCGCTAGGCGTGTCGACGAAATACTGAACCGTCACTCCNAGCGCGTGAGCGATGCCGGCAAGCGACGTGATGGAGGGCGACGCCAAACCTCTCTCCACCTGCGACAAAAACGGCTTGGAAATTCCCGCCGCGGTTGCCGTGTCGTCCAGCGTTCGCTTGAGTCGTTGCCGCAACGCGCGGATCTTGCTGCCTATTTCGAGTGCCGCATTGCTCTTATGAATTGTCGTGACCATAGCAGGAGGAAATTAGCCCGTCAAAATTTGTTTGATATATNCAAATATGGTTTGATGACGCCTTGGCGGGACTGCGGGCCTGGAGCCCCGCCTGGATACGCGNCACATTTTTCGAGACAGCACGCTATGTTGCCAGAAGCCACACGACCTCCGGCCAATTTGACCGATNAGGCCGAGGAAACCGGGCGTCTCTTCCGCCAGGTTAGCGNGAGGCTTCGACGCTGTGCATGGCTATGCAAACTGGATTTCAAGACGTTAACGGCATGACACGAAGGACAGTCTTTCGCACACGCGCAACCGCGCGAGCCGAATCGATGCGCTCTCCAATCCCTAAGTATGGGCTGGCGAGATGCAACCCCCACCGCCGGGACCGGCAACTCATGAACGCCGGACCGTTCTCCGCGATTCGATTTTTCGCGGCGGCTCGCAAGTCCTTGCCACCGCACACAACCGTTTCAAGCAAGAGGTAGATGATGGAATCATCCAGACGCGCTGGTGCGCATATTTCGCAGACGCGTTCTTTTTCGACCGTCTTTCTGATCGAGATGTGGGAACGTTTCGGCTACTACGGCATGGCTGCGCTGCTCGTGCTGTTCATGATCGACAAGCTGCACTTTGCGGACAGCCACGCGACACTCACGTGGGGCGCCTTCACCGCGCTCGTCTACGCGTCGCCGTCTATTGGCGGCTGGATTGGCGACACCATTCTGGGCGCGCGCCGCACGATGATTTTCGGTGCCGTAGTGCTGGCCGCCGGCTATCTGATGCTGGCGCTGCCCAACGACCATCTTGCGTTCATGTACGCGTCGCTTGGCGTGATCGTCGTGGGTAACGGTCTTTTCAAGGCGAACGCGGCGAATCTCGTGCGGCGCATCTATGAAGGGGACGACGCGCGCATCGACAGCGCGTTCACGATCTACTACATGGCGGTCAATATCGGCTCGACGGTGTCCATGCTCGCCACGCCGTGGATCAAGGACCATTGGGGCTGGCATACGGCCTTCGGCGTCTGCTGCGCGGGCATGCTGTTGTCGGTGGCGAACTACTTCGTGATGTTCCGCACATTGGCGCATATCGGCTCCGCCCCGGACGCCGAACCGGTACGCTGGCGGCGCGTCGGCGCGGTCGCAATTGGCGGCGTCGCGCTGGGCGTGGCGACCATGTTCGTGTTGCAGCACAAGGCGATCGCAGTCGCCTGCGTGTATGCCGCGGGCGCCGCGATTCTGGCTATTTTCGGCTACATGCTCCTCAAGTGCGAACGCTCGGAACGCGCGGGTCTCGTGGCTGCGTTGATCCTCACCGCTCAGGTGATCCTGTTCTTCGTGTTCTATGTGCAGATGTCTACGTCGCTCACGCTGTTCGCGCTGCGCAACGTCGATCCGCGGTTCTCGCTGTTCGGCACGACGCTCTTTACCTGGAGCGCGGCGCAATTCCAGGCGCTCAATCCCATCTGGATCATGCTGCTAAGCCCGTTACTTGCGCTGCTTTATACGCGGCTCGCGAAAAACGGCAATGACGTCCCGGTCGCAGTGAAATACGCGTTCGGCTTCGCGGTGGTGGCGGCCGGCTTCTTCGTCTATGCGGCAAGCGGTCACTCGGCTATCAATGGACGCGTATCGTCGTGGTTCATGGTCGGCGGCTATGGGTTGTATTCGCTCGGCGAACTGCTCGTGAGTGGTCTCGGCCTTGCGATGATCGCCCGCTACGTACCCGCTCGTATGGGCGGCTTCATGATGGGCGCGTACTTCGTTGCGACCGGCGTGTCGCAGTATCTGGGCAGCGTGGTCGCGAATTTCGCGCAGATGCCGGCCGGGGACATGGACCCGCTCGTGTCATTGCCGCTTTATACGAAGCTCTTCACCGGTCTCGGCTGGCTTGCCGCCGCCGGTGCGCTCGTCGCGGTACTGCTGTTGCCGCTGATGCGCAAGCTCTCGCGTGAACATCAGCGATCCGGCGACGAGACGCGCGACCGCGCAACGCAGTCTGCTACGGCCGGCAGCGCGGTGACGGAATAAGCCGGTCCGCCGGAACGCGGTGGACTCAGTTTGCGGCTGCCGTCTTGCTGCCGTCTGGCCTCGCCGAAGTATCATGGCGCGGACATTTCAGGTAGCCGGTCAAATGGAAATCCACATCGCCGTAGAAGGGCATCACGACCTGTCCGGACAGATTTATCGCCAGTTGCGAGCCGGCATACTCGAAGGGCGACTTGCCGGCGGCACGCGGCTGCCGTCGACGCGCGATCTCGCGACGCAGTTGGGCGTGTCGCGCAAGACAACGCTTGACGTGTTCGAGCGGCTTCTTTCGGAAGGCTATCTCACCGCGCGAGCCGGTTCGGGAACGTTCGTCGCCGACGGTCTCGAGCGCTTGCCGGTGGAGCGCTCGCCGCATGCGCGCGTGGCGGACTCGTCGCGCGAACGTGCGAAGGGCAGGCGGGACGCGGCGCGCGCACAACCGCTGTGGGAGCAGATGCCCGACAGCTTGCCGGTGCCGCGGCCATCGGTGGCGTCGCCGTACGATTTCATAGGCGGCGCCACCGACAAGACGCTGTTTCCATTCGACGTCTGGCGCCGCTGCGTGAATCATGCGTTGCGTACGCAAGCGCGCGGACAGGGAACGTATCGCGACGCAGCCGGCGAACAGGAGTTGCGTCTGGCGATCGCGCGCTATCTCGCGTTCAATCGGGCGGTGTCGAGCAACTGGGAAGAGGTGATCGTCACGCAAGGCGCGCAGCACGCGCCCGACCTGCTCGCGCGCGTGACGCTCGGTCCCGGCGAAGTCGCCGCCATCGAAGATCCCGGTTATCCGCCGGCGCATGCGTGTTTCGAGGCGACCGGTGCGCGCGTGGCGCATGTGCCCGTCGACCGTGAAGGTTTGATCGTCGGCAAACTGCCGGACAACGCGCGGCTTGTCTACGTGACGCCGTCGCATCAGTTTCCGCTGGGTATGCCGATGANTCTCGAGCGNCGNGTCGAGCTGCTCGAATGGGCGCAGAAACGCGGCGCGGTGATCATCGAAGACGATTACGACTGCGAGTACCGTTTCGAAGGCCGGCCGATGGAGCCGTTGAAAAGCCTCGACCGCGCCGGCCTGGTCGCATATGTGGGTACGTTTTCGAAAACTATCTTTCCGGAGTTGCGGGTCGGCTACGTGGTGCCGCCCGCTTCGCTTTACGGGCCGCTTTACAAGGCGCGTCAGATTGCGGATTGGCACGGCTGCACGCTGACGCAAACCGCGCTGGCGTCGTTCATGCTCAACGGCGACTTCGCCAAGCACCTGCGGCGCATGCACAAGACGTACGCGGCGCGGCGCGCACGACTTTCTCGAACATCTGCAAGGCGGGCTTTCACCGTGGTTCGAGCCGATCGTGCCGACGGCAGGCATTCATATAGCGGCGCGCCTGCGAGCGCCCCTGACGGAGCAGGCCGTGGTGACGGCGGCGCGCGAGGCGTCGATCGGTCTGTATGGACTCGCGCCGTTTTATCAGCGCGCCAAACCGCAGGCCGGTCTGATTTTCGGCTACGGCAACATCGCCGAGCCACATATCGATACGTCGCTCGGGACACTTGCGGGCATCCTCGCGCGCCTTGCTTCGTTGCCTGGCAACTGAGACGTCCGATGCGACGCGATGGCGTTGCATGGATTCGCGTGGCGCGGCCAATGCGGAGTTACCCGAAGCGCCGGTTGCCGGTCGCTTCGCGAATCGAAGACAAGGCCAATGCCGTCCAGCGAACGTCGAGACGCGGTGCCCGCAGCGCCAAAAATGACCGGGCGATGGCACGCCTCGATCCATCGCGCCGTGCAGAATGTGCCGCTATACATGCACTGAAACCGCTTGTAACGCACGTTACTTGTCCGTGTTGAAGGAGCCGCCGAAGCAGTTTAGCCCCTGAAACAAGGATCAAAATGCGTCGCGCAGTCTGCGCCGCGCAACAAACCTGCGCTGTTATACATAAAAGAGTCGCGCAAATCGCATCAGCGCTTGTAGAATCCGGCGTTGAAGCGTGCACATACCGTATGCGCTTCGTGCAATTCACTGACCACAACAGGTAGGAGAAACATGCCGACTTCCGCAAAAAAGGTGGCCAAGAAGGCTGCTGCCCCGGTACCGACCAAGAA
>Ga0055533_1000252_pt1 | contig 32900 bp, 28 predicted proteins | sample AraplaCvi_mMS_r2_FD_54991 | JGI IMG/M metagenome (GOLD analysis project Ga0055533, IMG submission 54991) | Arabidopsis root microbial communities from North Carolina, USA - plate scrape CL_Cvi_mMS_r2 | ecosystem: Host-associated > Plants > Roots > Endosphere | place: USA: North Carolina...
TGACGTGGTAGGTCGAGATTGACGTTCTTCAGGTTGTGGGTGCGAGCCCCACGAATACGGATTTGTTCCACGGATTTATTCCATGAACTGCGGAAAGAGGAAGAGGCTAAACCTGCTACTATAACGACTTTTCAAGGCCGCCGTTACGGCTGCCTGACGGCCAGAACAGGCCTGAACAGCGCCTCAGGCAAGCTGTAAGAGCGCGGTTCAGCGCTAGCGGGAAAAGGTCTAACTGGGGCCGTTTCCGGCAAGTACAAGGCGCCGCGAAGCGCGCCGCGGCCGCAAAGGCGCGAGAGCCGAAGGGTCAGAAGTTCGGTCAGCGCGGAGCGGGAACGCTGCAGGCTGCCCGGTTGGCTCAAGCGGCAGTGCCGTACCGTCTGCGGGCCGTCCCATGGAAAGCCGTCCGGTCGTGGCGCCCCGGTGCCCCCGGTGCGTCAGCCAGCTCATTCAAAGAACGCTTCCGATGTCCAATCCGTCTGCCACCTCTTCACGCATGAGCGCGCCTGAACTGCGCGCGACCGTGTCGCTTGCCGCCATCTTCGCGCTGCGCATGCTCGGGCTCTTCATGATCATGCCGGTGTTCTCGATCTACGCGAAGACCATTCCCGGCGGCGAAAACGTGCTGCTCGTCGGCATCGCGCTGGGCGCTTACGGCGTGACGCAGTCCATGCTCTACATTTTCTACGGCTGGGTCTCCGACAAGATCGGCCGCAAACCGGTCATTGCTACGGGCCTGCTGATCTTCGCGCTCGGCAGCTTTGTCGCGGCGGGGGCGCACGACATGACGTGGATTATTGTCGGCCGCGTGATTCAAGGCATGGGCGCGGTGTCGTCCGCGGTGATTGCCTTCATCGCCGATCTGACCGCCGAAGAGCACCGCACGAAGGCGATGGCCATGGTCGGCGGCAGCATCGGCATTTCCTTTGCGGTGGCGATTGTCGGCGCGCCGATCGTTTTCCATTTGGTCGGCATGAGCGGTCTTTTCACGCTGGTGGGCGTCTTCTCGATTCTCGCTGTCGGCGTGGTGCTGTGGGTCGTGCCTGATGCGCCGAAGCCCGTGCATGTGCGGGCGCCGTTCGCCGAAGTACTGCACAACGTCGAACTGCTGCGTTTGAACTTCGGCGTGCTGGTGCTGCACGCCACGCAGACGGCGTTGTTCCTCGTCGTGCCGCGCATTCTCGAAGCCGGCGGCCTGCCGGTCGCATCGCACTGGAAAGTGTATTTGCCGGTCATGGGCTTGTCGTTCGTGATGATGGTGCCCGCGATCATCGCCGCTGAAAAGCGCGGCAAGATGAAGATCGTACTGCTGTCCGCCATCGCTCTTATCCTGATCGGACAGTTGTTATTGGGCGTGGCTCCGCATACGATTCTGAGTGTGGCGGCCATCCTTTTTGTGTACTTTCTGGGCTTCAACATTCTGGAGGCGTCGCAGCCTTCGCTGGTGTCGAAACTGGCGCCGGGCAACCGCAAGGGCGCGGCAGCCGGCGTGTACAACACCACACAGTCCATCGGTCTTGCGCTGGGTGGCATGATCGGCGGCTGGTTGCTCAAAGCGGACGGTCAGAGCGCGGTCTTCTTTACTTGCTCGGGGCTCGTCTTTTGCTGGCTTATAATCGCCGCAAAGATGAAACAGCCGCCGCGTAAAGCGTCCTCGTGACACGCGCGGAACACTCGCAGAACATACGCGGCGACTCGGGCGTGTCCCGGCATCACCCAGAACTCACCCGGCGGCGGGCAGAGGCGTACTTCTGATCTCGGGCCAGCCAGGCGCGAGACGCGAACTGTGTTGCCGGGCCGCCCGAAATGGAATCAACAGGAGAAACTCATGGCATCCGTGAACAAGGTCATTCTCGTCGGCAATCTCGGAGCCGATCCGGAAGTCCGTTATCTTCCGAGCGGCGACGCAGTGGCGAATATCCGCCTTGCAACGACGGATCGGTACAAGGACAAGGCGTCCGGTGAAATGAAGGAAGCGACCGAATGGCACCGCGTGTCGTTCTTCGGCCGCCTCGCCGAGATCGTCTCCGAATACCTGAAGAAGGGCTCGTCGGTCTACCTCGAAGGGCGCATTCGCACCCGTAAGTGGCAGGCGCAGGACGGCACCGACCGTTACTCGACGGAAATCGTCGCCGAGCAGATGCAAATGTTGGGCGGCCGTGGCGGCTCCATGGGCGGCGGCGACGAAGGCGGCTACAGCCGTGGCGAGCCGTCGGAGCGCAGCGGCGGCGGTGGCGGCGGCCGTGCAATGTCGGGTGGCGGTTCGCGCGGCGGCAGCGGTGGCGGCGCGAGCGGTGGTGGCTCCAGCCGTCCGAGCGCACCGGCCGGCGGCGGCTTTGACGAGATGGATGACGATATTCCGTTCTAAATCACCCGTACCGCAAGACCAGCAGAAAACCCCGCTTCCTCAGCGGGGTTTTTTCTTTTCAGCAGTCGTCACCGCCTCAAATGCTCCAGCGCATCGCGCATCGGCAAGCTGGAGATCATGATCGGNCCGGTCAGCGGNGTATCAAGATCGACGATTACATAGATCGCCGACGCAATCGACACAGCCCCAAGCGAAATNGTCACGAGCGCNAGCGCATTGCGAGGCGCGATGAGCCCGAAGCTCAGAAATATCACGCACAGCCAGAACGTCAGCGTCTTGAGGAAGGGCTGCGAGATGGAGCTGTGCGCTTCCTCGATAATCTTCCAGCGCGCATCCACCACGCGGCGAAATTGAGTCAGGCCGTCGTCGAGCGCGTGCTGTTGCAGCGGATCACGCGCGCGCAACTGCCGCAATTGCCGGCCTACCGACGTCAGCATTTCGCCGAGCCGCACGTTTTCCAGCTTCTGCGAGTTGTCCGGCGAGCCGAGGTGGGTGGGGTAGTCGCCCGTAGGAGCCGGTTCGTTCGGCCACGTCGATGCAATTGCCGCGGCCGTGTAGACGCGCAAGAGGTTGCGCGCCGGTTCGGTGTCGCTGCCGTAATCCCTCAACGTCGTGTCCAGTTCGATGATGTCGGCGGCAAAGGTGCGCAAGTCATTTGACGCCGTGTCGAAGCTGGATTTCGCCGACGCGGTCATCAAACCAAGCACCAGTGCGGCAAACGTCACGAGCATGCCGATCACCAGTTGCACGAGTTGCACTGTCTCGTGTGCCTTGTGCTCCTCGGGCAGGAGCGGGCGCACCCACACGCCGATGCCGGTGGTCGCGAGCAGGAGAATGAAAACCACCAGAGCCGAGCCTATTTCGGACATAGAAGTGCTCCTATGACATTTGCATCGACTGCCAACCGGCTTAGGTAGGACGCCTGAAACTCGGCAGTCCCGCTATCGCCCGCGTTCGGGCGGCTTCGCGCCGCTTGTAATTTGATGTGAGGCAAAAGCGTACGCCATCCACCATAAAGTTTTTAGCGATTCAGCCGTAGTCCCTATCTGTGGCATTCGCTTAATTTTTGACAAAAACGGTTGCGGACCATGCCGAATGGGCTGGGCGCAGCATGCATGGCCGACGCGTATTTCACTGAACATTCGGTCAGGCGGCCCAAATGGAGACTAGCCCGATGCTGAAAAATCTGTCGATTCGCAGTTGCCTTACCCTGATGATCGCGTTCTTTGCCGCCGCCCTGCTGCTGGGCGCTGCAGCCGGGCTTCTGTCGCTGCGCTCGAGCAACGCGTCCCTGCAACAGATGTACACCGTGGACACGCCCGCCGTCGCCGATCTCGAAGGCAGCGCCGGCCAGCTGTTGCGTCTGCGCCTCGCACTGGCCACTTATGCGTCGCTCGTCGATCTCAACGACCAGGACGGCGCAAACGCTGTGCTCAAGCGTTTTGATCAGTACCAGAAAGCATCGAATGAACGGCTTGCCCACTATGTGAGCCGCGCGAGCGCCGAGGCCGACGAGCAGCGCCTCATCAAGGATATGCAGGACAAGCGCGACACGTTCCTTCACGAGGGTGTCGAGCCGGCGTTGGCCGCACTCAAGGCGGGCGACCGCACCGCGTTCCAGCAATTGCAGGCGAAGAAGCTGCCGTCTCTGTACAGTTCGTTCGAAAAGGCGATGCTCGCGCTCGAACAGTTGCAGCTCGACCACGCCGAACAGCGCTATCAGAGCGCACAGGCCCTCTTTTACGCGATCTGCGTAACGGTGGCGATCGGCATCGGCATCTCGCTGCTTGGTTCGTTGCTCGGTCGCGCGGTGCTGGTGCGCGCAATCGTGAGTCCGGTCGATGCCACCATCGCCCAGTTCCAGCGGATCGCCAATGGTGACCTGACCGGGCAGATCGTCGTCACGAGCAGCAACGAAATGGGCCGCCTNGCCGCCGCGCTGCGCAAGATGCAGGAGTCGCTGATCGCGACNGTGAATTCGGTGCGTCAGGGCACCGAATCGATCGACAGCGGCGTAAGCGAAATCGCCGCGGGCAATACGGATCTGTCACAACGTACCGAAGAACAGGCGGCGTCGCTGGAAGAAACGGCNGCGAGCATCGAGCANCTCACGTCGACGGTGAAACAGACCGCGGACAACGCGAAGCAGGCGAGTTCGCTNGCGCAGGGCGCGTCGACGCTTGCCGCTCAGGGCGGCGAATTGACCGAGCAGGTGGTAGGCACGATGCACGAGATCGTCGACGACTCGCGGCGCATCGCGGATATTGTCGGCGTGATCGAAGGGATCGCATTTCAGACGAACATCCTCGCGCTGAACGCTGCGGTCGAGGCGGCGCGCGCCGGCGAGCAGGGCCGCGGCTTTGCGGTCGTCGCGAGCGAGGTGCGTTCGCTGGCCCAGCGAAGCGCCGCGGCCGCGAAGGAAATCAAGGCGTTGATCGAAGCGTCGACTACGCGCGTTGAGAACGGCTCACAACTGGTCGAGCGGTCCGGCTCGACGATGACCGAGATCGTCCAGGCCATTTCGCGGGTCAGCTCGATCATGGGCGAGATCGCCGCCGCGGCGACCGAGCAGAGCACCGGCATCGACCAGGTCAATCTGGCCGTCGCGCAAATGGACGAGGTCACGCAGCAGAACGCCGCGCTGGTCGAACAAGCCGCAGCCGCGGCAAGCTCGCTGGAGGAGCAGGCGAGAAGGCTCACATCGGCCGTGGCAGTGTTCCAGACGGAAGGCGGCTCGTCGTCGCGGGGCCTGGCCGGCTCGCGCAACGGTCAGAGCGCTGCAACGAAACGTGCAGCGAACGCCGCGGACGAACTGGTGGTCGCTTGATACATGCGCAGGCGGCGTTGCGTTAGGTTCGTGGCGCGTGTAGTTAGGCGGCAGCGCGCTGCATATCACCGCTGGGCCGGGGGCGTCGCGCCCTGCCCAGAGCATCGCCCTTTACGGTCGCGCGCCCCAGCGAACCACAGTGCACCGCACCCCGCCCAAATCATTCGCTCTACTGCATACCCGCGTAGTACTTCGCGACACTATCAATCTCCGCCGATGTCATCTGCCGGGTGACATTGCGCATCTGCTCGTTGATGTCGTTGCGGCGTGCGCCAGAAGCAAATGCTCGCATCTGCGCCGCAAGGTAAATCGACGATTGGCCGCCAAGCCACGGCGCCGACCCCTTGCGATCGAGCTGCCCGTGACATGCCGCACATGGCGCGATGTTGCGCTGCGGATCGCCCTGCATGGCCAGCCGCACGGCGTTCGCATCGGGCGTGCTGCCGGTGGGCGCAACTTCTGCGGCGGGACCGCGTGGCAGCGACGCGTAGTAAGCCGCGAGATCGTGCAGGTCCTGATCGCTGCGAGCGGCGACGATCGGCTGCATCACCGCGTTTTGCCGCACGCCCTGTTGGTAATCGCGCAACTCCTTGTAGACGGCGTCCGCATATTGACCGGCCAGCGCGGGCGCCGTGACCTGCACCGTACCGAGTACGCCGTGACACATCGAGCATTTCTGCGTGGCGAGGGTTGCTCCGCGCCCGATCGAATCGGCGTCGGCCCGCACGCGACGCAGCGGCGGCAGGACGACCACGTCGCTCGGTGCCCGGCCTGCGATGTTGGTACCGCTGTACCAGCTCGACGGCGCGCCCGCAGCGCTGCAGATCGTCGCCCATAAGCTGCGGTTCGCGAATGCGCTATTCGCCGAAGGCAGCCAGATGAAACCTATCAGCATCGACACGATGGCCAGCGCGAGCGTGCCGGCCACGCTTACCGTGAACCACGGATTTCGCAAGCTGAAGACGCGTTCCTGGTTCATCGCTGTGCTCCAACCACCACCGCGGGCACAGACGTTTGCGGCAGCTTGAGCAATTGGACGATGGGCACGCTGTAGTTGACGACGGTCAGGCCGATCATCAACGCGACCCACAAGCCGAAGCTATTGAGCGCGGCGGGCACGCGTTCGACCGGATGCACCGCGCTCGCGAAACGGAAGCCTTGCTGCGGAACCGCCGGCCCGAACTGCGACTTCGCCAGAATGTAGATGAAGAGTGCGCCCGATATGGCGAGAACCACTCCGCCGACCGCCGACATGCTGACCCAGAACGCCTGCGATTCGAGGCCAGGCATCTTGTAGTCGTAGTAAGCCATGCGGCGCGGCGCGCCGAGCAGGCCGACGTAATGCCACGGCAGCGTGACCACCAGCATGCCGATGAACCACAGCCACAGTTGCGTGCGCACGAGCTTCATCGACACGATTGCGCGGCCGGTGAGTTGCGGCCACAGTTCATAAGCAATCGCAAAATACATGATGACGATTGCGCCACCGAAGATCAGATGGAAATGTCCGGTCACCCACTGCGTGTTGTGCACGGTGGTATTCAACTGATAGCTCATGTTGATCAGACCGCCGGCGCCGCCGAGCCCCAGCATCACGAACGAGAACGCGACGACGAGCATCATCGGGTTCTGCCAGGGCAATGCGGTGAGCCAGCCGAACGCACCCTTGCCGCCGCGCAGCCTGCCGGCAATTTCCACCGACGCGCAAATCGTGAACACCGTCAGCAGCGTGGGCACGGACACCATCCCTGTGAATACTGCGTGCAGGAACTTGAAACCCGAGCCGATCTGCGGGTCTGCAAACAGGTGGTGGATGCCGATCGGCATAGCGAAAACGAGGAACAGGATGAACGATACGCGCGCCATCGAATCGCTATAGAGCCGCCCGCCGATGGCTCGCGGCACGAGCGTGTAGTACGCGATATACGCGGGAATCAGCCAGAAGTAGACGATGGCATGCAGCGTCCACGAGAAGAGGACACGTGACAGGCCTGCGTCGATCGTATTCTTGAGGCCAAACGCAACCGGCAGAATCTGAAGCAGAATTTCGAGCGCCGCGCCGACCGCCGTCCATGCCCATAGATATGCGCCGGCGACATTGGCGAACATCGCGAGCGGCACCGGCTTTCCGGGGTTCGCGCGCCGCCATATGGCGAGGTTCACGTGCATCAACGCGACCCAGATCCACGAGCCGACTACCACTAGCACCACGCCGAGATAATAGAAGGGACTGCCGATCATCGGCGGATAGAACGTGTAGAGCACCGAGGCCCTGCCGAGTGCGACGGGCACCATCGCCATCACCGCGCCGACCGCCAGCATGACGAAGGCGGCCCATGCCCACTTCAGGCCCGCGAGACGCTGCGCGAGCGCAAGCTCGACGATTGCGTAGCCGAAGCCCATCGACACCAGGGTCGGCATCACGTAGGCCATCACTGAACCGTGAGCGGTGACTGAGCGGTAGTACAGTTCAGGGTCACCGATCCACGGCGCGAGTGGACTGCGCACGAGCATCTGCCAGGCGCCGAGAAACAGCGCGACGATAAACGCGATGAAGGCGAGCCAGAAATGCGCGAGAACGAGTCGCTTAGCGTGAAACACAGCTCAGCCTCCGTGATTGTCGGGCCTGCTCGAAGAAGGCGGCTTTGTCGATCACTTTCACATGCGCCCACATGGCCTGATGGCCGAAGCCGCAGAACTCGTGACAGGGCATGGTGTGATCGGCGGGCGCGTCGAAGCGCGTGTTCAACGTGGCCACGTAGCCGGGCACGACCATCGTGTTGATATTGGTGTTGGTGACGAGCAGACCGTGCACGACGTCCGCGCTGGTGGTTCGGATCGTGATCGGAGTGTCGGCGGGCACGAGCAGACATTGCGGTGTGAACGAGTACTGCTGCGCGATAAAACGCACGACCACGGAGCCGTCGGGTTCAACTGCGCTGCCCAGATTGTCTTCGACGAATTCGCCCGACAGTTGCAGACGGGACGGGTCGATTGTTTCCACGCGCGATGGCGGCATCATCGCCCAATGGAGCCCCGAGTACACGATCACGGCCAGCATCAGCACGATCAGCGCGCCGACGAAGATCGCCCAGCGGCGCTCGGCGCGTAGCGCGACGGTGTGGCCGCTGCCCGGTTGGTGTTGGGAGTCGGGGGAATGAGTGGACATGATCAGTGCACGACGCCGCGCGGCAGAAACACGAGGAAGTAGAAGCCGAACCAGATCGCCATGACGATCAGCGTGGCCACGCCTGCGACGGCGATCGCGCCATGCGGACCCGCGACGACCACGCGTTCAACTTCGTCGTCGGTGGGAGGGAGCGCGGCGCGCGTATCGTTCGCTTCCATCTAGGGCTTCTCCTGTTGCCGGTGCGGCGGCTAGTGCAGCGGCGCGTTGCGCAGTTCGTTGACATCGCGGGCGGTGACCGGCGTCCCATGATTGCCCCACGCTGTGCGGATATAGGTAATGACGGCGGCCGCGTCGGTGTCGTTCAGTTCCTGCGCGAAAGGCGGCATGCCGTAGGGCTCGGGATTACGCTTCGTGCCAGGCGGGAAGCCGCCGTTCAGCACGATGCGGATGGGATTGACCGCGGAGTTCATTTCGATCGACTGGTTGCCCGCGAGCGGTGGATAGTGCTGCAACTGTCCTTCGCCTTTTGCGCCATGACACAGTGCGCACTTGTCGGCGTAGATCTTTTCACCGAGCGCGAACACATTGGTGCCGGTCGGCGCTGTCGGCCCGGACTTGCGGCCGCGATTGTCCGGCAACGTTTTGAGGTACACCGCCATTGCCTTGACGTCTTCGTCGGTCATGTATTGAAGGCTGTGATAAGTGACTTCGGCCATTGGGCCGTACACTGCGCCGCGATCGGAAATGCCCGCTTGCAACAGGTCGACGATGTCCTTGATGCTCCAGTCGCCGAGTCCGCCGTCCTTGTCGGAAGTGAGCGACGGCGCGTACCAGTTCTGCACCGGAATCAGCCCGCCGGCAAATTGCTCGCTTTGTGACGAACCGCCGAGCATGTTGATCTTCGTGTGGCACATCGTGCAGTGCCCGAGCCCTTCGACGAGATACGCACCGCGATTCCATTCGACGGAGCGGGTCGGATCGGGCTTGAATTCGCCTTCGCGGAAGTACAGCGTGCGCCAGCCATACAGCAATTTGCGCTGATTGAACGGGAAGCGCAGCGTGTGCTTGCGATTCGGCGTGCGCACCGGCTCGACCGATTTCAGGAAAGCGAAGATCGCGTTCGAGTCTTCACGCGTGACCTTCGTGTACTGCGCAATCGGCATGGCGGGATAGAGCAGCTTGCCCTCGGGCGTGATTCCGGTGCGCATCATCCGGAAGAAGGCGTCTTCGCTCCAAGTGCCGATGCCGTACTGCGCATCTGGCGTGATGTTCGGCGAGTAGAGCGTGCCGAACGGCGTGTCCATCGCGAGGCCCCCGGCGAACAGCCTGCCGCGCGGTGCGGTGTGGCAGGCCACGCAGTCGCCCGCGCGCGCAAGATATTCGCCGCGCTTGACGATGTCCGTGCGGTTGTCGACGGAGGTATTGGCCTTGGCTTCGGTGGTGCTGTCGGCGGCGCGAGCTTCGGTGACAAGCGAGTGCAGTGGCGCGCTGCCGGTCACCAGTGCTGCGGCGGCAACCAGTGGCAGGAGCGAGCGGTGCAACTTACGTGAGAGCACGCGCAGCGAACGAAGTGTCGTTTTCATTGCGGTTGGCTCCCGCATGCGAGAGGCAAGCGCTCCGCAGACGCCGGCACGGGCCGCGGGTCGGCTGGACGCGGTTGCCGCGCAAGCCAGGTCGAGACGGCGGTGATGTCCTTGTCGGTCAGCTTGACGGCGATCGACCGCATGCAATCCGGCGCGAGCGCGTGACGCGTGCCGGAGCGCCAGGTTCCCATCTGCCCGGCTATATAGCTCGCGTGCAAACCGAGCAGGCCGGGAATGCCAGGTTGCTGCCCCGTCATGCGCGCTCCGTGGCATGCGATGCACGCGGGAATCTTGCGCGCCGGGTCGCCCTGCATGACGAGTCGCTGGCCCGCGGCGAGCACGGCGGGCGCGACGTTCGATTCAGCGGCATTCGGGTAGGGCGGCTGCAAATCGGCGAAGTACTGGCTGATCTTGCGCAGATAGTCGTCGGGAAGAAATGCGACCAGATAACCCATCGGCGGATAGGTGCGGCCGCCGTCGCGAAACGCGGTTAGCTGATTGAACAGATACTCGGCCGGTTTGCCGGCGATGCGCGGAAAGTAATCGTTGTTGAGGCCCTGGCCCTGCACGCCATGACAGGAGGTGCAGGCGCGCACGCGTTCGTCCATGGCCGAGGGCATGGGGCCGGGCGCGCTGGTAGCCGCGAGCGCCGCGCCGTTCCATAAGACGTAAAGCACGAACAGAAGCGCAAATCCCATAGCTCTACGATGCACGTCGGGCCTCGCTGGGGAACGTTTTTTTGTCGATCTGCTTCGCCCGCATTGACGGCCGGATTCGCTTCCAGCCTGGTTCGCCATGCTCAGCGGGTCTACCTTTTTTCTCTATCGCGACAGCGCAAACGGCAATGAAAGGGCACTTATTGTGGATGGCGAAACGTTGGTTCGCCGCTGCGATTCAATGGCTCGTCAAAGAACGCGTTGACACACGTAAGCGCGAAGGACGGCAGCTTTCCCGTTGCTGGATCGACGCGTTGATGCCCGACTGCATATGTCAGACTGCAGCAATCCATTCGGAGCGTCAATGACGAAACAATAAGGCTGGCTGACTTCGTCTCTGATCATCATAGGCGGCGTTCAGAACGCTTTCAACACTTCTATTCACGCCGCATGCAAATGGACGTTAGCGCGCGAATGTGATGGTCTGATGTGCTCAATTGAAGAGCCTCATCAACGCGGAGCGCGCATTGGTCACACGTTCGCTCTCGCCGATCCGCCCGGGCAGCAAATGAAACTCGACGGCGGGTAATGCGGGTAGGCCAATGCCAGGCGGGCATGCGACCACACCTGCTCCAATCGACGATTCGTTCAGGCACGAGATGCCGAGTCCAGCCTTCAACGCGAGTTGCAATCCGGCTACGCCCGAGGCGGAATGCGACACGACATAAGACACCTTGTTTTCGTCGAGCAGCTTCACGACGAAGCGCTGCAACTGGCAACTCGAGGGCAACAGCACCAGTTGATACGGCGCGACCGGTCGCGGGCTCGCATCCGATGCGCTTGCCCACAGCAATTTCTCGCGCCGCACGACGGTGCTCTGCGCGCTGCTGCGCCCGCTCGACGCGCGAGAGTTGCCCGTGACGAGCCGCAACGAGAGGCCGATGTCGAACGATGCGTCGTCGCCGGCGCTGCTGTCGATCACGGCGCTCGGCAGCACGGTGACATGCAGCTTCAGACGCGGGTGCTGCTCGGAAAACGTCTTGAGGATGCGAGCGATGTCGTGCGGGCGGTANTAGTCGGTNATCGCGATGCGCAGTTCGCCGTCGAGCGAACGNCCTTGGAGGTCTTCGAACGCCGCTTCGCTCATCGCGATGATGCGCCGCGCGTGCTCCAGCAGGCGGCTGCCCGCGGGAGTCGCGCTCACGCCCTGCTTGCTGCGCACGAAGAGCGGCTGGCCTGCGCGCTCCTCGAGTTTTTTCAACTGCTCGCTCACCGACGATTGAGACAGGAACACGCGCTCCGCGCCCGCCGAGACGCTGCCCGACTCGGCGACGGCGACGAAGGTCCGTAGTTGCGTCAGGTCGAATCCGCGCTGGCTCATGTTTCGTTATACCCGATGGATGACATCTATATTTCCGGCTTTTCCGATGGAAGGCGCCGCCGTAGCATACCTCCGAATTCATTGCGGAGGAAACATGGACAACGCACTACGGGCAGGCGGCCAGATAACGGGCGGCCTAGGGGCGAGCCACCGGTGGAAGGTATTGGGCGTGGGCTTTGCCGCCAACGCGAGCTTTTCGGCCGCATTCTCGGGTATTCCGACCACGGCGGTTTACTTGCGCTCGGGTTATCACCTCGGCAATGAAGGGCTCGGGCTTGTGCTGGGCATGCTCGGCCTGGGCATCGCGGTGAGCGAACTGCCGTGGGGACTCTTGACGGACCGGTGGGGCGACCGTCGCGTGCTGCTGCTGGGTCTGCTTTCCACCGCCGCGGCGCTGGCCGGCTTGGCGTTGTTCGCGGCACCGTCGGGGTCGCATGTGCCTCGCGTGACGACGCTTGCGCTCGGGCTGTTGCTCGTGGGTCTGCTCGGCGGCAGCGTCAACGGTTCGAGCGGCCGTGCGGTCATGGCGTGGTTTCGCGAGGGCGAGCGCGGACTGGCCATGAGCATTCGCCAGACAGCTGTCCCCGCAGGTGGAGGACTCGGCGCGCTGTTGCTGCCAGCGCTTGCAACGAGATTCGGTTTCGTGAGTGTTTATGCGTTGCTGGCGCTGAGTTGCGCGATAACCGCGGCATTGGCATGGCGCTGGTTGCATGAGCCGACGTATGTGGAGAATGGCGATGCCCGCGCGGCGTATGTCGGCGGTGGGCATGGGGCGAACGGGGAGGGCGCTTTGGGCGGTGCGGGTGGTGCGAACGGCACAAGCGGCACAAGCGGCACAAGCGGCACAAGCGGCACAAGCGGCACAAGCGGCGCAAGCGGCGCAAGCGGCGCAAGCGGCGCAAGCGGCGCAAGCGGCGCAAGCGGCGCAAGCGGCGCAAGCGGCGCAAGCGGCGCAAGCGGCGCAAGCGGCATTAGCAGTGCAAACGACATTAACGGCGCACATGCCCGGAGCCGCTCGCCGCTGCGTGACGCCCGCATCTGGCGCGTAGCGCTCGGCGCGGGCGCGCTTTGCGTGCCGCAACTCGCCGTGATCACTTTCGGAACTGTGTTCCTCCACGACTTTGGGCGCGCCGGCGTGCTGACCATCAGCGTCGCGATGGCCACGGTCCAGGCAGGCGCCGCCATCGCTCGTGTCTGGAGCGGCCGGTGGACGGATCAGCGCGGCAATCGCCGGGCATACATGCGCGGCTGCAGTCTGCTGACTTCCGCGCTATTCGCGGCGCTCACTCTCATGAGCGGTGTGGCCGCCGTGCAGCACACCCCAACAACAGTCATGACGATGTTTCTCGTGCCGATGATCGTGCTCGGCGGGGTGAGCGCGTCTGCCTGGCACGGCGTCGCCTTCACCGAACTCGCGACGCTCGCCGGAACGAGCCGCGCCGGCACTGCGCTGGCGCTCGGCAATACCTGCGTTTTCCTCTCGCTTTTTCTGACGCCGCTCGCGATCCCGCCGCTGCTATCGCTCGGGTCATGGCCGATGGTGTGGGCGGTGACAAGTCTCTGTGCGTTGATTGCGCTGCCGGTTTTTCCGCGCGCATTGCGCGAAGTCAGCACGAGCGCGCCGCGCGCCTGTGACACGGCTTGACGATTGCCGGCGTGCGCGAGGCAGTTTTGCGCGACGTTTATCGAAATGCCGTGCGGGCCAAGGTTAATTCAGACGTGATTTTCCCGCGAACCTGAGCTCGCCGATTTTCTCAATTTATTCATTTTGAATAATTGGGGGCTTTTGTTGTCCGTGCACCGTAATTGCCGGTGAATTCAACACTTGATTCGGAACACTCCGATTTTCGTTACGCGCACCGCGGTGATTTTATGGTCCCGTCGACGCGCGATGGTTAGAAACGATTGCGCGTCGACGCAGGTGCGGAGCGTGTCGATTTGTCCTGCGTATCTGACGACTATTCCTACAACAAACGAGATCAATCTAGTGAACCTCCGAATCATTCTCGCGGATGATCATCCATTCGTTCTACTTGGCGTTAGAGCTATGCTCGAAACCAGAGCCGGTGTCGCCATCGTCGGCCAAGCCGTCAACCCGACGTCGTTAATCAAACTGCTGCGGCGCACGCCATGTGACGTGCTGGTCACCGACCTGTCGATGCCTGATCCCGGCGCCGCCGTAGAAGACGAACTGAACCTGATCCGGCAGATCCATGCCGAGTGGCCGCGACTGCGCATCGTCGTCATGTCGACGACGACCAATTCTGCGTTGCTCCGGGTCCTCGCATCGGAGCGCGCCGTGAGCTTGCTCAGCAAAACCGAATCCATGCACGAGTTGTGGCGTGCGATCGAGCAGCATGTAAGCAACGAGCCATACATCGGCAACTCAATCGCCGCACTTCTCGCAACGCCGCCCGAAGCCAGGTGCGAGCGGCCGCTCGCGCTCCCTCTGTCGGTAATGCAGAAGACGGTCGTCAGGATGTTCGTCGACGGACACTCTATTGCTGAAATTGCGGCCACTCTCGGATGTCATCGCCGCACCGTTAGTCGGCAAAAGCGTGAAGCAATGGTAAAACTTGGCGTTACTAATGATCCTGGTTTATTCTCGTGCGTTCGAGCTGGTGAAATTCTTAAATTTGAATCGCATATCTAAGTAAATTAATTGGCCGAGTTATTGAAGTTATTTCGGAGCGATCTTATGTTTAACGCCGCCACGATGTCTGATGATGGGGCAGGGCCGGTCGGGAGTGAGATGGTGACAGGGAGTCAGGATATGGAGGAGAGATAGACGATGGGCGACACCGCTGAAATAAGCACGCCGGTCCGGGCGATCATCGCGGACGATCATCCGCTCGTCCTGTTTGCAATCGAGAACTTGATGGGCGGTTACCAGAATATGGAGGTGGTCGGCCGGGCGACCGATGCAACCGATCTCTTTGCGGAGGTCGACCGGACCGGTTGTGACCTGGTGCTCATGGACCTCTACATGCCAGGCGGCGCAGATGGCAGTGGGATCGACGCGGTGCGGCAGTTCAGGATCCGTTACCCCGACGTGGCCCTCGTCGTGCTCACCATGGAAACCGAGGCAGCAGCGCTGCAAAGCGTGATCTCGCTCGGCGTTCACGCGCTTATCAGCAAGCGTGACCGCATCGACCTGATTCACGTGGCGATCATCACCGCGCTCGCGGGCGAATGCTATCTCGGGCCGGCCGTGCGCGCGGTCATTGCGGACGCCACGGCGATGCAACGGCTCGACTTTGTTCGTTCGGTGTTGTCGCGGCGCGAGCTTGAAGTGTTCACGCAGTACGCGTCCGGCTTCGGCGTCACTGAAATTGCCGGGCGGCTGGGGCGCAGCGTGAAGACAATTAGCGCGCAAAAGTGCACCGCCATGCGCAAGCTGGCGTTGCATAGCGACGCTGAGCTATTTCGCTTTGCGGTTGAGCACGGCGTGGTAACAGAGGCCCGCGTCGAAGGGCGCTGAAGAACACACGAGGTCGCGCCGGGCCGGCGTGACAAACATAAGATGTGTTGGCGTTGTCCGGGGAAAGTACATCTTGTACTGGACATGCCAATCGATAAGACAACAAAAAAATATGACAGACAAGATACGCGTCATCGTGGCGGACGACCACGACTGCGTTCGCGCCGGCGTGAGGAGGTTGTTGTACGCCACGCCGCATATCGAAGTTGTTGGCGAGGCCTGCAACACGCATGACCTTGCCGAACTGCTCGACGTCTGCGAATGCGACATCGTCATCTCCGACATTGGCATGCCCGGCCTGGACGGAGCGAGCAACGCTGTTCCTTTCCTGCGTCGGGTATTGAGAGGGTATGCGCATCCCGCCGTCGTTGTGCTCACCATGATTTGTCATGCGCATATGCTGTCGGGCCTGCTCCATCTTGGCGTCAGCGCGATAGTCGACAAACGCGACACGACGGCCGCGTTGATCGACGCAATCCAGGCAGCATTGACAGGAGGCGTGTATCTGTCGGAGCAGGTGCGCGTTGCGATGGAAACGACTGACACTCCGCCGCAACTGCGCGCCAGCGTTTTGAGTGCGCGCGAATGGGAGATCTTCCAGCTCTATGTGCAGGGTGTCGCGGTACACGAAATCGCGAAACGGTTGCAGCGCAGCGGTAAGACGATCAGTACTCAGAAGCGTACCGCAATGCGCAAGCTAGGCCTCGAAACGGAGTCCGATCTGATTGTCTACGCACGGCAGATTGGCTTGATTTAACACTCGGTAACCCTGCGCCTATATACCGGCAACTCACGGTCCCGAAATTAGGACTCTTCTGATTGGTTGGGAGACCTTGCCACCCCATAGTTCTGAATTAGCTTCGGCTTTTGCTGACGTTGGCCTCATCAGAGCAGTTATATCTTGAGACCACGCCGCGCAAAGCTGGGGAAGTTCAAGCAGATGTTCGCGGAAATTGCGTAGCGCCGTGCGCTTCGCATAGCGACAGGGAGGCGGTATGGCCGTGCTAGGTAAGCGGTTGTTGGTCGAGAGCGTGGGTACGGCATGGCTGGTGTTCATCGGCTGCGGCAGCATCGTATTGAACACCGGCGCCGTTCAGCAGGGCTACGGCGTGCTCGAGGTATCACTCGCGTTCGGTCTCGCGCTTGCCACCGCGAGCTACTGGTTTGGCGAGACGTCGGGCGCTCACTTCAATCCCGCTGTCACGGTAGGTTTCACTGCCGCACAACGCTTCCCGGTCAAAGACCTGCTGCCCTATATTGCCGCGCAGATTGTCGGCGGGGTCGTTGCCGGAGCGCTGCTCGTCTATGTGGCGAGCGGCCGGCCGGGCTTCGAAATCGGCGCGAGCGAATTCGCGGCCAATGGCTTTGGCGATCACTCTCCTTCCGACTATCAGTTGCACTCGGCGCTGGCCATTGAGTTCGTGCTGTCGTTTGCATTTGTCATGGCGAGCCTTCTCGTAGCCGCACGCTACGAGACAAGGCCGGGCGGACCGATGGTCGTCGGCGGATGTCTCGCGCTCGTCTACCTCGTGTCGATTCCGGTCACCAATGGTTCGGTCAATCCGGCCCGCTCCACGGCGCAAGCGCTGTTCGTGGGTGATTGGGCGCTCGACCAACTGTGGCTCTTCTGGGCGGCGCCAATGTCTGGCGGCGTCGTCGCCGGCTTCGTGTTCTCGTTCCTCAGTGGCAGTTCCGACCAGGCAGCAGCAACGCTTGCCGATGGCCACAGCGAAGCCGCGTGAGTTGTGCCGTGACGTTGTTCTCATTCTTTGCTACACGGTTCCAACGCGCTGCGATAGCGCGCGTGCGGCGGCGCGTGTCGGCGTGCGTGCTGGCAGGGCTCTCCTTATTGGCCGCGACTCAAGTGGCGGCTGCCGGCCACGCTTTCGTGGAGTCCGGTGCCAACCGGGTTGGTAGTGCCTTCCCAGAGAAGCTGACCGTCGGCGTACTTGCGAATAGCTGGTTGCCGTTCGACGCGCTGCAAAACGGGCAACTCACAGGACTGAGCATCGACTATCTGCGCGCACTGGTCGGGCCGGGCGTTGCGATCGAGGCGAAGCCATATCCCGACATGCCGCAGCTACTTGCCGCCGCCTGCGCGGGCAACGTCGATCTGTTGATGAGTCTCGCGCGCACGCCGGAGCGGGAGCGCTGTGTCAGTTTCACCGCGCCGTATTTTCGAGCGTCCACCTCAACGGTTGTACGCAGGGACGGCGACATATACGAAGGACCGGCGCGTCTTGCAGGCGCGTCCATTGCAATAGAGAAGGGCTTTGCGCTTGAGCGCTCGTTGCGCGAGCGCTTCCCGCGCGCCCGCATTAGCGTGTTCACATCGACGCACGCGGCGCTCGCTGCCGTCGCCGATGGCGACGCGGACGCATATATGGGTTTCACACCAGTCGTCGAATATGCGCTCGCAACAGAAGAGTTCCACAATCTGCGCGTTGCGTTTGAGGAAAGCACTCGCTCCGCTGGACTGCGCTTTGGCGTGCCGCGTAGTCAGGTGGCGTTGCGTGACCGGCTGGACCGCGCGTTAGCATCAATGAATCAGACCGACGACACGGCGATTCGAGTCCGCTGGCTTTCAGGCAGTTTCGATTCGAAGCCGGAGCCCGCCACATCCCGTCTCGAATTGACGCAGCAGGAGCAGGCGTGGCTTCGTTCGCTTCCGCCGTTGCAGGTGGGCTTCGACAACAACTGGCCGCCATTCAGCTATGTCGACGCGTCGGGCCGTCCTGCCGGCGTGACCGCCGACTACCTCGCGTATCTGAGCCGCACGCTTGGCGTCGTGTTCAACCGCGCGCGGCAGCCCGACTGGCCATCCGCGATCGACGCGTTCCAGCGCGGTGAACTGGCGATTCTCACCACGGGCTCGAGTAATGACCCGCGCCTCCAGAAGGCACGTCATACCCGTGCGTACGAAACTTATCCGCTGGTAATGGTGGGTCGCGACGACGAGCCGGCCGCGCGTTCACTCAACGATTTCGCCGCGCGGCGGGTCGTGGTGTCGTCACACATTGCCGGGGTCGACCCGCTCGCATTCCAGCGCATTCCGAAAGATCACCTGGTCATCGCGCCAAGCCTTGACGACGCGCTGCGCATGGTTGCTTCCGGCGAAGCAGATGTCGTCGTGGAAAACGTGGCAGCCGTCGACATTGTGCTCAAGCGGCAATACGCCGGCGTGCTGAAGGTAGTCGGCACAGTGGGCAAATCCGACGCCCTCGACTTCGCTGTGCGTCCGGACCTGGGTCTGCTAGCCGATCTAATCGACCGCGCGTTGCAAGCAATGCCGCCAGTGGAAAAGCAGCGCATCCGGCAGAAATGGGTGACCGGCGACGCGCCGGCAGGCGGTACATGGAGCGTTTCCGCGGTCCGCCTGCTACCTGTGCTGATTGGCATCGCCTCGGTCCTGCTCGTTACATTGCGCGCCTATCTGCTTTTGCAACGCGAAGTCAGGCGCCGCAAGGAGACGGAGCGCGAACTCGCGCTGCAGCTGAATTTCCAGGAAACGATGATGAAGATGGTGCCCTATCCGCTCGTCGCCCAGGATCTGCAAGGCCGCTATATCGCAGTCAATGGCGCGTATGAGCGGGCGTGCGGATTGAGCCGCGAGGCAGTTATCGGACGCAGCACGATGGAGGTTCACACATGGGGCGAGGCCAACAGCCGGGTACTCGCCGATATGACCCGCGACCTGCTGCGAGGCGGCGACATGGCCCAGGTCGAGCTGCAGTTCGAGTCCCGTGCCGGAGATGTGCGTCACGGGCTTTTCTGGACGAGCATCTGCCGCGGCAACGACGGAGAGCCGGTTTGCGTACTCGGCACCATGGTCGACATCACCAACATACGGCGTGCGGAGATGCGCGCGCGCGACACCGAGCGAAGGCTCTTCGACGTCACGCGCTCGTTGCCGGCCGTGGTGTTCCAACTGCGCCGCACGTCAGACGGTGGTTATTCGTTTCCTTACATCGGTGGAGACGCGAAGCTTTTGCTCGGACACGGCAACGGGGTGGCGGGAAGCCGCGATCATGTCGACTTCGACCGTATCCACGAGCAAGACCGTCCGTTCGTCATTGCGGAACTCGAGCGCTCGGCTCGTCTTGAAACGCCGGTACTGATCGAATTCCGCATGCGCTGCCATTCGAACGTGAAGTGGGCGCGAGCGGAACTCGTGCCGCGTCGCGAGGCGGACGCAAGTGTCGTTTGGAGCGGCTACTGGGTCGACGCGAGCATCGAGCATGCGCGCGCCGAAGAACTTGCCCGCGCGCGAGATGCGGCTGAAGCGGCGTCGCGTGCGAAAGACGACTTCTTCGCAATGATGAGCCACGAAATCCGCACCCCAATGAACGGTGTACTCGGGCTTGTGGAAGTGCTCGAGCGCACGCCGCTCAACGCGGATCAGGGCGAAATGCTCGGCATGATCCACGAGTCGGCGGGCGCGCTGCTGCAAATTCTCGACGACCTGCTCGATTACTCGAAAATCGACGCGGGACGGTTGACCATCGAAGCAGAGCCTATCGACCTGCGCGAACTGGTCGACAACGCGGTCGGCTTGCTAGCGGGCCGCGCGCATGAGAAGGGTCTGAAGGTAAGGGTGAATATTGCGTCGGACGTGGCGGCCACGCTGCGAGGCGACAGCGTGAGATTGCGTCAGGTCCTGTTCAATCTGCTCGGCAACGCGATCAAATTCACTCCCGAAGGTCAGGTAGACGTGAGCGTGGCGTTGCTCGCGCAAACGGGCGACGTTCAGACTATCGAGATGGTCGTCGAGGACACCGGCATCGGCATAGCGGCGGACGTGCAGGCGAAACTGTTCGAGCCGTTCGTGCAGGCGGAGTCGTCCACCACGCGCCGCTTCGGCGGTACGGGCCTTGGCCTCACCATCTGCCGCAAAGTGATCGAACTGATGAACGGCTCCCTCACGCTCGACAGCGAACTGAACCGCGGCACGCGCATGACGGTGCGGCTCAGCATGCCCGTCGAGACGCAGCGTTATTCAGTGAGTGGTTTGCGCGGCAAGCGTTGTCTCGTGGCGACTAACGACGCGCGAGTCGGTCAGGCTCTCGTCGACTTCGGAAAAGCGCTGGGATTGGAGCTGCGCCGGGTTCCGTCCGACTTTGCGCAGTTACGTTGCCGCGCCGCGCTAAGCGGCGTGGATCTGCTGTTCGTGAGCGAGGACGTGGTGCTGCCCGCCAACGTCACAGGCAAGGTCCGTGTGATATCCCTCACCGAAAAGCCGAAGCCTACGGGCTACCGCATTCTCGAAGACAACGTTCGCCTGAGCATCAATCCGATATCGTGGCGCGGACTCGGTGCTGCGTGTGCGGCGGCCATGACGGGCCTTCAGTCCGCGCCGGCGCCGTCGGTCGGCGTGCCGCGCACGCATGAAAGCATCACCGCGCCGCCGGACCGGGAACGGGCGATCGCGAGCGGCCGCCTGATTCTCGTCGCTGAAGATCATCCGGTGAATCAGGAACTCATTCGCCATCAACTGGCGCTGCTCGGTTTCGCGTGCGACGTCGCGAACGACGGTGCCGAAGCGCTAGCCGCGCTCGAGCACACCAGGTACGGATGTCTGATCACGGACTGCCATATGCCCAACGTATCTGGCTATGAACTGACGCGGCGCATCCGTGAGCGTGAGCAAGGCCGCTCAGACCGTCTGCCAATTCTGGGTATCACCGCCAATACGGCGCCTGAAGATCTGAGCCTCTGCCGCGAGGCAGGCATGGACGACAACCTCGTCAAGCCGACGCGCCTCGCAACATTGCGTGAATACTTGAGCCGCTGGTTCGGCACTGACAGCGCATGGCAGGCGGCACCCGCAGATAACGCTGATATCCAGGAGCCGACAGACTCGTCGGCCGCGGGCGCCTCGGCCTTCGTTCCGGTCGACCTGAATCAGATGACGCAATTGTGGGGCAGTGAATCGACGGTCAAGGCGTTGCTCGATTCGTTCGTTTCTTCAGTGCGCGAAGACATTCANGCACTGTCGTTGTTACTGGAAGACGCGGACACGTTGCGCGTGCGCGAGTGGCTTCACCGGGTAGCAGGCGCGGCGAGCGTACTGCAATACCCTCCGCTCATCAGCGTGCTCGACGAATATCGCCGCAATATCTCGGGCACGCCCGAGCGCGTGCGCCATAACGGACTCGCGGTGATAGACAAATGCAACGCGATGCTTGACGGCATCGAACACCAGGCGGCATTGCTCGCCTGAGCGCGGTCATTAGCCGGATCAACGCCCACAGCAGCGTTGCTCCCGACCGCACCGCAATCGACGGACGAAAAAAAACGCGGCCGAAGCCGCGTTAAAGATTTGGAGACATCCTTCGATGAAGGAGTCACTTCTCGCGAGCCCAAAGCATACTCGGGAAAACGCGGATGATTCAGTGCAGAATCTGCAAATAATTGTTTGGAAAATCGTTACAAGCGAAATCGACGGCGCGATTTAGACGCGCAGACCGGCGCGTCGTCCGCCATGAACGTCTTTCGAAGATTTGCACTAGTATGTGATGGCTTCGCTCGTGACCGAGGTGTCGGCGCGGCGGCGCATCTAGTCGGAGAAGACCATGATTACGCTAAAAAAACTCAACCTGGCTGTGGTGTTGTGGGCCGCAACTGCGGGTATCGCGTTCGCGGACACGGTCGCGCTAAAAGCGGCTCTCGAGCCTTCAAGCGAAGTGCCGCCGCGTGTAAGTCACGGACACGGCACGCTGAACGCAACGTTCGATACGTCGACGAAATCCCTGCAATGGACTGTCAGCTACGAGGGCCTCAGCGGCCCGGTAACTGCCGCGCATTTTCACGGCCCGGCGCCGGTCGGACAAAATGCAAAGGTCCAGGTGCCGATCGACAAAGGCGCGCTCGCAAGTCCGATGAAAGGGTCTGCCGCCCTCACCGAGCAGCAGGTAACCGATCTGATGGCGGGCCAGTGGTACTTCAACATTCATACCGCGCAAAATCCGACGGGTGAAATCCGCGGGCAAGTGATGCCCGCCAACTAGGTCAGAGAATCCCTGAAGCGGCGCGTCGCCAACGCGTCGTCGCGGTCTTCAGCAAAATTAGAAGCCGCCGTCCACCGGCATGGCGGCCACGCACGTACCATGGTGGGACATTTTCCAGGGAGGATGTCCCAATGAGTTGGCAAAGCGTAGTCGCGTGCTGGATTTTGCGCAGGCAGTTTCGCCCTCAAACCCTGAAGCCGCATATCGATGTCGAGAAAGCGCGCGCATTGACCGCGAAGCGAGCTTGGTCGCCGGACGTGCCGCGTGGCTGGCGTCTTCGGGATCTGGTCGGTGCGGACGGCAAACCGCTGCGTGGCGAATGGATCGAGCGCTCGGGTGAGCCGTCGATCGGCGCGCGACCCACGGTGCTGTATCTCCACGGCGGCGGCTACTACTTTTGCTCGCCGCGCACCCATCGCTCGATTGTCTTCGGCCTCGCAACCCGCGCGAACGCGCCGGTCTTTTCGCTCGACTACCGCCTCGCGCCTGAACATCGCTTTCCGGCCGCACTCGACGATGCCACTGCCGCCTATCGTCACCTGATTGCCGAAGGCACGGCACCCGAATCGATTGTGATTGCCGGCGATTCAGCAGGCGGCGGTCTTGCGCTCGCTACGCTGGTCGCACTGCGCGACGCGGGCGATCCGCTGCCCGCAGGCGCCGTGCTGTTCTCACCGTGGACCGATCTCGCGGCAACAGGCGCCAGCATTGTCGACAACGACGGCGCCGATCCCATGTTCAGCGGCCCGGCAATTGCGAAAGCAGCGAAAGTCTATCTGGGCGATATGCCTGCCACCCATCCGTATGCGTCGCCGGTTTATGCGGACCTGCGCGGCTTGCCGCCGCTCTTCATGATGGCCGGCAGCACCGAGGTGCTGCTCGACGATTCGCGGCGCGTGGCCGCTAACGCGCGCGCGACCGGCGTCGATTGTGAGTTCGAGGTGTGGAAGAAGATGCCGCATGTGTGGCCGATCTTCGCGCCGTTCATCCCCGAGGCGAACCGGGCGCTCGATCGCGCAGCGGCCTTCGTTGGACGCGTGACGAGCCGCGCGGCCAATGCGGCTCAGGTATCCAGGGCGACGTCGATAGTCTGATAGGCGGCCTTNACCGTCTGCTCGCCGTACTGCCGTTCGAGCCGCCGNACGGTGAAATGGCCATGCGCGACCTGCTGGAAGTGGTCGATAAACACNGTGTTGACCATCGCGCCGAGCACCGCGCCGATCGCCGGAATGGATTTCGCGGCGATCTGTTCGCTCACCTGCACCGAGAAGCGNGCGGCGATCGAGTGCAGCAGGCGCAGCAANGCGGCCGAGCCGTGTGCNGTGAATCCTTTCGTTGCCATTTCCGACGACGCTTTCGACACCGCCTGCGCCAGCGCGCCGCGCATGATGAAGTAGCCGAAGTCGGCGTCGTCGTCCGAGGCGGATGTGCCGCCCATGCCCAACACGGTCAAACACTGCAGTTGGGTGTCGACTGCCGTCAGATCCTCGCCCTCGCTGCGCGCAATATCGCAGATCGAGCGGAACATCAGCGTGGTCGTCACGGGCAACTCGACGGGCAGCGCAAACAGGCCGAACGCGCCGCCGGCTGCGCCGGTCGTGGCCACCGCGAACTTGTGCAGCAAGTTGCTCGGTTTGTCCGGCACAACCAGAGGCGACGAGCTGTCGCGCCGGCCGAGAGTGCGCATCGCAATCGCCAGACATTTGCGCAACGCCAGTTCGGTCGCGTCCGTGACCTTTTCGTTTGCAAACGCCGGCATGCGCGAAATCAGCTTCTCCAGCGGCGCCCCGACGATGCTTGCCAGTTTCATTGCCAGCGCTGGACTTTCCAGTTCGTGTTTCGCGCGCCGCAGCGCGCGGCGGTCCTCGTCGGACAACGATTGTGTTGCGAGCGAACTCGGCTGCATGTGCCTCCCTGGCGTCGTTTAATGCGCGTCTTAAGTCGATTCGGGGCGCCGTCTGGCGCGCCGGATCGTCCTGCTTAGAGCGCGAACGCATGGTATGATTCCCAATCGTTTGACGAGTCAACTGTTGCTCCATCAAAAATGGCCGTTCACACCGCAGCCCACCATTCGAGTGGGCAAGTCTTACCGTTCCGGGAATCGCTTCTGGCGATGCTCGGCATCTCGTTCGTCACCATGCTGGTCGCGCTCGACCAGACTGTGGTCGGCACCGCGCTGCCTACAATCGTCGCCGAACTCAAGGGTTTCGAGCTTTATGCGTGGGTCGCGACGTCGTATCTGCTCACGTCGGTGATCACCGTGCCGATTTTCGGGCGCCTCGGCGACTATTACGGACGCAAGCCGTTCGTGATCGCGTCGATCATCGTGTTCACCGGCGCGTCCGTGTTGTGCGGCGTCGCGAACAACATGCTGTTTCTCGTGCTCGCTCGCGGCTTGCAGGGCATCGGCGGCGGCATGCTGGTCGGCACCGCCTTCGCGTGTATCGCCGATCTTTTTCCGGACTCCGTCGTGCGTCTGCGCTGGCAGGTGCTGATGAGTTCGGCATTCGGCATTGCCAATGCCATCGGCCCATCGCTTGGCGGCTTCCTGACGCAGTACTACGGTTGGCGCTCCGTCTTCTACGTAAATCTGCCTGTCGGCCTGCTGTCGCTGTTCTTCGTGTGGCGTTTCCTGCCGCATCTGCGACATGTGGAGCATGAAGGCAAGATGCGGCTCGACTGGCCCGGCGCCGTGCTGATCGCGGTGGCGCTCGGCTCGCTGCAACTGTTCGTCGAATTGCTGCCGAAGCATGGGCTCACATTGAGCGCGTGTGCGTTGCTCGTGCTGAGCATCGCCTCGGCGTATGCACTGTGGCAATGGGAGAAACGCTGCCCGACAGCAATCCTTCCCGTCGACATGTTCCGCAATCCGAGTCTCGCCGCGCTATTTACATTGGCGGTGCTCGGCGGTTTCACGATGTTCTCGCTGCTCTTCTACGCGCCGCTGCTGTTCCAGGGCGGCTTTGGCATGTCGCCCAAGGAAGCGGGCCTCGTCATCACGCCACTCGTCGTGTTCATTACGATCGGCAGCATTACCAACGGGCGCGTCATTTCGCGCGTGCGCAATCCGAACCTGATGCTGTATGTCGGCTTCGCGCTGCTCGCGCTCGCGTGTCTGGGCGTGGTCGTCGCAACCCGTTCCATGCCGCAGTGGCTACTTATGTCGTTCATGGTGCTCGGCGGGCTTGGCCTCGGTTTCGTTATGCCGAACCTGACGATCTTCGCGCAGCAGACGGCCGGTCGCGAGCACCTCGGCATTGCAACCGCGCTGCTGCAATCGCTGCGGATGATCGGCGGCATGATCGGCACGGCGCTCACCGGCACGCTGGTCAGCCATATGTACGCGAGCGGCGTGCGCAGCGCACTCGACAGCGAGCGCGCATCGCAATGGTTCACGGACCTGGGCGATCCACAGATTCTGATCAATCACGAAGCACAGGCACGCTTGCTGAGCGAGCTCGCGCAAGCCGGGCATAACGGCGCCATGCTTCTGGAAAGCGCGCGGGAAACGCTCGTCGCCGCAATTCATTTAGGTTTGGCGATGGCGGCAATCATCGCCGTGGTGTCGGTATGGCAAAGTCGCCGTGTTCCGCCGATCAAGCTTCAGCGCAAGCTGGAGCCGGTGATTCACGCCGACTGATTTCAGCTTTTGAGTTTCACTGAACCATCATGGAAGAACAGGACCGCATAGCCGTCATGCAGCAATTTGGACGCACGTACCGTACGTTCATGTCGGCGTTCGAGGCGCAAGTCGGCCACCCGCTGCCGCGCTGGCGCATCATGCTCGCGCTGCATGAGCAGGCGGGCGAGTCGTCGCAGAAGAGGCTTGTGGAGCGCTTGCGGGTCGATCCTGGCGCATTGACCCGCCAGTTAAAAGCGCTCGAAGGATTGGGCTGGATTGCGCGCAGCATGGACTCGCGCGATAACCGCGTGACCAACGTACGCCTGACCGAAGCGGGCCTGTCCGCAACCGAAGCGAGCTTGCCGCGCCGCAACGCCTTTTTGCACGACACAATGGCCGCGCTGCCGGACGATGCGCTGAACGCGCTGTCCGGCGCGCTAAAAATGCTGGAGGCGAGGATTGGCGAAGTGGTGTCCGCGACTAACGCCGGAGAAACAGCCGGCGACGTCACTGCTGACGACAGCCAATCGCCCGTGAAGCAACGTGCGTGACGGTCGTCGATTGGCGCAGCGAGCAGGGCGCCAAGAGCACAAGCGGCGCGTCCCGTCCCAACGCCGCTCGCCGCTCGCCGCCCGCCGCCCGCGAAACACTAGAACAATCAGAAGAATGTTTCGATCACCTCGGTGACGCGATAAGCGGAGTCGAGCACCAGCACCTGGCGCCACTTATCAAAAGTCAGGCACGGGTGCGAGATGTCGAACGCGATCATGTCACCGACTTTCACATCGGCGCCCGCAGGAATCCGCAAGTACGCGTGCTGATCCATCAGGCCGAAAACCTCCCAGCCTTCGCTCGCCGCTATGTCGCGCGGCGCCGGATTGCCCGGCCGATAATGGCGGGCCGGTTCGGGCAGGCCCGCGTCGAATGCGGAGTCACGCTTGCCGAGACCGATGATTGCGCGATCCGGTTCGGGAATCGACTGCACATAGGCCCACAATTGCAACGCAGGCAGCAAGCCTTCGCCCATTTTTTTCGCGACCGGATTGCGCGCGAAGATATCCGTCTGCGCCTTGCGGTAAATGCCGACGTCATGTGTCAGATAGCAGCCGGGACGCAGCACGACCTCGACCTTGCCGGTTTCCGACGCCTTCACGAATTCCTCGGCGACCACGTCGTACCATGCGGAACCCGCGCCCGACAGGATAGCCGGCGTGCGATCGAAACGTCCTTCGTCGAGGAGCGCTCGCGTAACCGCGACCGCGCTTTGCAGAAACTCGCGGACTTCGTGTTCTTCCTTCAGCACGCCTTCGTATAGCTCAACGCCGGCGAGCTTGAGCACGTCGGGATAACGCGCGATTGCTTCGAGCACCGCGTTACGCTGCGCTTCGTCGCGTACGCCAGTGCGGCCGCCCACGACGCCGAGTTCGAGCAGCACTTGCAATGGCTTTTTCACCGACGTGAAGAACTGCCCCAACTGCTCGACGCCATCAACTGAATCGACAAGGCAAAAGAACTCGAAGTCGGGGTCGCTCAGCAGCTCGGCGACCATCATCATGTTGCGGCGGCCAACCAGCTGATTCGCCATCAACACACGCGAGACGCCGCCGTGATAAGCCGCGCGAACCTGATGCGCGGTGGCGAGCGTGATGCCCCACGCGCCGGTTTCCAGCTGACGACGAAACAGTTGCGGCGCCATGGTCGTCTTGCCGTGCGGCGCGAGCTTGACGCCGTATTCGGCAACGAACGCCTGCATCCAGTTCAAATTGTGCTCGACGCGATCGGCGTAAAGCACAGCGGCGGGCAGGCTCACGTCTTCGTTCAGCAGGTTCCACTCGAGACGCGCAGCATCTGTGAGCTGGATGCTGGCGCCCGGAACCATGCCCAAGCCCTTGCTATAAGGATCAATCGTAGCGCCCTGATAGTTTGTAACTTTCATGTCTCCTGCTCCATCGTCCGGTTAAATTGCATCGAAGTTGACTTTAACATGTTACCGAAAGTACGATGGGCGAAGAAATGTTATTTAGTACCAAGCTAGGCCCGCACTCGCGCTGTGTTTTACCTGCAGCCATTGCGAGCCTTGGCGCGGTGATCCCCGGGCTGCAATGAACTCAACCGCCGAACCGCTGGCATTCGACATCGTCGCGCGCATCGCCGAATGCGCGCCGGGGTTGCGCTCGGCTGAACGCAAAGTCGCCTCGCTGATCCTCGACGATCTGATGAGCGCATCGCGCGCCAGCATCGGCGCGCTCGCGCAGCAGGCGCAGGTGAGCGTCGCGACCGTCACGCGGTTTGCCAAGGCGGTGGGCTGCCGCGACGTCCGCGAGTTGAAGCTGCGGCTCGCACAGGCGGCCGCGGTGGGTCAGCGCTTCTTGCAGCCGGGCACCGCGAACGACGCGCCCGAGCACATCGCAACCCGCGTGTTCGACGAACTGCAGACTGCGCTCGCGCACAATCATCAACTGTTGCGCCAGGCGCCGCTTGGGGATGCCGCAGCAGCGCTGCGGGCCGCGCGCATGATCTATGTGTTCGGCATGGGCGGCGGCTCGACCGCGCTCGCCGACGAAATGCGTTTTAGACTGGTGCGGTTGGGCCGGCCCGCGGCCACTTATCAGGACGGCTTGTTGCAGCGCATGGTCGCGAGCACTGTGTCGCGCGACAGCGTCGTGATCGCGCTGTCCACCACGGGCCGCGTGCCGGAGATGGTGGAGAACTGCAAAATCGCGCGCAGCTACGGCGCAACGGTGATCGCACTGACCGCCCCGGCATCGCCGTTGGCGAAGCTGGCCGACTGGGTCATCCCGATCGTCGCGTTTGAGACAGACTTCATTTACAAGCCGTCGTCGTCGCGTTACGCAATGATGATGGCACTCGATGTGCTCGTCACCGAACTTGCCGTCAGCCAGGGTGACGAGAGCCGCGAATTGCTACGCCGCATGAAGCACGCGCTCGACACGCACCGCGGCGGCGGCGATCGACAACCGTTAGGAGACTGATTCATGCACTCGCATCCCGAAGCCGCCGACACGCTGATCGTCGGCGCGCAACTGTATGACGGCACAGGCGCGCCGCCTGTCGAGCGCGACGTCGCGGTCCGCGACGGGCGCATCGTCGCGATCGGCAATCTGTCGAACTGGCTCGCCGAAGAAGTGATCGAGGCCGAAGGCCGGGCGCTGGCGCCGGGTTTTATCGACGTTCATACGCACGACGACACGCACGTGATCCGCTCGCCGCAAATGCTGCCGAAGATCACGCAAGGCGTGACGACGGTGATCGTCGGCAATTGCGGTATTAGCGCGTCGCCGGTTGCGCTGAAGGGCGATCCACCCGACCCGATGAATCTGCTCGGCGAGCGCGACGCGTTCCAGTACCCGAGCTTCGCGGACTACGTGAAAGCCGTGAACGCGGCGCGTCCGGCCGTGAATGTCGGCGCGCTGATCGGGCACACCGCGTTGCGCAACAACCAGATGGACCGGCTCGACCGCGCGGCCACGCCGGAAGAGATCGAAGGCATGCGCGCGCAACTCGAAGAAGCGCTGGCCAACGGCGCGCTCGGGCTGAGTTCGGGACTCGCCTACGGCTCCGCGTTCGCCGCGCCGACCGAAGAAGTCATGGCGCTTGCCGAACCGCTCGCCGCCGCCGGCGCGCTGTACACCACGCATATGCGCACGGAGTTCGACGCGATTCTCGACGCGATGGACGAGGCGTATCGCGTGGGCCGTCACGCGCACGTGCCGGTGATCATCTCGCATCTGAAATGCGCGGGGCCGTCGAACTGGGGACGCAGCACCGAAGTGCTGAACTCGCTCGAAGGCGCGCGGCGCATGCAGCCTATCGGTTGCGATTGCTATCCGTACAATCGCAGTTCGTCGACGCTCGACCTGAAGCAGGTCACCGGCGACATCGACATCACGATTACGTGGTCGGAACCGCATCCGGAAATGGCCGGCAAGCTCGTCAAAGAGATTGCGGCCGAGTGGGGCGTCACGCAGCAGGAAGCGGGCAAGCGCCTGCAACCCGCGGGCGCGGTCTATCACAACATGTCCGAGGAAGACGTGCGGCGCATCCTGTCGCATCCCGCGACAATGGTCGGCTCGGACGGCTTGCCGAACGATCCGCTGCCGCATCCGCGCTTGTGGGGCGCGTTTCCGCGCGTGCTCGGCCATTACGCGCGCGACGCCGGTCTGCTGCCGCTCGAAGAAGCGGTGCGCAAGATGACGAGTCTGTCGGCGCGGCGCTTCGGGCTTGCGCAACGTGGCGAGGTGCATATCGGCTATCACGCCGACCTCGTGCTGTTCGACCCGGCCAAAGTGCGCGACGCGGCGACGTTCGAAAAGCCGCAACAGGCGGCCGACGGCATCGACGCAGTATGGGTGAACGGCGTGCTGACTTACCACAACGGCGAAGTAACGGGCGAGCGCGCCGGACACTTCGTCGCGCGCGGCGCGGCGTCGAAAGGCGATGCGCAGGGCGCATTCTGATTATCCGATCGAACGATCTACCATGGCGCGCGCCGCAACGAGCACGCGCGCCCGACTTTTAAGGAGCATGACGATGAAGCGATATGGCGTTGAAGGCGGGAAGGGAACGGGCGGTCAGCATATGCCGTTTGCGCGTGCAGTCGAAGCGGACGGCTGGCTGTTCGTTTCCGGGCAAACGCCGATGGAAAACGGCGAAGTGATCAACGGCGGAATTGTCGAGCAATCGCACAAGGCGATCCAGAACGTATTCGCGATTCTGAAGGAAGCCGGCTACGGCGCCGAGCATGTGGTCCGCTGCGGCGTGTGGCTCGACGATCCGCGCGACTTCGCGTCGTTCAACAAGGTGTTCCGCGAATACTTCGGCGACAATCCGCCGGCGCGCGCATGCGTCGTTTCGTCGATGGTGATCGACTGCAAGGTCGAAGTGGATTGCGTCGCATACAAGAAGCCGACGGCTTGAAGCATCAGGTTTGCCGCGGGCGCGTGACTGAGAACCCGCGGCGATAGCGTGCTTGCTTACTGACGCGCGAGCCGCATGTTGTCCGGCATCGGCAGGTTGTAGTTGGTACGGAACGGGTTGATATCGAGCCCGCCGCGCCGCGTATAACGCGCATAGACCGCGAGCTTGACCGGCTTGCACGCTTTCAGAACATCGATAAAGATTTTCTCGACGCACTGCTCGTGAAAACCCGTGTGATTACGGTACGAGATGATGTAGCGCAGCAAGCCCGCGTGATCGATCTGCGGGCCGACGTAGTGAATCTGCACGCTGCCCCAATCGGGTTGGCCGGTCACCGGACAATTCGACTTCAACAAATTCGAAAACAGCGTCTCCTCGACAGGCGCTTCGTCTAACGCCGCTTTCAGCAGCGAGGCGTCAGGGTGGTAGACGTCCGTGTCGAGGTCCAGCCGGTCGAGCGACATGCCCTCGAATTCTTCCATCTGCAATTTGCCGAAATCGTGCGGCGCAGTCAGATGAACCGAAACGGTCGCGCCGCAAGACGCCGATACGTCGCGCTTGATCGTGTCGCGCACCACGTCGATCGACTCAAACGCAGTCTGCGCGAACGAGCCGAGATAAAGCTTGAACGACTTCGACTCGACGATGTTCGGCGACTCGGCGGGCACGAAGAAGGTCGCCACCGCGATTTGCGGTTTGCCGCGCTGATTCAGCCACGACAACTCATACGCGTTCCAGATGTCCGTGCCGAAGAACGGCAGTTGCGCGCCAATGCCGATCGCGTCGCGTGCGTTGCTGCGCGCAATCGGAAAGAGCAGCGAGGCGTCGTACTGTTCGGTGTAAGTGGAAGCCTTACCCAGCGGTGATTGTTCGGGTGTCATGATGCATTCACGATGCCACTCAGCACGTGCCCGGTCGCCGTCACGACGCGGGCCGATTCGCAATGGCCAATTTGGTCGTCGAAGAAAAAGTCCGGCTCGAACTCGCGCAAAAATGCGCTCTTGTCGAGGCCGCCGAGGAACATCGCTTCGTCGATTTCGATGTTCCAGGCCATCAGGGTTCGGATCGCGCGCTCGTGCGCGGGCGCCGAGCGGGCCGTCACCAATGCCGTACGAATATGCATGGGCGCGGCTTGATCCGCGAGTTTTTGCAGCCGGTGAAGCGCTTCGAGCAAGGGTTTGAGCGGCCCGTCGGCGAGCGGCAAATCCTTGTTGTGCGTCTCATGGCCGACGAACGCCCGCAGGCCGTCCTTCTGAAAAACGCGCTCGGCTTCGTCGGAAAATAGAACCGCGTCGCCGTCGAAAGCAATGCGGATTTCGTCCGGATACTTACTCGCCATTTTCGCCGATTCCGGCAGGACGCGTGCAGCCGGGAAACCTGCGGCCAGCGCGTCGCGCACGTCGTCCTGATTTGCCGAGAGAAACAGCGACGCGTTCAAGGGCTTCAGATATCCGAACGGCGCACGGCCGCGCGTGAACACGCCGCGCTCGATGGCAAGCCCGTGTTCGCGGCACGAATGAAATGCGCGCAGTCCGCTGATTGGATCGCTGCGCGACAGGATCACCACTTCCACATGATGACCGCCCGCGTTCAACGCCAGCAGTTTGCGGATCAGAGGAAACGCTACGCCAGGTTTGGCGGGCACGGTCAGCCGGTCGCGCTGCAGCGCTTCATAGGTCTGTAGGTCGCCTTCTTCGTACACGCGGTTCTCTTCTTCGAAATCGAAGAGTGCGCGCGACGATATCGCCACCACCAGTTTGTCGACAAGCGAGAGAGCCATGTGAGCGTTCTAATCCAGAACTTCAGGCAAGAAACAGCCGATACACCGGATTGTGCGTCTCTTCCCAATGCGGATAACCGAGCGTGGCGAGGAAGCGCTCGAACTCGGCGTTGTCCGTCTGCGGCACCTG
>Ga0055533_1000255_pt1 | contig 32165 bp, 54 predicted proteins | sample AraplaCvi_mMS_r2_FD_54991 | JGI IMG/M metagenome (GOLD analysis project Ga0055533, IMG submission 54991) | Arabidopsis root microbial communities from North Carolina, USA - plate scrape CL_Cvi_mMS_r2 | ecosystem: Host-associated > Plants > Roots > Endosphere | place: USA: North Carolina...
TTGATGATGGCGGTGACGCTGGAGCTGATCCGTCGCGGCCGCCACACCACGTTGGCAGATGAACTACGCCGCGAGCTGGACATGATGACGCACGTGTTTGCCGAAGGTGACGGTATCGAGGGCATTCGCGCACTCGCGGTCGACAAGGATCATGCGCCCAAGTGGAAGCACGCCCGCATCGACGCCGTGCGTGACGACGAAGTGGCCGCCTTCTTTGTTTCGCCGTGGCGCCGTGAGCAGCATCCGCTGCTGGGGCTGTCGGACTAGAACCGGTAAACTGCGCGCCTGGATTCTGAATCGTTGACCTGCTGTGACCGCTGAACGCCCCACGCCGAACCCCCGCCGCTTGTCGGTCGCGCCCATGATGGATTGGACTGACCGACATTGCCGGTTCTTCCATCGCCAGATCTCGCGCCACACGTGGCTCTACACGGAAATGGTGACCACCGGCGCGCTGCTGCACGGCGACGTCCCGCGTCACCTCGATTTCGACGAGGTCGAGCATCCCGTGGCACTGCAGCTCGGCGGCAGCGAACCCGATGATCTCGCCCAGGCCGCACGCCTCGGCCAGCAATGGGGCTACAAGGAAATCAACCTCAACTGCGGCTGCCCGTCTGAGCGCGTGCAGCGAGGCGCGTTCGGCGCATGCTTGATGGCCGAACCGAAGCTCGTCGCCCAGGGTGTCAAGGCGATGCGCGACGCGGTGTCGATTCCGGTCACGGTCAAGCACCGCATCGGCATCGACGCCATCGAGACGTACGATTTCGTGCGCGATTTCGTCGGCACCATCGCCGAGGCGGGTTGCGAGACCTTCATCGTCCACGCGCGCAACGCCATTCTGAAAGGCCTGAGCCCCAAGGAAAATCGCGAGATTCCGCCGCTGCGGTATGAAGTCGTCTACCAGCTCAAGCGTGATTTTCCGCATCTGGAAATCCTGCTCAACGGCGGGGTGCAGACGCTCGAGCAGATCGACACGCACCTTGCACACATTGACGGCGTCATGATCGGCCGCGAGGCGTATCACCATCCGCATCTGATGGCGGTGTTCGATGCGCGGTACTACGGCGCAGGCACTGAAGCCCCCACGCGTGCCGAGGTGGAAGACGCGATGATCGGCTACGTCGGCCGCTGGGTGGAGCGCGGCGGCTACGCTGGGGCGGCGGTGCGCCACATGCTGGGGCTGTATCGTGGCGTGGCGGGCGCGCGTGGCTGGCGGCGCGTGCTGTCGGATTCCAAGGCGCTGGGTCGCGTCAAGACGCTGGCCGACGCCCACGCGCTCTTCGACGAGGCGCGGGCGCACCTGCGGCGCGGCGAAGAATCGAACGATGAGGCGGTAGCGGTTTGATGCACGAACGGTCGGGGTGCCCCGACCGCTGAATGCAAAAAAGCCCGCGAATGCGGGCTTTTTCTTGAATCTTGGGGTGACTGATGGGATTCGAACCCACGACAACCAGAATCACAATCTGGTGGTCATTCGTCAATTTCCTCATAAAAATCAAGCCGTTGCAGATCTGATTTTCCTGCGATCCGACGTTTTTATGCCCCGATGCGACGCCGTTTGCGGGTTGCCGTTGGAAAATTTCCCCTCATTCCGTGGCGCCCGCGCGGCGCACTTTTCGCCGGTCGTAGTGCTTCAACGTCGTGGCCGGATTCGCGTGCGCGGCGAAGTCGAAGGCGTCTGCATCGCGGCGGTCCAGCTTCGTCGTGATGGCGCTCGGCCGCACGTCCGATAGGGCAAAGTACATCGGGTGCGAGGCGATCGGGTAGGGCAGCGATTTCTGGCCTTTCTGATGGCGCCCCATGGGGCTGTCTTTCACTGCTTTGGCTACCACTGGGTCGAGCGTCGCGATCCACGCCAGCATGGCGTCCTGCCACACCGAGTTCCAGCCGCTCTTCGTGTATGGCTGATTCCGGCGATTGGCGAACAGGTAAAGGCTCGTGTGCTTGCGGGCCTGCTGCGCCCGCCGCACCACCACCTTCAGCCGAGTTGACCACTCGCGCGCCTTCATCACCTGGTTCTCTCCCTTCTTGCGCTTGGCGCTCACCACATAGACCGCGTCCTGTTTCAGGCCAGACGCGTGGAACGGACGCACCTCCGCCGCTCGGAACCCAGTCAGGTACGTGAACATTGCGGCGCAGCCCATGGTGAGATACGACAGATCCTGACGAATCGCCCACAGGTAGAACTGCACACACTGGCTGCGCGTGATGGTGCGCACTTCTGTGTCCACCGTGTTCAGCATCATGTCCTGGAACGGGTTCGCCTCGATGAGCCCCCAGCGGATCGCGTATTTGCAGACCGTGGACATGTAGGCCATTTCCTTGTTGGCGGCCGACGGCGCGCCGCTCTTCGCCCGGTCGTCCAGGTACTGGTAGCCGTGAATCGTCTTGAGCTGCTGCGGCGCCATCTTGCCGAAGAACTTGGTCAGGTTGCGAAATGCGGCCTTTCGGTTGGCGATGCCGGCCTTGGATTGGTCGGCGTAATGCTTCGGCGCCTCGTCCTCCTCAAAGCGCTCGATCATCTGCGCGACCGACCCGGCGAGCACCTGCCCCTGCTGGATGTCCAGCGCCTGGCGCATTGCCTTTTTCTCGGCGAGCGCCATCGCCTCACGGTCGCCGCGCGGTGCTTTGGCCAGCGTCTCGCTGCGGCCGTCCGGGTACAGGTAGTACCAGGACACCACGCGCACGCCGACGTAGCGCTGCAGCCGGTCGATGCTCGTGCGTTCCTTGCGGTGCTTAGGCGAAGGCTTGGCGGTTCGGACCATCGGAATAGCGGGGTGAGGTGGTGCCTTCGGAAATGCCCATCTTGCGATCGTGATAGGCGCGTGCGACCTTCGGTGTGCCGTGGCTGTCGATCACATAGCGCCAGTGGTGGGCATCCAGCCATTTGATCATCTTGGCGCGCTGATTCTTGTTGCAGTCGACCAGAGCCGCAAGCTCTTCGTTCGTCAGGTATTGGCTGCGTTGCATTTGATCCCCCAGTTCCTGCGGGTTGTTTCGATGATTCGTGCTGCTGTTTCGGTCATGTGTTGCTGGTGTTACGATCTCCCAAACTTCGGGAGGGGATATGTCGACTTATGGTGTTTCGCTCATCAAGCTCACAGCGCATGGTGATGAGGTTGCTGAGATGCTTGTGCACGAGTGCTCTGGCTTCGATAAGGAGATTGGCTTGCCTGGCTGGCACGTTGGCGAGTCGATGGAATACCACCGTGTACACACACTGATCGACCGCGGCGACAAAGTCTATGTACTGGTCGAAGCTGGCCCCGGCGAGTTTCGTCATACGGATCTGCTGCGAAACAAGCCGGGCCAAATGGGATACGTCGAGAGCTACAACCCGGACACTGGCGCGCGCACAGATGCGTTGATGAAGCTGCCGCAGTTCAGCTAGACGGCGCTCATTGCTCGTCTCCAATATCCTGCTCAGGGCTGATTGTTGGGTCATGGCATGACCTGCCACAACCAAGCAGCAATGCCCGCAACCATAAGGACGCTACTTACACTCAAAACGGCTATCCCCAAAAGCATCAGGCCAAATGCGCCTTTGAAATCCCACCGGTCGGTAATCTGCAGTGCGCCGATGGAGAACATCAGCAACACAAATCCGATTGCGGTCACTTTTCACCCCTCCCCACCAGTGTCCTTGGTTGTTGGCGCGCGCCGCTTCTGAGCCATGCTCATGAGATGGGCGCGGATTTTTTCGCGGATCTGGTCCGCGATTTCCTCGGCTGCCTGTAAGCCCTCCATGAGCGTGTCGAGTTTGGCTAGTTCAGCCTTGGTCATCCCGCCCTCCCGCATCTGCCAGTGCTGCCGCTGCGTGGTCCGGGATGATGTGGTCAGCCACCCATTTGCGCATTCGCTGCCATCTCTTCTGGCCACCAAGTGGATCAGGGACTAGCATCTCACGGCGGCGTTCAGATGGACGCAGCGGGCCTGGAATTTCGACATACATCCAGTTGTCGTAGCTGTCGTCGTTCTCCCACATGATCTCGCGAGCCATTGCTTCGGAGATGCCAAAGGTCTCCGCAAGACGTTCCCAATCCTCAGAATCAATCGTCGACAGATCAAGACCGCGTGCATTACCCACAACGCCGAGAGTGCAAAACTCGCCGTCCGCCTCCAGCTCACCTGTCGTCAGTGTTTTTTCCGGCATTGCATCAAGCGCGGCGAGAGCCTCGCGCAAGAATTCCTGCCCTCGCTTGCCCCTGATTGCTGAGGCGACGGCGCCTCTCCACCGAATGAGCGACCAGGTGTCGTCGCCATCTTCACTGTATCCGCTGCGGCTCATGGTTGGTCTCCCTGCGCTGCCGGTGTGGGCGCGGCGGCGATAGCCATCCAATGCGTGGGCGTATAAACCATGTCGCTGGTTACATCGCTAACCCAAGCGCCATCCTCAAAGCGACACACATCGTAGTAACGCGCGTAGTGTGGGTCGTTGTACTCGAAGCCGGACACCAATACAGGGGTTGCGTCCGGCGGGTTTTGCACGGCGGCGTCTATCCAGTCCACCACGCCCGCCCGCTGGCCGGACTGGGCGGCGATCACAGCCGATGCGGCAGATGCGTCTTCCATGAACTCCGATCGGTACTCGGTCCACAATTCACCAGCAGTGCGGTCACTGCGTTTTCCCACCGACTCGCAGAGTGCTCGCGCCACAGCTTCTGTATCGGTCGGAGGTTGCTTCCCGGTGCCGCCGCAGGCGTCGCAATCAATGTCGCCATACCCAGATTCTTCGCCGTGCCAATACCCAACGCCATCACAAGCGGCACAGGTAACTTCCGTGCGCCCGATGATTGCCGCGATACCAAGGCCATGACAGTGCTGGCACCTCGCGCGCTCATCCCCCGCCGGCTCGGCCTGCTCTAACAATAGAGCCTGCGCACGGGCTAATGCCTCCCACTGACCTTCAGACACGCGCGGCGACAGTGCGTTAAGGTCTTTTGTAATCGAATCAAGGCGCACCTGGTCAAAAGCACATCCAGCAGCCTTAGCTTGCAACAGTGCTACGCGTTCATTTGCGATGATTTCGATGGCTCTAGTGCGGTCCCATTTATCGCTCGGCTCGGCCTGCTGCTGGGCGGCTTGTTTGTCACGCTGCCATGCCTTGAACTGAGGCCACATGTGCGCAAACTCCTCAGCCGTCATATCCGGCGCATAGGTAAGTCGAAGCCTCTCCAGCCTGTCGCTCGGCTCGGCCACAGTCGCGGCGCTGGCGCGCAGTGCGGCCTCAATCGCGCATTTCATGCGAGGCTGATTGAATATCCAACCTACAGTCGGGGCAGCCTCATACGCCGCCTCTGCGGCTTTCACCATCTCATCGGTGATTTTCATTTGGAAGCCTCGCTTGAAGTCGCGGCGCTGGCGCGGGTGAGGATGGCGCGGGCAAATAAAACAATGTTCTCGGGCTGTGCTTCGGCTGTTTTCGGGCCGAGATACTTGCGGGCCAAGCGGTTTACATCCTCATCGCTCAACGCCTGCGCCGCTTCTGGTGCGGGGGCATCGGGCAGAATGCGACGCTTGGTGCCGGTAGCGCTTTCCCAAAACTCTTTGCTCACATCGACCCAATTACCGCCGGATGACAGGCATTGGTATAGCGACATGGGCTGCGCATCAGCCTGCGCGCGCAGGGCTTCAACAAGTTCTGCATATGCCTCGTTCCGCAGAATCACATCGTTGCGGCCCATCCAGTTATCAATCCATTTCTTATTCAGCATGTCTTCTTCTCCTGCTCGCGGGCGGCGTTTCTAGCGGCAGCCTTTCTTTGTGCCTGATATTCACGTTGGCATGTCTTGCAAACTCTCTTCTTGCTGTACGAACTTAGGTTTTCACCGAAAAGAGGATGCCCGCGTTTGCAATGTGTTTTCCTTGCGTTGAATGCCACCTTGGGGCCAGTAGAATGTGGTCTATCTTTGCTCTTTGCATCTAGAGCATTAGCTCGATGATCCCCGCCAAAAAGATGATCTGGATTCACGCAAGATGGGTTATCGCAGGTATGACATGCCAATAGAGCGCCGAGTTTTCCTTTGAAGTGTTCATAGGAAATTCGATGGGCCAGCCTAGATCTCCATTTGCCATCGATTTTCATGCCGAATCGACCATAGCCATTAAATTTGAACCCTGTCCAGTTCCAGCATCCAGTCTCCGAAACTTCGACTCGCGACATGAATCTCTGAAGCTCCCTCTCGTCCATGTCATTCCCTCGTGGCTTTGGCTATGGCGGCGCGGGCTTGCTCAACCGCCGATCCTTCCGCCCACACTTCTTCCGGCCCGGTTGTCTCTGCCAGCAGAGCTTTCAGGGCATGCAGCAAATCGGGTGCGGCAGCGATCAGGCGGCCATTTGCTTGGATCATTTTTGCGGCCTTGCGCAATGGAACGCTGTCTCCAGACTGCATGTCTTCCGTATTGGGGTCAGCCACGTAGCCTTGAATCGCATCTGCCCATACGTATTCGCCATCAAACGACCACGGTCCCGGCGTAAATTTCTCGTCCATGTCATTGCTCCCGTGCGCGCAGCATGGCGTCGGCCATCTCATACGAGAGTGCTGCGACGCGGTCGAACCCGCCAGATTCCACACGTTGGTAGATTTCAGGCATAGCCTTCGCCGCAAAGTAGTCGCGCATTTCAAGATCCGCCACGGACGGGATTGCCTTCCGCTTTTCGCTTTGCTCGGTATTTCCGCTGGTATTCGTTGTATCGATCACGGTTCTTCTCCTTCCACTCATTTACCGCTGCATCCCCGCATGCCTTGCATGCACTCTTAACCTTCATCGGTCCACTTCTGCTTGTGTCCGCAGAGAACTCAGTCAGCGGCTTCACGTTATTGCAGCGCGGGCACAGCTTGTGATCAGGTGGCATGTCTCGATAGCTGTCTCCAGGCATGAATGCATGCCTCGTGTTGCATGACCTGCATACAATGGCCATTGAGCCATCGCGGTAGTGCTGTAGGCTCGCCACTGTGGATTGGCCATTGGCCGCCAACCAGTTCATTCGGTTGCCGCAATCCGGACAGTAAAGATCGCTGCCAGCCATCGCATGCAATTCCTCATGCGTCGGCACCGTTTTCCCGCGCCTTTTCGCCAATGCACGCATCTGGCCAAATCGGTAATGCTTTTCGCAGAGATATTGGTGCCCCTGCACACGAACAGCCGGTTCGCCGCATCTGCTGCAAGCCGGCCCACCGTTGTTCTTGTCCATGTCTTCCCCTCAGAACCAGGCCGCCGCTGCATCGCGGTGCGGCTGCCACTTCGATTCCCATGAAGCGTGCCGTCGACGCATTTCCTTGCGCGCAGCGGCCTCCGGGTCTTCACCTGTCGCTTTGGCGACTGACCGGATGTTCCTGTTTGCGTCTGGGCCGTCGCCGAACCGGTAGACAGGCACCAGGGCTTTGAACACGAGACGCCATGTCCAGATGTGCGTCTTTCCCTGATCACGCAGTTCTTTGAGCCGGCGATGCACGGTGCACTTAGAAACACCGGTTGCCGCGGCGATCTCAGCTTGTGTGATGCCGCCTTTGCCGGATTCTTTAATCGCTTCTAAAACGATCGCTTCAGTGGCCTCGCGGATTGCCTTGTTGTGCGCTCGCAGAGAATCAGCGTTGTACTTGTTCATGACGGTCAAGCCGCCTTCTGGCGCAGTTGATCCTCGAACTCGCTGACCAACTGGGCGAACTCCCACATGTCAGCCTCCAGTGCATTGATCCGGTTGTCGTCTCGCTGGATGCGATGAAGCGTCAGATCAAGGCCGACCGATTCAAGAGCGGGGCAATACAGTCCAAAGTCCCACCACACGCGGCCGCTGATCCACAGGCCGCCGTCGCACTGGTCGACAACCTCCGAGACATCGCCAGTCAGCAGGATTGCGCGCAGCTTCCCGGGCTCCAGAAAGCACTTGTACTCAGCGCCGCCATCGTTATCGATCAGGCCGTCTGCGCTGGCACCAAAAATGCCGTCGTCGGTCGTGATGAAGCCTGCTTCTTCCACCAGCAAGCCAGTGCGTGCCTCATGCGCGCGGCGTGCGGCCGGCTCCAGTTCCCGGCCACGCCGCATCTGCCACGTCTCGAAACCTTCTTCGAGCGCTTGGCCGCTAATCCGCTCGATGGCCAGGCGGAATGCGTAGTCCTTCGCGGCGTCCGAGTACTCGCCGACACGCTCGCCGTCCAGCGCTCGTTCGATTCCTTCGGCGCGCGGCTTTGCCTTGTATCCAGCAGCGAGCATTGCCTCAGCTTCGGACAGACCGCTACGCAGCGCGTTGACGTACGTCTGTTGCTGGGCGGTCAGGCAATTAATCTTTTTGCGCACCGTGGAAAACATGCTGGCCGTGATTACGCCCACGCGTGCGGCGTGCCATTCCGGTGTGCCCTGAGGAGCGCGATGGATGATCATTCCGCCACCGCCTTGAAGTCGGCAATCTTCTTCTCGACGAGGCCCTTTACCTCGTTGAAGCCGGGGACGTCTTTCGTCGCGCGCAGTTCGGGCGCGGCATGGGACCAAACTTCCCGTACAGCCTTTTCCGTTTTGGCCCCATGGACCTTATCGATCCACTTGTCGACAACCGCCTGAATTGCCTCCGAGCGCTCTGAGCCGCCACGGCCATCGTCGTCATCGTTCTGTTCCGAGAGGCCGGTGATCGCCTTCAGGGTGTAGCGCTCCAGATACGACTTCGTGCTGGCCCGCGCCTGAATGGCGTTCTTCGCACCACCCGCGTCAGGCGGCCCGCCCATCGAAACGCTTTCCTCGTGGCCCGCAACATGGCGCAGGAAGCAAGTCACCTCAATCCAATCCTTCTCGTCCTTGGTAAGCTTCCACGACGATGAAAGGCCATGCTTCGAGAGGGCAGGCGTTACCGCGTTCACCACGTCATGCAGTTCGGCATAGGACTTGCCGCGCAGTGGACCATCAGTTACCTGCTTGCTCCTGATGATCGTGACGGCCTCCGCTTTGAAGGCGGCGAAGGCAGCGTCATATGCGCGTTTTGCTTCCTTCGCCTCCCAGCGCTCCTGCAGCGTCATCAAGCGCTCCAGCTTGTCCAGATCGGCGTTGTTCTGCACCGCGATGCGGAGCAGGTCGGCCGGTGTCGCGCTGATGATCTGGCCGGTTGTCGATGGCTTCGCGTTCGTGTCCAGTTCCATGGACTGTTGCGGATCGATGATTTCTGCGACTGCGTTCATCGCGTTGCTCCTCATATGCTCTAAGGGTGTCCGCCGCGTCTGCGTTGTCGGCGTCGTTCATGATCAGAAAAGGGCGCCAGCGCGGAACGCGACGACCAGGTAAAGCCATGCGCCGACGATGGCGCCGATGCCGACGGCCTTGGCCCAGTCCTTCCACGTTGCCTCCGTGGCGAGCTGCGCGCCCTGGCCAAACGCTTCGGAAAGCGTGCGGTACTCGTGGTACTCGACGATCTCGGGTGTGGGCACGCGCATCACAGGCTCCCGTGGAATTTGCCGAGTACGGCGACGAAGACGGACAAGCCGGCGAAACAGGCGTACAGCACGCGCCGGTTGCGGCGCTGGTATTCGTAGCGTTCGAACGGGGTCATTGCTGCGCTCCTTGGGCTTTGGCGAGTGCTGCCTTTGCTTCCTCGATGACGGGGTGCGTGATGCGAATCCCCGGGCCGTCCTTGATCGGCTTGTGCTTGTCCCACAGGTATTCCGCAGTGCTCACCAGATTCGTAAGCGCCTCCACCAACTCCCCCACCAAGTTGTCGTTGTCTGCCACGCGCTGCGCGGCTTCGGTGTCGGATACACGCATGTCAGGCTCCCGATTTCTTCTTGCGGCTATTGCCGTAGATACGCTCAAAAGCAACTTTTCGTGCCCATCCAAATTCGACGCCAAGTTGATCGGCCAGCTTGCTTTGCCGCATAAAATCGCCGCCATGCTGGCGATTCGTTTGAAAGGTGCATGAGTGTCCAGAGCCGATCTGCAGGCGATCCATCAGTGACTGGGCTCGCTCCTTATCCTTGCTGGCCTGATCCCGGATACGCAGGTGATAGTTACCGGCCGACGTCTTGTGCGGATAGAAGATCAAGCGCACGTCTGCCGATGCAAATGTCATCGCTTCGTAGTCGTGAACACCCCAAGCAAGTTCACCGAGCTCACCATCCAGAACTACACGCGCGATCTCAAATTCGAACTTGTAGTCCCGCTTGTATTTGCCGGCCATTGGGTCACGCATATCAGGCTCCTATCTTTGACCGTGGCCGAACACGCCGGACGCGAAGATGTTTCCGGCGGCGTCCATGTCAGCGTCGTAACCGTTGTAGGCATTGCCGTTATCGAGGTTCTGCAGCATCTGGCTGTACTGGCCCGTGCGCTTTTCCTGCTCTTTTGCCTTGCACGACTTCGAGCAAAAGCGAGCCCATCCGCGTTTCACGTCCGCTTTGCGGGCCATGAACTTGGCGCCGCAGTTTTTGCACTTACGTTCGACTTGCATCTCATCCCCTGCTGGTTGTTCAGTGGCGGCGGTTAGGCGCGCACCGTATATTCGTTTTCGTTCCAAAAGCCGCCAGCCATCGTCGGCGACTTGTTTGGATGCTTGATGCTCACCACGTCAATGCGATGGCCGAGGTCTTGCGCTTTGCGGACGATCTCGTTCCACAGCGTGAAAGTCATCCATGTTGGGTCGACCTTGCCGCCGCAACTCGCGCGGCCGCCTACGCGTACCGATCCCTTCTCGTGAAGCTCCTTGAAGGTTTCAAGCATCCAGTCAGTGCGACCCATGCTGTCGTACTTGGCGTGCCTCTTGTCGCGCGTTGCGATGTACTTAAGCAATGCTGGTGCAATTTCCACGTTCATCCCCTCATCAGTAGCGCCGCTTCTGCGCGCGCTCGTCTTCTTGCTCGTCGTCTTCCGGCAACTCTTCGCGGCACGTGCGGGCGAGAGCGCAACCGGTTCCGATGCCCACGATGACCATCACCACGGTGTAGCGAGCGAGTTCCGCGTATTGCTCGGGAGAAAGGCTGAAGTCCATGGCCGCATCACGCTGCGTGGGGGAGGGACATGCCGAGCGAGCGTTCCAGCCGGCCGCGCGATTCCTCTTCGGCGATCAGGGCGTCGGCGGCGTCGACTTCTACTTCGGCTTCGTTCTTGAGCGTCCAATTGACGTCGCGCAGACATTGGGCAGTGAGCCGGTCGACGAGGCGTCCGCGCTCAACATCCGTGAACTCGCCGCGACGCAGGAATTCCATGACAGCTGCCATGTACGGCTGCGGGTCGTAGCCTTGGTCGCTTGAGCAGTAGGTCGGGTCGTTGACGATCAGGTCGCCGATCCGCTTTTCGTCTTGGCTGAGGATGTCGATCATGGTTGCCGCCTTACATTGACTATCGAAGGTCTCTCGGTATGTTTTGCCGGACCTAATCCGTTTGATCGTGCTTTTTGAAACGCCTAGATGCTTAGCTGCCTCTGCGATGGAAAGCCCGCACTTCCTGACGAACACAGCCTGGGAATCGGAAAGTTTTTTCGCTCTATCGCCAAATCCAATCGGAGCCACAAAGCGCCCCTTTGCGTTTCTGTCCTTGGCGTTGTCGGCGGCAGTACCGAGGAATAGGTGATCAGGGTTGACGCAAGGCGGGTTGTCGCAACGGTGGAGAACGAACAGGCCGTGCGGAATCTCACCAACGTAGAGTTCGTAGGCCACGCGACTCGCTGTACGCGTTTTTCCGTTCACGCCAATCACCCCATACCCCTTGGCCTTTCTCGGCCCAGTCCAAATCCAGCAGCTAGGCGTGACTTGGAACTTTTCCTGAAAGCGCTCATGGAGCGGTCTGCTCTTGCCTGCCATGTCCGGTTTCCATCTGTTGGCACCGTGTGGTGCGTCGATGGGTAAATATTAGTCGGACTGATTCTTATGGTCAAGAGTCGGACTAATATTTATTTGTAACAGGCGTCCCTCGCTGGCGTGGAGACGAAAAAAAAGTCCGCTGGGGCGGACTTTGGTATGGAGGGGGGGGAGCTAGTTGGCTTGCGCGGCCGGAACTGCCCCAACGGTCATCGCCCAGGCGCCATGGTCTGACTGATTTCCCTCGCCAACAATTTCCATGAGGCCGAGTTCTGAGTCGTCGACGTTGTACTCGACGGACAGGGTTTTATAGCGCTTTTTGGGGTCGAGCATAATGCACTCCCCATGGCTGTTCTTGGGGGAGATCATCATTGCGTTCAGCTTGGTCGTCTCTCCGTTGATGCCATGCATCACCGCTTTCTGCAAGCCTTCTTTGGTCAGGCATGCGACCGCAGAGACCGTGAATTGAACGAGCATTTCAGGCTTCAGGCGCGCATCTTTGTTCGATGTTGCGGCGGTTTCCGATGGCGCTTCAGCGGCTCTAGTTTGACTTGCAGTAGGTTCTGTCTTGTTGTTTGAGTTATCGCCACATCCCGCTACCAAGGTTGCTAGAGTCACCGCCGCTATTGCTGATAGCTTCATTTGCATCTCCCTGCCCACTTTAGAAGTTGCCCATTCCCGACCGGTACTTAACGCGGCCGATGATGTTGATGTGCTCGAGCTGCTCGACCGGCACAACGAATGGATCGTGCTTTTCCTTGTTGTCGCTGACGACACGCAGAGAGCCGTCAGGCATTCTGAAGAGGCTTTTGACTAGCATTTCTCCGGCATACACGAGCGCAAAAACGCCTCCGCTTGCTGGAATACGCTGATCGGCCTTGTCGACCACAACCGTGTCGTCGTCAAATAGACGCGGCTCCATGCTGTCCCCCCTGACCTTTACCGCAACCAGGTTCTTCGGGCTCGCATGGAGACGCCGGATGTAGTCGGCCTGGAATGGCAAGGGCTCCTTCTCTTCGACATGCCATGTCTCACGCCCGTTGCCGGCTGAAAGAGCAACATCGATGTGCGTGATGAGAACCGTCGTCTCAGGCGGCAGTTCTTCCAAGTTCTCGTATGTAGTGATCGGCCTGACAGGGAAGCCTTTGCTATATACGAACTCACGGACGCGCTCGGCATCGTTCTCGCGTCGCTCTTCCTCTTCACGCTGAGCCTGCAATTCCGCTTCGGCCTCTGGTGTGTTTAGGTACTTGAGGTGAAGCGGTTTAGAGATGGCTTTCATCTCGGCGGCCAGCGATGGGCTTATGTCCTCTGGCTCACATTCGAGCAATGTGCAGAACTTGGCCAACGTCTTTACGTTGAGAGGGATACGCCCCTGCAAGTACTGACTCAGTGCGCTCTGGCCAAATTCGAGACGCGAAGCGGCCTCTGCCTGTGACGAAGGCAACTTGCGGTCTTTTTGATCCTGTTGCCATGCCTTGAAGCGCGTGTGCAAGCGCTCGGCATCGGCTTTCTGTTCCGGGGTTAGGGGTTGGGCTGGCATGCGCGAAAGATATTAGTAATAGTGATGGCGCGCAAACAGTCCAACTGTTGACTTTGATGAACAGTCGGACTAATATGAATCGCATGAACGGACTGATTGAACTTCGCAAGCGCCTGCGCATGTCGCAGGCCGAACTGGGGGCTGGAATCGGGCTCGGCCAGTCGGCTATCTCGCAATGTGAGCGAGGTGGTTGCCTGCTGTCGCCTGAGTCGGCCAAGCGATTGATCGAGTTTGCAAAGGCGCGCGGTGTCACCACGAGTCTCGACGAGATCTACAGCGATGACGGCCCGGCCGACCCAAGAGGGGAAGGCTAGGCGCGAGAGGTTCAAAGGGTTCTCCATGCGGAGAACTCTATTTTTTTGCCAGTTTGGTGTCTCTACAAAGCAGTACAAAAGATTTGGAGAGGGTGGGAATGTCCCAAGACGCGCTGTTCTACGAGTCGATCAACGATGCGCTTGATGCGGTCGTCAAAGCCTGCGGTGGCGCCAAAGTGGTAGCCGCGAAGCTGTGGCCCGAGAAGACGCCAGACGCTGCCCACCGCCTGCTGCTCGCGTGCCTGAATGAGTCGCGCGTCGAGAAGCTCTCCCCCGAGCAGACCCTTTTCCTTCTGAAGCTTGGCCGCGAGCGCAACTGCCACGCGGCCATGAATTACCTGGCGCGTGACTGCGGCTATGCCGACCCGGCACCAATCGAGCCGGAAGACGAGCGCGCGCGCCTGCAACGCGAATTCATCGAAGCACAAAAAGCAATGCAAGCACTTGCCGGCCGAATGGAGCGGGCAGGGCTGATTCGTTCTGTGGCTTAACCGAGGGGTAGCCATGACATCTGTACAGAGCTTCGCGCTCAATAGCGCGGGCCGTGATTTCGTCGTGGGCGACATTCACGGCTGCTTCTCCCGCCTGCAAGCACATCTTGACCGCATCGGTTTCGACACCGCGTGCGACCGCCTCTTCAGCGTTGGTGACCTCGTAGACCGCGGCCCGGAATCGCATCTGTGCACCGAGTGGCTGTCGCAGCCCTGGTTCCACGCAGTTGTGGGCAATCACGAACTGATGGCTTGCGGCTTTCACTTCGGGATGATCGACGCCGGCATCTACGCCGCCAACGGCGGTGCATGGTTCATCGGCATGACGCCGGCCGAGCGCTCGCTCTATGTGAGCGAGTTCGAGTGCCTTCCGACTGCCATCGAGATCGAAACGGCTGCTGGCCTTGTTGGTGTGGTGCACGCCGATGTCCCAACTGGCACTTGGGCTGATCTGTGCGAAGCCCTTCAGGGCGAGAACGCTGACGCCTTCATCAACCTGTGCACTTGGAGCCGCACGCGGATGAGCGCGGGCCTCTCCGATGCGATCCCCGACGTTCGCGCGGCAGTGGTTGGCCATACGCCGGTCGATCGCTGGACCAGCCTCGGCAACGTCATCTATATCGACACCGGCGCCGTTTTTCGTGGCCGCGATTTCACGATCCTTGATCTGGAAACGCTGCGGCCCGTTGACCTGCGCGTCGGCCTTGATTGGCAGGGGGATTGATGCTGACCGACGTGCAAGACACTTCCATCGACGCCTACCACTCCAGCGACCGCCGCAACGTCGGCAAGCTGCAGTGCGACCGCATCGCCGAATACGTCGCATCGGTGGGTAACGCCACCATCGCCGAGATCGCCAAGGCCCTGGGCATGGAGAAATCCAGCGTCTCGGGCCGGCGCAACGAACTCATCGCCGCGGAGCGCCTGGTGCTGGCTGGTGAGCGCAAGTGCGCAGTGACCGGCCGCACCGTGCAAGCCGTAAAGGTGCCGCAGAAGCAGGGGTCGCTCTTCCAGTGAGCACCATCATCATGTCCCTCTGCTGGCCGTTGCAGATGCCTCCTACGCCGAAGGCAGTTCTGATCTCGCTCGCAGATAACGCGAACGATCAAGGCGTGTGCTGGCCGTCGATTGCGACCATTTCTGAGCGCACATGCTTTTCTGAGCGCGCAGTTCAGAACGCAATCAAATGGCTTGAGTCGGTCGGGGCGCTGCGCGCCGACCGATCAAATGGTCGCCACACGAGCTATACGGTGACGCCAGCCTTATTCAGGGGCGAGACATGCTCGGAATTTCACTACGTATACAAGATCGTCCACAAGCCGAGCGGGAAGTTCTACATCGGTGTGCGAACAAGTCTCGTATCGCCATCTGACGACGACTATTTTGGGTCGGGCGCCTGCAGGGAATGGCTTGAAAGTGAGCGGGCTAATTGCGTCAAGGAGATTCTGGGTGAGTTCCCGTCTCGGCGAGAAGCTGCGTCGGCTGAATCACTGGCTCTACAAGTCGCAATATCAGATCAGAAATGCCTGAATCGAAAGGTCACGAACCCTGAAAACGCTGGCGGAGGACGCTTAGAAACCCCCGCAGCAGATGCACCCCGCATCAGCAGCACCCCGCACCAAATGCACCACACCCCCGCAGGAGATGCACCGGACCCCCGCAGGAGATGCGTGGGACCCCCGCAGGAGGTGCCGACTAACCGTAAAGAACCGTCATTAGAACCGTCAGGGAACCGCAAAGGTAAGGAGCGCGACGACCTGATCGGGATTTCCGAATTGGTGGATGACGGCGTTGACGCTCGGCACGCGAAGGACTGGCTGACGCTTCGCAAGGCGAAGAGGTTGCCGCTGACCCCTAGCGCATGGTCGATGACGAAGGACGAGGCGGCCAAGGTGGGCTTGTCACCTGCGCAGGCCGTGGCCGCTGCGGTTGGCTCGAATTGGGTTGGATTCAAGGCCGCGTGGTGGCAAAGGGCGCAAGGCGTTGGGCAGCCAACTCGCGCTTCGCCGCCATCCCGGCAATCCGAGAGCGACAGACGCATCAACGAATTTTTGAACGGCACAACGCCGGATGACAGCAACACCATCGACATGGAGACGATCAGATGAAGGACTCAGAAAAAGCAGAGTTCTCGCAGGTTGTGCGAGCCATGTTCGACAACTACGGGCGTCAGGCGCCATTGCCTGAAACGCTGCGCCTGTGGTGGGGAATGCTGGCTCAGTTCGACATTGTGGCTGTGCGCAACGCGTGTCAGCGACACATCGAAACGGAGCCGAAATTCCCTCCGACTATCGCCCAGTTGCTGGCAATCCTGCGGCCCGCCGAACTATCGGGGCGCCCAGGGCCAGAGGAAGCGTGGTCTATCGCGGTGCGGGCGGCTGACGAATCGGAAACCGTTGTGATGAACGATGAAATCGCCATTGCGTGGGGTGCTGCAAAGCCGATTTTCGATCTTGGCGATGAGGTTGGCGCGCGTATGGCGTTCAAAGAGGTCTATGAGCGCCAGGTGTCTGCCGCAACCGGTCCTGCCAAGTGGTGGCCGTCGCTGGGCACCGATCAGCACAAGCGTGATGCCGCTCTCTCAGAAGCGAAGCGTGCCGGGCTGTTGCCAGCGCCTCACGTTGCCGCGCTTCTGGTGCACGAAGACGCCCCCGGAAAAGTTGACCCGGAAGGCCTGAAGCGCTTGCGCGAGGCTATGGAGCAACTGCGCCTTGGAAGTGAAGCGGCACAAGAAAAGGCAGAGAAGGCGCGAGCACAGGAACGCGAGCGCACCGTCCAGAAGAAAAAGGCCATGGCCGAAATGGTTGCCACCTACGAAGAGAAGCGCGCATGAGCCTCGGCGAAGAAACCTTCGCGCTGCACCTTCGGGCCGCTGGCATCGATGCAGCCAAACGCAAGATGCCAGCGCCGAATACGGATTGCCAGGTCTGCGGTGGCGCCTTCTACGCGTCGCCTGGCCATAAAGCCAAGGGCTGGGGCAAATATTGCTCAATGGATTGCCGTTCGAAGGCGTTTGCTGGCAGCGGAAACGGTCGTTGGCTCCCCCATGGAGATGTTACTTGCGTGGCCTGCGGAAAGGAATTTCACCGTAAGCCCTCTCACATGGCGGCAGAGAACTTTTGTTCGATGGCTTGCAAGATCAGCCATAGAGCAAAGCTGGAGCGGCAATGCAGGCAATGCGGGTCTTCGTTCAAGGTCTACAGGGCGTGGGCTAAACGGGGTGGTGAGTTTTGTTCTGCCGCGTGCGTCGCAAAAGCAAAGAGCGAGAAGCTGCAGAAGGTGTGTGTGGCGTGCGGTGGAATGTTCGAAATCAAGCCTTCTAAAGCGAGGCACAAGAAGGGCGCCGGGAGTTATTGCTCAATGACATGTAAGGCCAAAGCTATGTCCGCATCGCAACTCACAGTCAGTGGCGCAAACCGCAACAAGGCAAAGCGGGGCGGCAAACGCCAGGATCTGGACGGCAGGTATTTCAGAAGCGGCTGGGAGGCGAATTACGCGCGCTATCTCAACTGGCTGGTGTCGAAAGGGCAAATCGCCCGTTGGGAGTTTGAGCCCGACACGTTCGAGTTCACCACCATCAAGCGGGGCTCAAAGTTTTACACGCCAGATTTCAAGGTGTTCGATCACGCTGGCAACTTTGAGTACCACGAGGTGAAGGGATGGATGGATCCCGCCAGCAAAACAAAACTGGCGCGGATGTCGCGCTTTTACCCGGCCGTGAAAGTGGTCTTGATCGATTCGAAGGTGTACCGGTCGATTGAGCGCTCAGTAAAGAGCTTGGTTGGGGGCTGGGAATGAGCGACGTTCGCTGCGTGGACTGCAGCAAGTTCACGTTACAGGAAGACAAGGGCGCTGCGCTGATGGGGCGCGGCAAGTGCGCGGAAGAGGAAATCAAGTCGGTGCGCTACGACGCGCTGCGCAAGAAGCCGTGCAAGAAGTTCGTGGCGGCAATCGAGCAGGTGGCCGATGCACGGGTCGAGTGGTTGAGGAAACAGGGGGTCGTGTGATGGACGCAGAAAAGGGTACGGGAGCTATTGGGGCGCGCGAATTAGTTGTTGGCACCACGCCCGCCGGGACAATGAACCGCGTAATGGCGCGGTTTGCGGGTCATGTGCTTGCAATGCAGCAGGATTTCAGCACCAGCGTGCGCACATGCCTTGGGTGTGGTGCGAAGACTGATGAGCGCGGCGTGCTGCCGTGCGGGCACTGAGGAGAGGCCATGGAACAGTTCATCGTAGTCTCGGTGCACCACACTATCCGTGATCACGAGCACATCACGCTTTGGCGCCCGGATGATCGTGGATATACGCCCGTGGTTCCGCGCGCCGGGCTTTACAGCCGAGAGCAGGTTACCGCGCACCTGGATTACTACAACAACGGTGACAACGTCGCTGTGCCGGTTTCTGTGATTGAGGGGCTTTCTGTCGAGGTAAAGAAAGGCTTCTATGACGAAGGTGGCCCCGCAGTCCCCAATACACGGAAGAGTTGGAACGCCATTCGCGCCGCCATGCAGTGGCCGACGAAGTACCCAGTTAAGCCCGAGTGTAAGCGTGGCCGGCCAAGCAAGAAGGTGACGGTATGACGAAGCGCATCTACATCGCCGGCCCGATGACTGGGCTACCTGAACTGAACTTCCCTGCCTTCCACGCAATGGCGGCGCATCTGCGCTCTCTGGGGCACCACGTGGTGAACCCGGCCGAGATCAATGTCGATCCTGCCAAGGGTTGGGCGGAATGCATGCGCGCTGACATTCGCGAGCTGGTGTCATGCACGGCGATCTGCCTGCTGCCGGGTTGGGAGAAATCGCGCGGCGCATCGCTGGAGCACCACATCGCGCAGTCTCTGGGCTTCGAAGTCATGACGATGGAAGAGGCGGCGTCAATGAGTTTGGAGGTTGCCTGATGGCCCGCTCAAAACGTCCGCGCAAGGCGTACCGGCCCAAGGCGTGCACACCACTGGACGGCTATATGAAGCTGACCCGTGCAGGTGTCGCGCGGCTGCCAATGGAAGAAGGCGATGCCGGAGAGTTGGAGCTGGTGGTGCTGAGCGCGTTAGAGGCGATTTCACACGGCCACGGCACGCCCAATGAATGGAATTCGGTGGCCAGGGCTATCAACCATTCATGGACGTTGGCGAACCAGGGTATCGGTTCGGAGGTGATAGGGCCACTCGCGGAAGCTGAGAATGCCATGCGCCGTGCCGGTGATCGGTTCTACAAGGTCGGCAAGGTGGCGCTTGACGGCGATGGCCTGCGGGCGGTGCGCGAGGCAATCGAGCTGTGGGGCCAGCAACTGCGCATCTGCACGGTCGGCGAGGTGGACGCCGCAACTCGCCTAGTCGAGCGCGAATACTGGCGCACGCCAGCAGAGAAGGAGGTGGGGCTATGAACTGCAAACCTGGGGATTTGGCTTACCTCTGCTATGAGGTGCAGGACAGCGGAATCATTGTGGAAGTTCTTCACGGTGCTTCGGATCTTCGAGATGGACGCCTTGGCTGGAAGGTGCGATCCAAAACACCAGTCCGCTGCACGCGCATAGTCAGCGGTAAGGAAGAGCGCCTGATCGAGTTCTATGTCGAGGATTGCTACCTACGCCCAATCAGCGGCGTTCCGGTTCACGACCAGCAAACCAGTGAGGTGACGGCATGAGCGAAATCACCCTCGTGAAGCAGGCGCCCGTGGCAATCCCCGAGGTGGACCGCGCTGCCGCTCGCCGCGTGCTGTTCGGCGCCATTGACGGCCTGGGCGAGAAGGGCAAAAAGCAGTGGCGCCGGTTCGTGAATGGCCTGTTCAACCTGGAGCCGGGCGAGATGGTGGAGATCAAGACCGTACAAAAGCGGAACTCCAAATTCCATCGCAAGTTCTTCGCGCTGCTCAATGTGGGCTATGAGGCTTGGGATCCCGGTCGAAAGCACAAGACGCACAAAGGTCTGCCCGTCGCTAAGAACTTTGAGCAGTTTCGCGAGGATGTGACGATTCTGGCCGGTTACTACGAACAGACCTTCCGCATCAACGGTGCCATGAAACTGAAAGCCCGATCGATCAGCTTCGCGAACATGGAACAGCCTGAGTTCGAGGAGCTGTATTCGGCTGTAGCTGATGTTCTCCTTGAGCACGTGCTGAGCAACTACGCGAACCGTGCGCAGCTAGATGAGGTTGTGAACAAGGTGATGGGGTTCCTATGACCAGGGCATGGCGTGAAAACCTTTCGGGACAGACGTTCGGACGCCTGACTGTTCTTCGCGAGATGCCGTCCGACAAAGCGCACCGGTCTTGGCTTTGTGTATGCGCGTGCGGCACAGAGAAAGTGGTTGGCCATCCTTCACTGAAGAGCGGCCGCACGCAGAGCTGTGGCTGCTTGCGTCGTGAACTTGTTGCCAAGAAGATGACCACGCACGGGGCGTGCGCGAGCCGAAAACCAACCCGCGCGTACAAGATTTGGGCGGGAATGATTGCTCGCTGCGAAATCAAATCGGCCTCGGGCTACGAGCAATACGGTGGGAAAGGAGTGAAGGTCTGTGATCGATGGAAGAGTTTCGAGAACTTTCTTGCGGACATGGGAGAGCCGCCTGCTGGCATGTCGATTGATCGGCTTGACGGGTCGCGCGGCTATGAGTCCGGAAACTGCCGGTGGGCGACACGCCAGCAACAGAACGAAAACCGCAAAAGTGTCCGCTGGATTGAGTTCGACGGCAAGCGCATGAATGTTGCGCAATGGGCCCGGCACCTGGGTATCAACAAGTCAACGTTGCTGGAGGCGCTTGCGAAGCATCCTTTGGAGATCGCTCTGCGGGATAGGGGGCGAAATTGACCCAGGCCGAAAAGGACTACCTAGGCCGCGTCGCCGCGCTCGGCTGCATCTTGTGCCGGCGGCTGGGATATGGAGAGACCCCGGCCGAGATCCACCACGTGCGCGAAGGCCAGGGCATGGCCCAGCGCGCCGAGAACTGGCTGGCTGTGCCGCTCTGCCCGGAGCACCACCGCGGCAAGACCGGAATACACGGCAACCGCATGGCGCTGAAACAGGTGAAGGCAGACGAGGTCGATCTGCTGGCCTGGACGATTGAAGAACTGAACAGCTGAGGGAGCGGGGAATGGACGATCTGGAGCAGCGATTGCAGAACTGGGGGCGGGCACACCGTGAAAGCAATGGTAATGGTGGTTACTGTGCGAGTTGGGCGCGCTTGGCGGACGCGCTAGCAAACGGTAGCCAACAAGGTTGCTTTTCAGACGTAGACCTGAAGGATGCCGCCATCGTGCAGCGGGCGATTTGTCGCATGCCTGTAGTCGTGGACCGTAGGCTTTTACAGCTGTGGTATGTGCGGCAAGCGCCGGACTATGTTATTTGCCGTCAGGTAAGGATTCGACTTCGGCCGGCGAGTTTGCTGCATGCGGAGATGAATCGGGCTCGCCATCAAATTCGCTTGGCACTTGAAAAATTGGAAGAAAAAGGGGTTGTAAACCGCGAGCGCTCTGCATATACTGTCGCGAACAATTCGATTCCGGCCTTGTCCGAGTTCTCTGCCTGATGGCGGAGAGGTCTCGCCCGGAGAATCTGAAGCCCGCCACTGAGCGGGCTTTTTGCTTTCCGGCCCATGGAAACCTCCACCGCCCTCCCGTCGCACTGCTACCGCGACCCCATGCTGGTATTGGAGCGTAAGCAGGAAGAGGAAGCGGCCGCCGAGAAGCGCGAGCAGGCCCGCAAGCTCGCTCGCATGTCGCTCGCGCGACTCCGGGCCGAATCGCTGTTCACCAAGGACGCAGACTGATGTTCGCTCCGACCATGATGTACCTATGGTGGGGCGTGTGGCTCTGCGCCCTGTACGGCTGAAACCAGCCGCTTCACCCAAACCGCAGGCTGCCCATCCGGGCTAAGCGCGCCAACAGGGAATTGCCCCGACAGGCGAACGGGCTGGCGGTTTGGGTGAGGGATGCGCCAAAAGCGCGTGACAGCTACAGCAGGGATCCCGTCGCCGGTTGCTGCCCCGGCCCCTCACCAATCACCTTACAGGTGATAGCCAGGAGTATGGGGACTCGCCTCCACCCAAGTGAACAGCCTTTCCACCTGCTCGCTAGACAGCCGGGAAAGACCGGCACCTTCACGCATACGCTCGCCGATGGGACGACGCCCCGAAGGCCGCGCGTGGCGCTCTCGCAGTAAGCCCCGGGCCATCTCCGGAAGGCCGAATGAGGGTGCGAGCGTAGCCGTGAGGGTGACAGCCGGGTAGCGCGCATATCGCCGCAGGGTGAAACGCCTGATGCGGCGCCCACAGTGTTGTGGGCTGAAAGTCGCGCCCCCGCCGCCACACAATCCGTGCTGGTTTGCAGCACGGGCCCGATGCCTTCTTGCCTCGGCGGGTGGACTCCCTCAACGAATGCCAGAGAGTAGTTCAGTTGGAAGAATGCGTGATTTGGGATCACGTGGTCGCAGGTTCGAGCCCTGCCTCTCTGACCAAAATGCGGGGTAGCTCAGCGGAACGAGCGGCGGGCTCATAACCCGAAGGTCGGTGGTTCAAATCCATCCTCCGCAACCAGTTTCATATTTCTCTCGGTGTCTCCTTGGTCGGGCTCACGCCCGCTTAGCGCCCGCTTGGCTTCGGCCGGCGGGCGCGTTGTTTTTGGGGACTTCACAACCAACAACCTGAATAAGCCATGGCGCAGTCTGAAAAGCCCGCGCCGGACTGGGAACGCATCGAAGCTGATTACCGGGCCGGCCTGCTGTCGGTACGGGAAATCGCATCCTCCCAAGGCATTTCCCACACCGCCATCCAGAAGCGCGCGAAGGCCGAAGGGTGGGAGCGTGACCTGGCTGCCAAGATCAAGGCGAAAGCCGAAGCGCTGGTTGCCAAACGCGAAGTTGCCAAATCGGTTGCCATGGAAACTGCGGCAACCGAGCGGGTGATCGTAGAGGCCAATGCCGAGGTGATTGCGGGTGTCCGCATGTCGCACCGGCAGGACATCGCTAGGGCTCGCAAGCTGGCCATGACGCTCCTTGAGGAACTGGAGGTCGAAACCGGCAACGTCGATTTGTTCGAGGAGTTGGGGGAAATCCTCCGCTCGGAAGACGACAAGGGCCAGGACAAGCGCAACGACATCTACCGCAAGGTGATCTCCAGCGCCGGCCGGATCGACGGCATGAAAAAGCTGGCCGAGACGCTGAAAGTGCTCATCAGCCTTGAGCGTGAGGCCTACGGGCTCGCTGAAACAGAACGGCCGCCATCCGACAACTCGCAGTTGCTGAAGGAGATTGCGGCACACCTCCCTGACTGATGGCTCTGAGTCTGCAAACGAAGCGGGAACTTGATCGCTGGTACAAGCTGATCGAGCACCCGGTGCAGACCGAGTTGCTGCACGCGGTAGAAAATGGCGTCCGTTTCCCTGTTGTGCCCGCTGGGCGCCGGTCCGGAAAGACGGAACGCGCGAAACGATTTGTCGCCAAGATGGCGATGCGGCACAGCAACGAGATGTACTTCATCGCTGCGCCGACCCGCGACCAGGTCAAGAAGATCTACTGGGCGGACATGAAGCGCCTGTGTCTGTCGAGCCTGTGCAAGAAGCCGCCGTCAGAGACCGAGTTGATCATCTTCATGGACAACGGCACGCAGGTGCAGTTGATTGGTCTGGATCGGCCAGAGCGTATTGAGGGTGTTTTCTGGTCCGGCGGCGTGATCGACGAAATCGCCGACATCAAGGCTGAGGCGTGGGAGGCGAACATCCGCCCCGCGCTGGACACATTCAATCCGACGCGCCCGGGGTACAAGGCGTGGTGCTGGCTAATCGGTGTTCCCGATGGCCTGAACCACTACTACGAAATGGCGCAGTACGCGGAGACTGCGAACGATCCCGACTGGAAGGTGTTCCACTGGAAGAGTTCGGAGATTCTGCCTGCCGAGACGATCGCCGCTGCCCAACGGCAGATGTCGAAAAAGCAGTTCCTGCAGGAATACGAAGCTAGTTTCGAGACTGCCGCCGGCCGCATCTACGAGGACTACAGCGCTGCCAACTACACCGACGAGACGATCCAGCCTCACGAGCAGCTGCTTTGGTATCACGACTTCAACTTCACGCCGCTGAGCAGTGGCGTTGGTGTGCGGCGGGGCGATGCTCTTTTCTTGCTGGAAGAAATCGTACTCACGTCGGCGGTATCTAGGCAGTCGGCGCAAGAATTCGTGGATCGCTTCAAGGAACACAAGAACCGCCACGTGATCATTTACGGTGACCCTGCGGGGCGCGCGGGCGAGAAACACGGCCATGCCTCGGATTACACCGAGATGGAAAAGGTGTTGCGCGAGAACGGGTGGCAGTTCACCAGGCGTGTGAAAAAGGCCGCGCCGGCGATCAAAGACCGGCAGAACGCCGTTCGCGCGAAGATCAAGAACGCGGCAGGTGAGATTTCGTTGTTCGTCAACACGATGCAGGCGCCATACACGCACAAGGGCCTCGCCACCGTCCAACTTAAGAAAGGCTCAACCTTTCTGGAGGATGAGACGGAGTACCAGCACATCACGACCGCCATCGGCTACATGGTCGATTACGAGTTCCCGATCGTGAAACGCGAAACGCAGGTCGAAAGCCTGCACGCATAACCGAAACCCACGCATGAGCGACGTCCGCACACCATCTAAGGCCGTGTCCGCCATGGCCGAAGACTGGCCGCTGATCGATGCCCTCATGGGCGGCACCACGGCCATGCGCAAGGCTGGCAAGACGTATCTGCCGCAGTGGCCGAACGAGCAGGACGATGCCTACAAGAACCGTGTTGCCACCGCGACGCTGTTCCCGGCGTTCTCGCGCACCGTCGAGGTTCTGACCGGCAAGCCGTTCTCCAAGCCGGTTCAGCTCGGTGATGACGTGCCGGAGCGGATCAAGGAATGGGCGGAAGACATCGACCTGCAGGGGCGCAACCTGCACAGCTTCGCTGACAGCCTCTGTATGGAGGCGCTGGCGCGCGGCGTGGGCGGCATCCTGGTCGATTTCCCGCGCACGACCGACAAAGCCGGCCGGAAGCTGTACAAGACGCTAGCCGACGAGAAGAAGGCAGGCGTGCGCCCGTATTTCGTCCAGATTCTGGCCAAGAACATCCTCGGCTGGCGCTCCCGGCGCATCAATGGCATCGAGACGCTGACGCAGCTGCGTTTGCTGGAAACCGTCATTGAGGAAGACGGCGATTTCGGCGAGGTAGAGATTGAGCAGGTCCGCGTGCTGTACCCGGGCCGGTGGGAAGTCTGGCGCAAGTCCGAAAAATCGGTCGACGCAATGAAGCCTGACTGGCTCTTGTACGACAAGGGCATCGTCAGTCTGAAGCGCATCCCGTTCGTGCCGTTCTACGGCAAGCGCACTGGCTTCATGACGGGCGTGCCTCCACTCGCCGAGCTGGCGCACATGAACGTCGAGCACTGGCAGTCGAAGAGCGACCAGCAGACGATTCTGCACGTCGCGCGCGTGCCGATCCTGTTCGCCAAGATGCTCGGCGACAAGACGAAAATCACGGTCGGCGGGGCCTCGGCGATTCGTTGCGAGGACGAAAACGGCGACCTGAAGTACGTCGAGCACAGCGGCGCGGCCATTGAGGCGGGCCGCAAGTCGTTGCTCGACCTGGAAGATCGCATGCGCCAGATTGGCGCAGAACTGCTGGTCATCAAGCCGGGCAATACCACTGTCACGCAGACGCGCGCGGACAACGAGCCTGGCACCTGCGCGCTGCAGCGGGTCGTTCAGGGTCTGGAAGATAGCCTTGATGGCGCCCTGCAGCTTGCCGCCGAATGGGTCCGTGAGCCGGAAGGCGGCCATGTCCAGATTTTCCAGGACTTCGGCGTCACCTCGCTGGCCGAGGCGTCGCTCGAACTGCTGCGCGGTATGAACGTCGACGGCACGCTGTCCGACGAGACGCTGTTCAACGAGACGCAGCGCCGCGGCGTTGTGAGCCCGGAATTGGACTGGGTCGGCGAGCAAGAGCGCATCAAGCAGAACCGTCCCAAGCCTGGGGCGGCACAGATCAACGACTGAGCGGCCCAGCGCCGCACCGATTAACCAAGGCCGCAGCTAACCCCTGCGGCCTTTTTCGTGCCCAGACGGCGGATGCCAGAGGGCGAAACGCGGCGGATGCCGCACAGGAACACAGGGCGGATGCCCGGAGTAAGCCACCATGCCATTCAAGTACGACGCTGAAGGTCACATCGTTCTCCAGGAAGTCAACGGTCAGAAGCTGCCCGTGTTCGTTCACCCCGACGGCAAGGAAGCGCCGTTCGACGGTGACGGCACTGTCGCCACGATCGGACGGCTGAACGGCGAGGCCAAGACGCACCGTGAAGCGAAGGAAGCTGCAGAAGCTGCGCTGAAGCCGTTCAAGGACGCCGGTTTGACCGATGCGGCCGCCGCGGCGAAGGCACTGACGATCGTCAAGAACCTGGACGACCAGAAGCTGGTGGATGCCGGCGAAGTCGAGCGGGTGAAGGCCGAAGCAATCAAGGCTGTGGAAGAAAAGTACGCCCCGGTTATGAAGGAGCGTGACGATCTTCAGTCGGCTTTGGTGCAGGAAAAGGTCGGCGGCAGTTTCGCGCGCTCCAAGCTCATCGCGGAAAAGTTGACCATCCCGGCCGACCTCGTGCAGGCCCGATTCGGTGACGCGTTCAAGGTCGAAAACGGCAACGTCGTCGCGTACGACAAGTCCGGCAACAAGATCTTCAGCCGCACCAATCCGGGCGAACTGGCAGCCTTCGACGAAGCGCTGGAAGTCCTCATCGAGCACTACCCCCATCGGGACACGATCCTGAAGGGCACTGGTGCGAGCGGCGGAGGTGCATCTGGGGGCAATGGCAGCGGCAACGGTGGGCGCACGATTTCGCGCGCTCAGTTCGACGGTCTCTCGGCTGTAGAGCAAGCCAAGACAGCCCGAGACCCGAACGTAACGATCACGGACTGAACGTCCTCCCATAGAAATGCAAGCCACCTTCGGGTGGCTTTTTTCATTTGAGGGTCTGCCCACATGAAAAGCTTCATCTCCAAAATCCGCGTGCTGACGCTCGCGGCCATCGCCTTCGTTGTGGCGATCTACCCCATGGCCACCATGGCCAAGGTGGCGGCTCGCCTGTATGAGATGGTGGTGGATGCCGTCCAGCGACCGCTGCAAGGCGGCATGATCGCTGGCGCAAACACGCTGACCGGCCTGATCCCGACGCTTTACGAGGCGCTGGATGTTGTTTCGCGCGAAATGGTTGGCCTGATCCCAGCCGTTTCCCGCAACAGCAGCGGCGCCCGCGCGGCTCTCAATGAATCGATTCTGATTCCGATCACGCCGCCCAGCACGATGGCCGACAACACGCCGGCCGTGACCGCTCCGAACACTGGGGACCAAAGCATCGGCAACGTGTCGATGACCATCAGCAAGTCGAAACATGTGCCGATTCGCTGGAACGGTGAAGAGCAGCGCGGCATGAACAACGCCGGCACCTACGGCAAAGTTCTGGTGGAGCAGTTCACCCAAGCGTTCCGTACTCTCGGCAATGCCATCGAGGTGGATCTGTTCACCACTGCATACCAGAACGCCTCGCGCGCCTATGGTACCGCCGGCACCGCTCCCTTCGGGACCGCAGGCGACCTGTCGGATATTGCTCAGGTTCGCAAGATCCTCGACGACAACGGTGCGCCCCAGACCGATTTGCAGCTGGCGCTCGGCTCGGCCGGCATCGCCAACCTGCGCGGCAAGCAGAACGTGCTGTTCAAGGTGAACGAAGCCGGCACGGACGATCTGCTGCGTCGCGGCATGCTCGGCGAGCTGGAAGGCATGGCCATCCGCAATTCGGCCGCCATCAAGGCCGTCACCAAGGGTACCGGCGCGAGCTACACGACCGATACCGCTGGCTACGCGATCGGCGCTACGCAGATCAACCTGATTACGGGTACCGGCACCGCGCTCGCTGGCGACACGGTCACCTTCGCAGGTGACTCCAACAAGTATGTGGTTGCCACTGGCATTTCCGCCCCGGGGCAGATCACGCTTGCTGCGCCTGGTCTGCTGCAGGCCATTCCCGCTTCGGCCACCGCCGTCACCATCGGCAACACGGCTACTCCGAACCTCGCGTTCAGCAAGTCGGCAATTCAGCTCATCACGCGCTCGCCGCAAATGCCGATCGGCCCGGACGGTAAGGCGATGGATATGGCTGACGACGTGATGCAAATCACCGATCCGGTGACCGGCATCGTGTTCGACATTGCCGTGTACCGCCAATTCATGCAATTGGTCTACCACGTGCGTCTGGCGTGGGGTACGCAGGCCATCAAGCAGAACCACATCGCCACGCTGCTGGGTTAAGCGGCCACGGGCGGCGCAGTCTGGCCGCCCGGTTTCACCTTGGAGTGAGCATGGAACTGAAAACCGTGAAGATCGTCTCTCCCGTGACGGATGAAAACCCGCTGGGATACATCGTCATCAACGAGACCGACCTGTCGGAAGAGCATGAGCGTTTCGACGAGGAAGGCGCCAAGAAGGCGGACAAGGCGCTCAGCGTCGCCGACTTGAAGGCTGCGCTGACCGAGAAGGGTGTGGAAATCCCGGAAGGCGCCAAGAAGGCGGACCTTCAGGCGCTGCTGGACGAAGCAAACAAAGGTTAAAGCATGCTCACCGATGCCCAACTGACCGATGTGCGGCGTTTCATGGGCTACCCGCTGGCGGGCACGACGATGACGATCACGAATGATCAGGACATCGTCTACGGTCGTTTTGGCATGGTGATCATGTCGCTGCACCAGCGTTTGACCACGCTATCCGCAAGCGAAGAGTCGGTGCTGATCAATACGTACCTGACGAATCTCTATATGCTCGAATCCGCGATTCCTGCTACGAGTGACAATCTCGACACCGAGCAGGCGGCGGTGTGGCGGCACAACGCCAACGAGCAGCGTGATCGGGATCGCCTTTTTGATTCGTGGCGACGCCGGCTGTGCGAGTTCATCGGCTTTGCGCCTGGCCCGATTCTTGGCGATGGCGGCATCAGCGTCTGCCGTGCATAGGAGCAAAGATGGACGCAGCCAAGCTGCAAGCCAAGATCTACGCGGGTTACGCGAAGTCGGCCAAGCGGATCGGCTACGTCTACGACGTCTACCGCCCGGCTAGCGCGGCCGACCCGCTGACCAACAAGGTCGCCAGCCTGAATGCTTCGTTCAACGCCCAGGACTGGACGTACACGAAGCCGAACCTGCCGGACAAGCCGTTCTGGTACTGCCTGATCGACGGCCGGCTCACTCAGGTGGGCGACTACCTGCAGCGCGGCACGAACCTGCATTTCATCGCCGGGATGCAGGACGAGTTGCCCATCCTCACGGTGGAATGCAACGCCAAGGTGTGGGTGACGCGCACGACGACGCCGAGCGGCGTTGGTGCCGTGGGCTATTCCGGCAAGTGCGCAACTGAAGATGCGTACGTCCTTGGCACCAAGGACGGCGCAGGGTGGCCGGCGTCGATCCTGTTCGGTGGCCGGACCCGGAAATACGATGTGCTGCCGACCTCGGCAGACGAACACGGCTTCGTCATCATGCTGCCGGCGAGCATCCCTGTGGCGCTCGGTGCGGGCGACATCGTGCTCGACGACATGGCACGGCGCTTTCAGGTGGCCGGCGTGCAGCGAACCGATCAAGGCTGGAAGCTGAACGTCAGCGAGGCGCATCCGTAATGGCAGACATTTCCGACGTTTCCAGTGCGCTGGTGACGGCGATTGCGGGCATCGTGTACCCGAACGGGACGGCGCAGCCATCGATTACCGGCGCGGCCGTGGCGGTGTTCAGCGGCTGGCCTGATTCGGTACAGCTGCGCGCGGATCTGGCCGCCGGCAAGGTCAACGTGTCGGTCTTCCCGCAGCCGAACATGCTGCGCGTTGTCGATTCGAGCATGTCGGACTGGTCGACGCCGACGGCGCCGGTCAATACCGTGACCCTGACGCTGGCCGGCCACGCCGTGACCGTTGGCGGCACGGTGAGCACGCCGCAGAACGCGGCGCTGGTGGTCGACAACAAGGCCTATGTCTATGCGGTGCAGGCTGGCGACTCGCTGGCTGGCATCGCCGCCGCGCTCGCTGCGCTGGTGAACGTCGACCAGACGGCGACGGCGTCGGGTGCGGTGGTGACAATTCCGGGCGCAAAGTACATCTCGCCGCGCGTCGGCGGCCAGGGCGTCGCGGTGCGCGAGACGCGCCGGCAGGAGCAGGGCTTTATGGTCACTGTCTGGGCCAACTGTTTCGATCAGCGCGACCCGATTGCCGCAGCGATCGATTCGGCGCTGTCTGGCCAAATCCACCTGACGCTGGCCGACCAAAGCAGCGCCACGCTGCGCTACAAGAGCAGCCGTCAGGACGACAGCCTGCAGAAAGAAGGCATCTACCGACGCGACCTCATCTACGCGGCGGAGTTTTCGACGTTCCAGAGCCAGACGCTCACGCAGATCACGGCAACCATCGAGAACGTCAGCGCCGGCCCGTCGCTCGACGCGCAATTCCCCATCAAGACCATCGTGGAGTGACCCATGAAACTGGTTGTGAACGTGCCATTTGGCACCTACAAGCAGGGTGACGAGATCACCGATCAGGATGCCGTTCAGGCGGTCCTGTCCAGTGAGCAGTCCGCATACGTCGTGCAGGTCGCTGACGACGCGCCTCCGAAGGCGAAAAAGTAACCATTCCCTGCCGCCAGCGCGCGGCATCCCAATCTTTGTGCCGCCTCCGGGCGGCTTTTTCGTTTCTCGGAGGCGCGAATGCCGATCGTCCAGCAGGGCAGCATCAATACGACTGCCCTCATCGTCCCGGACTTGTACGTCCAGATTGTTCCGCCGCAGGTGGCGTTGCTCAACGGCGTGCCCACCAACGTGCTGGGCGTCGTCGGCACGGCAACCTGGGGCCCGACCAACTCGCCGACCATCATCGGCAACATGGCCATGTACGCCCAGGCCTTCGGCGCGATCCAGAATCGCGCGTACGACATGGGCACTGCGGTCGCGGTGGCTGTCCAGCAGGGCGCCAACAACTTCCGCTGTGTGCGCGTCACGGACGGCACGGACACGGCTGCGACAGTGATCGTGCAGACCAACGGCGTGACGCTGACAGCGAAGTACACCGGTACGCTGGGCAACACCGTTACCGTCGCTTTGGCCGCCGGAAGCGCCGCTGGCACGTGGAAGGTGACGGTCGCCGCGCCGACGCTGAACCCGGAAGTGTTCGACAACATCGGCGCTGGTCTCTCGGGCAATGCCCTGTGGGTGGCCATCGCCGCCGCCATCAACAACGGCACCAGCGTCACGCGCGGCCCGTCGCAGATCATCACGGCCACGGCTGGCGCCAGCACCACCGCGCCGACGGCAGCCAGTGTCACGCTGTCGGGCGGCACGGACGGTGCCACCACGATCACGGGTTCCGTGCTGATTGGGCAGGACACGATCCCGCGCAAGGGCATGTATGCGCTGCGCAATCAGGGCGTGTCGGTGGCCATGCTGGCCGACTGCACCGATTCGACGACCTGGCCGACGCAGGTGTCTTTCGGCCTGTCGGAAGGCATCTACATGATCGGCGCGGGCCCGGCTGGCGACACGATCGCCAACGCAGTGTCGACGAAGAGCACGGCTGGCATCGATTCCTACGCGTTCAAGCTGCTCTTCGGTGACTGGGTGTACTGGCTGGATACGGTCAACGGCGTGACGCGCCTCGTGTCGCCGCAGGCGTTCGTAGCCGGCCTGCTGGCAAACCTCTCGCCGCAGAACAGCAGCCTGAACAAACAGATCTACGGCGTGGTGGGCACGCAGAAGACGTTCGCCAACCAGGTGTACAGCTCGGCCGAACTGCAAACGCTGATCCAGGCTGGCATCGACGTGGTGACCAACCCGGTACCCGGTGGTTCGTACTTCGGCTGTCGCTCGGGCCACAACAGCAGCTCGAATGCGCTTACGCAGGGTGACAACTACACCCGCATGACCAACTACATCGCCAGCACGATCAACGCGGGCATGGGCAAGTACGTCGGCCAGCTGCAGTCGGCCACGGTGCGCGCGCAGGCGGCGGCCACGCT
>Ga0055533_1000263_pt1 | contig 30149 bp, 28 predicted proteins | sample AraplaCvi_mMS_r2_FD_54991 | JGI IMG/M metagenome (GOLD analysis project Ga0055533, IMG submission 54991) | Arabidopsis root microbial communities from North Carolina, USA - plate scrape CL_Cvi_mMS_r2 | ecosystem: Host-associated > Plants > Roots > Endosphere | place: USA: North Carolina...
CGTCACCCTTTCCCCCAACTTCATGAGTGCGAACCGTGCGATCAGAACGGCAGTTGCGCGTCCGGCTTCTCGGCCAGGATCACGCGGCGGAATTCGCCCTGGATGCGCGCCATCGCGGCATCGTTGTCGGCTTCGAAACGCATCACCACCACCGGCGTGGTGTTGGACGGGCGCGCCAGGCCAAAGCCATCTTCGTATTCCACGCGCACGCCATCGATGCGATTGACTTCCTTCGCGCCTGCAAACGTGGCGTTGGCCTTGATCTTGTCGAGCAGCTCGAAAGATTCTCCCTCGGCACACTTCAGTTGCAACTCAGGCGTGCAGTGTGAGTTCGGCAGCGCATTGAGCGTGGCGCTCGGGTCTGCCAGACGCGAGACGATCTCCAGCAGGCGCGCTCCCGTGTAAAGCCCGTCATCAAAGCCGTACCAGCGGTCCTTGAAGAAGATGTGGCCGCTCATCTCACCGGCCAGTGGTGCGCCGGTTTCCTTCAGCTTGGCCTTGACCAGCGAATGACCGGTCTTCCACATCGTCGCCTTGCCGCCGTGCTCGCGAATGAACGGCGCCAGCTTGCCCGTGCACTTCACGTCGAAAATGATTTCGCCGCCCGGGTTGCGCGACAGGACTTCCTCCGCGAAGAGCATCAACTGGCGGTCGGGGAAGATGACTTGGCCATCTTTGGTCACCACACCCAGGCGGTCGCCATCGCCGTCGAAGGCGAGGCCAAGTTCGCAGTCGGTGGTCTGCAGCGTGCGCACGAGGTCCTGCAGGTTCTCGACGTGGGCGGGGTCCGGATGGTGGTTCGGGAAATGGCCATCCACCTCGCAGAACAGCTCCGTCACCTCACAGCCCATCGCGCGGAAAAGCTCCGGCGCAAAAGCGCCTGCAACGCCGTTGCCGCAGTCCACGGCAATCTTCATCGGGCGGCTCAGCTTGACGTCCGAGACGATGCGGTCGATGTACTGTTGGCGGATGTCCACTTGGACGTAGTCGCCTGCGCCCTCAGTGAAATCACCCTGCTCGACACGCGTGCGCAGCGCCTGGATTTGGTCGCCATAGATGGCCTGGCCAGCCAGCACCATCTTGAAGCCGTTGTAGTCCGGCGGATTGTGGCTGCCGGTGACCATCACGCCCGATGTGGCGCGACGGCCAGCCAGCTCGATATTCGTGCCGAAGTAGACCATCGGCGTGGCCACTAGGCCCAGATCAATCACATCGACGCCGCTCGCGCGCAGGCCGTCTGCCAGCGCGGCCAGCAAATCGGGGCCCGACAGGCGGCCGTCGCGGCCGATCACCACAGCGGATTCGCCCTTGGCGCGTGCTGCGGAGCCGAAGGCGCGGCCGATCAGGCGAGCGGTCTCAGCGTCGACGGTTTTGCCGACGATGCCGCGGATGTCGTAGGCTTTGAAGATGGTGGGGTCGATGCTTCGCATGGGCATGCCTGGAGAAATTGCAAACACTGCCGATTGTAAACGCTGCGCGGAGTCGACCTCCACCTCGCACCAGGAAGCACCTGGGACGCCTCATGGCGAGACTCGTCAACGATATAATGGACAGTCAGTCACCTGCGGCAGGCGACCATCAACCATCAGCCTCCGACCCCGCGGCCCGATGAAAAGAATTCTCCTTGTGTTTGGTACACGACCAGAAGCTATCAAGATGGCGCCGGTCTGTCAGGCATTGCGTGCCACCCAGCAGTTCGACGTGCGAGTCTGCGTAACGGCGCAGCACCGCCAAATGCTTGACCAAGTGTTGGACGTGTTCGGCATTGTTCCCGAATACGATCTGGACCTGATGCAGCCAAATCAAAGTCTGACTGATCTGACCTGCAATGTCCTACGGGGACTGCGCCCGGTGCTGGCCGACTGCCGACCGGACGTCATGCTTGTACACGGGGACACCACAACGACCATGGCAGCGTCTCTGGCGGCATTCTATGAACGCGTGGCAATCGCCCACGTTGAGGCGGGGCTGCGCACTCACAACCGCTACTCCCCCTGGCCGGAAGAGAAGAACCGCCACATTACTGGCACGCTCGCCACTTGGCATTTCGCGCCGACCCTCCAAAGCCGCGACAACCTACTCAGGGAAGGTATTCCCGCCAACGAGATATGGGTAACCGGCAACACCGTCATCGACGCCTTGCTCGAGGTCAGCGATCGGCTGAGGCGAGACGAGGCACTGCATCAGCAGATGGAATCACGCTTCGATTTCCTGAACCGCAATCAGCGCCTTCTTTTGGTGACTGGACATCGCCGCGAGAACTTCGGCGACGGCATCCGCAACATCTGCATGGCACTGCGAGAACTATCCAAACGCAGCGATATTGAAATCGTATATCCGGTCCATCTGAACCCCAACGTTCGCAAACCCGTGGAATCGCTCTTGGCAGATCACCCGAACGTTCATCTAATCGAACCAGTCGGCTACACCGAATTCGTCCACCTGCTCAACCTGGCGCACGTGGTACTCACCGATAGCGGCGGGATTCAGGAAGAAGCTTCCGCGCTCAAGAAGCCGGTGCTGGTGATGCGCGACACCACTGAGCGTCCCGAAGCCGTCGCTGCTGGCGTGGCACGCCTCGTAGGCACTGACCACGCCAACCTTTGCACCGAAGTCAGCCGACTGTACGAAGATGCCGGCGCATACTCGTTGATGACCGCCGCTGCCAATCCTTATGGAGACGGAATGGCAGGGCAGCGCATTGCCAAGGTCCTGAGTGAAAAGTTGCGCTAAGTCGTTATGCGCGTGCAGCACTCACCCTCCCGCCAGTTTTTTGCTCGATTGGTCGCCGGCACATTCTGGAATTTTTGGGCCAACACGGTGTATCGGGGCGTGGCACTCACTCTTTCGGTCTACCTTGCCCACACACTGACCAGCGCGCAGTTTGCCGATTTCAACACGCTCCAGAATGCTCTGACAACGCTGCTTACCATCGCATCCATGGGCCTGGGCCTGGCTGCCACGCGCTACTCCGCCGAATTCATCGACACCGACGGCGTCCGCTGTGGCGAGGTGCTCTCCGGCATCCTTGTGGGCAGCGTCGCGTTCAGCGTCGCGCTCGCATTGACTCTCTGCTTGTTCAGCACGCCGATTGCCAGCATGCTCTTCAAGGACGACACCAAGTTCGGCCAGATCCTGCTACTCGGGGCGCTACTGATCTGCACCGTCCTGATCAGTGTGCAAGCCGGCATGTTCGCCGGGCTACAGGCCTTCAGGACCTTCGCCCTTGTTCAGACCGCAAGTGGCGTGGTGAGCCTCGGGGCTCAGTTGCTGGCCGCACGCACAAGCACATTTCCGGTACTCCTCATGACTTGGCTCGCTGGCAGCACGCTGGTGGCGATCTCCAACCAGATCGTGCTCACGCGCTTGTTGGCGACGCGAGGCGTTCATCTGCGTCTCACCGGCGCTTGGCGGGCGTTGCGCGGGATCGCTGGTTTCTTCTTGCCAGCATCGGCCGTCACGCTCGTTGTGTTTCCAGCGCACACGGTTGCACTCATGCTGCTGAACACGGTCGGACGTGACCCCGTACAAGTTAGTTGGTTTCAAACGGGGTTGCTTTGGATGCAACTGACCGCCTTCATTCCCACTGCATTGGCAGGGGCACTGCTGCCAATGCTTACCGCAGTCATGCAGCGGGACGGCGGACCGGGCATGGTGGCCCTGGCACGCCGTAGCGCAGTCCCCGTGCTGATCGGCATCATGCTGCTGTGCACAGCATTCGCTTTGGCTGCTCCTTGGATTGCGACGCTGTATGGTCGCGCATTCGACGGCACTACCGATCTGTTTCGCATCGCCGCGCTGACAGGCTTCTTCTTCTCAATCAACGGTGTGCTGGGCAGCTTCCTCATTACGCATCGCGCCATGCGGGCGGCAGTCGTCTGCAACACCATCTGGACACTAGCCTATCTCGGGCTGACCCTCCTCGCCGGCCGATTCCATGGCGCATACGGTTTACTGGCAAGCTGCTTTGCAGCCTATGTCGCCCACTTTGCTGCGCTTGCCCTAGTAACCGTCAAGCTGGCCCGACGCTCGACAACATGATTCCAAAGATTGTCCACTACTGTTGGTTTGGTGGCGCACCCAAGAGTGCGCTGATCAAGCAGTGCATGACCTCATGGCACGCGCACCTTCCCGAATACGAGTTCGTGGAATGGAATGAGCATCGCTTTGACGTGAATGCAAATCTCTACGTCAAGCAGGCCTATGCTGCCCGTAAGTGGGCGTTTGTTTCGGACTATGTGCGATTGCGTGCCATTGCCGAATACGGCGGCATCTATCTAGACACTGATGTGGAAGTATTCCGATCTCTTGACCGGTTCCTCGGGCATGGCGCCTTTACGGGATTTGAGAACTACAAGGGAGCTTTGTCACCAATCACTGCGGTCATGGGTGCGAAACCACATCACCCGTGGATTCTCGAGCTACTCAGCGACTATGATCATGCAACCTTCCTAGCCGCCGAAGGCAACTCGGCGTCGCTTTACACGAACACACGTCGCATCAGCACCAACTTGGTAGATTGCTACGGCGTACGCATCGAGGACACTCTGCAGGTGGTGGGGGACGACCTGCACATCTATCCAAGCCACACGTTCTGCAACTATCGGCCCGGGTCTTACAGCATGCATCACTTTAATGGCAGTTGGATCCCCTGGCAGTACAAGCTACGCGCGTGGTTGAAAAGCACGCTCTTGGCCCGCGTCCGGAAGCTGGGCGCATGACGAGCCGCAACACCAACCGCCTGCGCGCGGCCTACGTCATCACAGAGAGCGAAATCGGGGGGGCCCAGACACACGTACGCGACCTCTATCGGGGCCTGCGAGATCGCGTCGATGGAACCCTGATCGCCGGCGGCAATGGCCCTCTGCTTTCCGCGATGGCGGAACTTGGGGCGAGCGTCATCCATATCGATGCACTGGACAATTCACTCTCCCCCGCCCATCTATTGCATACCGTCAAATGTGTCGTGAGAGCACTGCGCGCTGATCCACCAGACCTGATCCACGCACATAGCGCCAAAGGCGGCGCCGTTGCTCGCATTGCAGGCGCATACCTTGGGATTCCAGTCCTGTATACCGTGCATGGCTTCGGCTTTAAGGCCGCAGCACCGTGGCGCCGGCGCTGGGCAGCTCGATTGGCGGAGTTCCTTCTTGCGCCGTTGACTACAAACATGATCTGCGTTTCCAGCGCGGAGGCACAAATGGCCTCCAGCCTGCCCATCAACCGCTCGCGCGTCCATATCATCCGCAATGGCGTGGCCGACACCGATCGGCGCAGCCGACCGTCATGCGCTGTGGCCCAGGTCGTCATGACTGCGCGGCACGCGGCCCCCAAACGCCCTGATGTACTCATCGACGCGGCCGCTAATGGAGCTCTTCCCGGGGGTGCCCAGGTGCTCCTAATCGGCGACGGGCCTCAGCGCAGCGCGCTGGAGCATCAAGCACGCGTGACGCAGGCACCGGTCCGTTTCATGGGCAACATCGACGGCGTACCCGACATCCTCGCCTCGGCGCAGTTGTTCGTGCTGTTCTCGGATCACGAGGGCTCGCCAATTTCCATCCTGGAAGCCATGCGGGCAGGCTTACCCATCCTTGCCAGCGACCTCCCAGGCATTCGCGAACAGATCATCCATGGTGAGTCGGGCTGGCTGGTGGACCACCAAGACCGCGCGGCCGTCCATGCGGCACTGCAAGCATTGAGCACCGACGCGGAACGCCGAAGCCTGTTCGGCAGCAATGCGCGGCAACGATATGAAAGTCTGTTTCACGAATCCGTCATGGTGGAGCAGACCTACGCGGTCTACTTGCAAACGGTCCGCGCCCCTTTAGCGCGACCACAACGCTCTCGCTAGACACTTGTCTTATACCATGAACCATCTGTCACGCATGTTTCATGCTTCGGGGTCCGAAACCGCTAGGCGACGAAGCCGGATGTTTGGCTGGGCACTCGCGGGCCACGTCGTCATCGCGATAAATCTAGCTGTCGCTGCGCTTGCCCATAGCTTGGCGTGGGTCACACCGGTATTCGCACAAACCGTGCTGTGGTCAGTCCCTTCCTACTGGCTCTCATTCATGTTGCTGGACAACACGCTGCACATTCCGTCCATCGAAGGCAACAGCATCGTCGTGACTGTTACTCTGGTTCCGTTCATCTTCCTGCTGGTGCTTTTTGCAATGTTCCATCTGGAGTATTCGCGGGGCGCCGTCATACTCGGCTACGTCACAACCTTGGTATGGGTGCTCAAGGGATACCGTCGCTTCGTTGAGAACTACGTACCGGTCTACGGCTATACCAACGATGCGGATCTTGCTCAACTGAAACGCTTGCTCCATGTCGCCGGCGCGCGGGGTAACCCTTCGAACTGCACATTCCGCAAGCTAGAGTCGCTGGATGGCGCTGTCGGCTGCGATGGTTTGCTGGTCGACCGATTTTCCGCTTCCGACCCTGAGCGGACTCGCACACTCGCACAGCTCAAGCTAAGTCACGTTCGCATTTATTCCATTGAGAAACTATCCGAGTTGCTCACAGGGCGCGTCGGGCTGTCCCATATTGACGACAATTTCCTCGACGACTATGCCGATCACTACTTCTACAACCTCATCAAGCGAACGACCGACATTGCCGCTGTCATCATGCTGGCGCCGGTGGCATTGCCGCTCTCGCTGCTGGTTGCCCTGGCCATCCGGCTTGAATCGCCCGGGACCGCGATCTTCACACAGGTTCGCTCGGGTCTGAACGGGGTGTCGTTCACCATCTACAAGTTCCGTAGCATGACCGCAACCAACGATGCGCAGGCTCAGTTTGCCTCCCACGCCGATCCGCGGGTCACGCGGGTCGGGCGCCTGATTCGCAGATGTCGCCTGGACGAACTCCCGCAACTCTGGAATGTGCTGAAAGGAGATATGAGTATGATCGGACCTCGCCCCGAACAAGTGCCGATGGTCAAGCAGTTCTCCGACACTATCCCGTTCTACCCCTACCGGCACCTGGTCCGCCCGGGCCTGTCCGGCTGGGCGCAAGTGCAGCAGGGCTATGTCAGCAATGAAGAGGAGACTGTGACCAAGCTGAGCTATGACCTCTATTACGTCAAGCACTGCTCCCTTGCGCTAGATCTGCTGATCGGCGCGAAGACGGTCCACACCATCCTGACCGGATTCGGCGCACGCTAATCCACGCCGCCCTTGCGACCGATCAACACTCATGCCACTCGCTCACGCTGACAGCGCTCCACTGGTTTCCGTCCTGCTCTGCGCGCACAACGCCGAGGCGCACATCAGCGAAGCGATCGAGAGCATCCTGTCGCAGTCGTACGCGAAGCTGGAGTGCATCGTCGTCGAGAACGGCTCCACCGATCGCACCTGGGAGATCATCCAAGGCTATACGGACCAACGACTTAGGGCGTTCCAGACCAACCTTGCCCAGTTGCCGTTCAATCTCAACTATGGCCTGATGCATGCCCGTGGCGAATACATCGCCCGCATGGATGCCGATGACGTGGCGCACCCGCAGCGCCTGAACAAGCAAGTGGACTTCCTGCTCGCCCACCCGGAGGTTGCCGTCGTAGGTAGCTGGTTCGAGCGCTTCGGAGAAGACACCGGGCTGTTCTCCGTGCCCGTAGATGACGCATCGATCCGCCGCTCGCTGCCGTTCCGCCTTGCGCTATGTCACCCCAGCGTCATGATGCGCCGCAACGTCCTGCTTCGCGCCCGCGGCTATGAAGGCATCCGGCACTGCGAGGACTTCGATCTCTGGCTTCGATTGATGCGCGATCGCTCAATCCAGTTTGCGAACCTGCCTGAGCCACTTCTGCGCTATCGCGTTCACCCCGGGCAGGCCAGGGGACGTCGCGAGGGCTACTACGGTGCAAGCGGCATTCTGCTGAAAGAGGCACTGATCCAACGCTCGCTTAAGCTGTGGATAGCTGCACTACTCAGCCTGATCAAGGGCCTGCTGTGGGGCAGGTAGAACCTGACAACACTTTCCAAACGTCGCACAGCCATAGATGGGTTGCCCATGCCTCGCCCAGCGAAGCGAATCCGTACGGCGAAGCCCCTCCCAAGGCACGCTACAATTGAAGCCAAGTTACTAGAACACTGCATATGCCGATTTCCGACTCCGATATCCCCCCTCCAATCCCGGACCCTGTGCGCCTTTTGGTGAGATCATCCAAGACTGTTTTTTTGGCTGGGATCGTTGGGGCCGTCTTGGGATTGGGAGCCGCACAGCTGACTCATCCGCGCTGGACTGGCAAACAGACGATTCTGCTTGGGCAGTTGTCTACTCCTGATGCGAAAGGTGTGCTTGTTCCGCAATTGCTCGAGAACCAGTTGACGGCCGCTGAACGCTACAACCAGCCCGCCTTCCATATTCAGGTTCTGAAGGAGCTCGGACTACCCGGTCCAAACTCCGGAAATCGGGACGCTCAATTGATCTTCGACTCGTTGAAAGCGATCGCGGGACGAGCGCCCAATGTGATCAACGTACAGGTCTCGGCCTATTCGCGTGAGTCCGCGACCGCAGCCCTGGATACTGCCCTGAAGACGTTTTCGCTCAAACATCGCAAACTCTTCGATCAAGCAACCGACAATCTGCAAGCCCGCTTGGCCACCGCACAAAGCAAGCTTGCGGAGGCACAGCAGGACCACGACCAAGCCAAGGGCATACTAAAGTCGCTGGCCAGCACACAAGCAAACGCGGCGGGCAACAGTGGCCGAGACCTTTTGGTCTCCAACACGGCAACCGTGATCAACGGCCAAATTCTGGATCTGCAGCAACAGGTGACGGTTTATCAGGATGCGCTCAGCCCTGTGCGCACCTATCCGACGGAGGCCATGGGCCCCGCGTATGTGCCGGAATCATCAAGCACGCCCGGTGCATCGATCTTTGGTGCGGCCGGTGCACTCCTGGGCCTAATAGTTGGCGCAGGACTGGCACTTCATAAGGCGAGCAAAAACCGCGTAACGTAGTGTGCCGCACGCCCGTTTTTCACGCGTGCGGCGCTCCTGCGACCCGAATCCAATGGAGACTTCTCGGCCCGCCACGACGCGCAAGTGCCGTTGGGGCCGCCTCGGACCACCAGTCCGGTGCACGCTCGCCACCGCCCACCCCAAGCGCTGGTCAAGCCCGACGAGTAACGAGCGCTCGTCGCGCGACAACCCCCAACGGCGGTGGTGTAGCCTCCCTCCTGGCGCAAATAATCGACGTTCGCCAGCGTGAAGCACTGACATTTTCCGCGCAGCCCGTCGGAAAACCGGTGTTCTCTATCTGCTCCTTTTCCACTACCGCTCGGAGCACCTGCGGGTGCGTCACCGACCACCTCACGCAACGTATCGATCACCACAGCGATGTCGTTGAATGGTTATGCCCGTCCGAGAGGCAGGTTGAAAATCCCACTGGGTTCCGGATGATCAATAAAGTGGAGTCGACCGAAACCACATCCTCGACCGACACGAAGTCTCGGTTTTGCATACCTGCCGCGCGTCCGTTGTACTCGACAAACAGCTTGACCTAGCCATGGCATGCAATTCGTTGAAGTCGGGGAAGAGCACGGGCGCCATACGCCACTTGTATGCCTCCCGGGGCCGCAAACGCGAAGTAGCGGAAGTCTGCCACTTAACGCCAAGTTGCCGCCTTCAGCACGCATCATCCGACGCACCGTGTGGCCGAACAGAACACTTGAGTAACCGTAGACGTTGAGCGACTTCTCTTACTCGCTAGCCTCCACAAAGGTACGGAGACACCATTTGCGTTACCCGAGCATGGGTGGAAGAAAGGTACCACCTTCGCTTGGCACGCGTCGGACAAGTGCCCGCATGTACCGAAAGTTATTCTCCATCATGTAGCGGCCGTCCGTCCCCATCGTGTCGAGACAGGTGCGCTCATGAGAAAACGGCGCGCACGCGGCCAAGCTGCCGACGCCGCAAGCGCTCAATAAAGTCGGCCCTTTCGAGATAGTCGGCAATCTCACAATCGACAAGATTGCGAAACTTGCCCGCACGGTTGGGGTTGTGGACGGCCACGATTTCCGTCTCTTCGCGTTTATTCAACGCATTGACGATATTGGGCGTCAACGAGGCCCGCCGTACTCGTAACGGCGATGATCGCGTCAGTTTAGAAAAAGTTCGCTGTGGCTCACGGTGGCCGTACCCAGTTTTCCGACCACGATACTGCCGGCCCGGTTGGCCAGCGCTACGGCATCGTGCAACGACAGCCCTGCGCCCAGCGAGGCTGCGAGAGTCGCAATAACGGTGTCGCCCGCACCGGAAACATCAAACACCTCGCGCGCCTGCGCTGGTACGTGAAGCACACCTGTATCGGTGAACAGGCTCATGCCCTCTTCGGACCGCGTCAGCAGCAGGGCTTCAAGTTGAAGGTCAGTCCGAAGCTTCTCGGCCCGCTGGGCCAGATCACTCTCGGAACGCCATTGCCCGACGACCTGCTGCAACTCGGCGCGATTGGGTGTGAGGATGCTCGCACCGCGATAGCGCATATAGTCGTTCCCCTTCGGGTCGACGAGCACGCGCTTACCTGCCGCGCGGGCCGCCTCAATCATGGGTTGGACATGAGTCAGGCCGCCCTTCGCATAGTCCGATAGCAACATCACATCGTACTGCGCAATCAACCGCTTGTATTGATCCAGCACGGCCAGCAAGACTTCATGCGTTGGCAGATTCTCGAAATCGAGCCGCAGCAACTGTTGTTGCCGCGACATGATGCGCAGCTTGATCGTTGTCGACAAAGCCTCGTCACGCGTCACGAACGCCGTCACGCCATGGGCCTTGAGCAGCTCAACGACACGACTCCCCGGCTCATCCTGCCCCAGCACGCAGAGCAACCCGGTCTGCGCACCGAGGGACGTAGCGTTCAATGCCACGTTGGCCGCGCCGCCCAAGCGCTCCTCGTTTCGCTTGACGTGGACCACCGGTACAGGCGCCTCCGGTGAAATTCGGTCGACGTCACCAAACCAATAGCGGTCGAGCATGACATCGCCCACGACGAGCACACGGGACATGCCGATTGCCTCTCGACTCAGTGCAACCGGCGCATGCACCGCTTGATACGCCGTGTTGATCAAATTCATGCGGATTCTCCTTCAAACACCCCCTTTGACGATCTCGGACCATACCCGGGACGACTTGGACACATGGGGCGGCATATCAGAACATTGTCACTGCAATGCACACACCTCACCCACGGCGACCACGCTGCGGGGCGTGCGGAAGGACTGGCCAAAAATGGACCTGTCACGCAACCGCTCGCGCCGGGTAACGGAAACTTGAGTGGGTCATCCGGACCATCATGGTCAAAACTCGATGGCGGACAGGAAAGCCGCTCGCTGTGGGCTTTCTCGGCTGGCATGCTTCGGCGTTCGGCCTGACATTCACAGGAGACTACCCGTGCCGAAGCGGGCCGTCAGGCAGAATTCTTATATTATAGTGCCGTTTTGGGCAGTTCCCGACCCGATGAGCGGGCCGCCCCCCGGTGTCCGCCACACTCATGAAGCGGCGTCCAAAGGGTTGTCACGAGAGAATATCTCTCGGATACTCGACGCCCCGCCATTCCTCCCTGCCTTCTGAAGTTCGCATCGTGACGTTTGACGCAATCAATCTGGATATACAAGACATCACACCTGTCGTGCTCTGCGGGGGCGCTGGCACTCGGTTATGGCCATTGTCGCGCCAGCACTTCCCAAAACAGTTCGCACCGATTATTGGTGACAAAAGTCTGCTCCAGTTGACGCTCGAGCGCGTCGCACAACTCAGTACTTCGAGCCAGCGCGACGTCATTTGCGTGGCATCGGAGAACCATCGCTTTCTGGTCGCGGAAGCCCTTGACCAGAGTGGTGCTAGTGGGACCGTGCTTCTTGAACCCGTGGCGCGCAATACTGCCGCGGCCATGACGCTCGCCGCGCTGCATGCTGCCCCGAACTCAGCACTATTGTTCTGCCCTGCGGATCATTACATCCCGGATACCGCCGCCTTCGCCGCTATGGTGCGCCATGCCCGCGCCGAACTCGATGACAGCGTCATCATCACATTTGGCGTAGTGCCCACAGCCCCGAGCACTGCCTACGGATATATCGAGATGGGTCCTGCCCACGGTAGCAATCCGATTCGTCCTGTCTCGCGCTTCATCGAAAAACCCGATGTTACGCGTGCACATCAGCTCATTACCCAGGGCAACGTGCTGTGGAACGCCGGCATTTTCCTGTGTCGGGCCAATGCTCTGCTGAAGGCCATGCACCAGCACGCGCCCGACATTCTCGATCAATGCCGTCGATCAATGCAGACTGCGACAGTCGACAAACGTTTCGTGCGCCCCGATAAAGCGCTCTTTTCGACCTGCCGCTCCGAGAGCGTCGACTACGCCGTCATGGAACACCACGCTGATATACGCGTCGCACCGTTCAACGGTATCTGGAGTGACGTCGGCAGCTGGAATGCGGTCGCCGACCTCACCACTGCCGACACGCATGGCAATCGCGTCGAAGGTGATGGACACTTCGTGCAGGCAAGCAACACTTATATTCATGCGCCGTGCCGGCCAGTGGTTGCGCTCGGCACGCAGGATCTGATCATTGTCGACACGCCTGATGCCGTACTGGTGACGACGCGCGAGCATGTCGAACAAGTGAAACACGTGGTCGCGGAACTTGATCGCAAGGGGCGACCGCACGTCGCTCTGCATCGCAAGGTTGCGCGTCCATGGGGCTGGTACGACTCGATCGACGCGGGCGACCGTTTCCAGGTTAAACGAATTTGCGTCAAGCCAGGAGCCAGCCTCAGCTTGCAGAAACATCATCATCGTGCCGAGCACTGGATTGTTGTTAAAGGCACCGCGGAGGTGACCCGTGGCAAGGAAATCTTTCTGCTAACCGAGAACCAATCGACCTATATCCCTATCGGCGAAGTCCATCGCCTGCATAATCCGGGCAAAACCACGCTAGAGATGATCGAGGTGCAATCCGGATCCTATCTAGGCGAGGACGACATCGTACGCCTGGAGGACTCTTATGGCCGCACCACGGAGAAAAACTGAATGACCGCGCAACCGAAGATTTTCGTAGCCGGCCACCGCGGCATGGTTGGCTCGGCCATCGTCCGAACCCTGCGCGCGCAGGGCCAGGACAATATCGTCACGCGCACTCACAATGAGTTGGACCTCACCGATCAGGCGGCTGTAAGAAGATTCATGCAGGCGGAGCGACCGGATCAGGTCTACCTTGCCGCGGCAAAAGTGGGCGGCATTCATGCCAACAACACCTATCCCGCCGAGTTCATATACGCGAATCTGATGATGGAGGCCAATGTCATTCACGAAGCCTTCAGCGTCGGCGTCAAACGACTCCTGTTGCTGGGTTCAAGCTGCATTTATCCAAAGCTGGCCGCACAACCGATGACCGAATCCGCGCTCCTCACCGGGACGCTTGAACCAACCAACGAGCCATACGCTATCGCCAAGATCGCTGGCATCAAGCTGTGCGAGAGTTACAACCGCCAGTACGGCGCATCACACGGCGTTGACTATCGCAGCGTGATGCCAACCAACCTCTATGGCCCGGGCGACAACTACCATCCTGAGAACAGCCACGTCATTCCCGCGATGCTGCGGCGCTTCCACACCGCTAGGCTCGAACATGCACCCTCGGTAGTGATCTGGGGAACGGGAACGCCGCGGCGAGAGTTTCTGTACGTGGACGATATGGCGGCCGCCTCCGTGCACGTGATGAATCTGGACAAATCGACGTATGACACGCACACGTCGCCTATGCAAAGCCACCTGAACGTCGGCTACGGTGAGGATCTGACGATCGCCGCGCTGGCGGAGCTGATCCGCCGCGTGGTGGGTTACGAGGGCGAAATCGTCTTCGATACGAGCAAGCCGGACGGCACACCCCGCAAGCTGATGGACAGCACCCGTCTAGCGTCGCTTGGTTGGCGCGCTCAGGTCCCGCTCGAGGACGGCCTGCGCCGCGCCTACGCGGATTTCGTGCGAAATACGTCGACCGCGGCCCACTGAAACCGACGCCCTCACCGGCTCAGAAACAGATAACGATTTCCCCATCATGCAAGCATCCCAACCCAAAGTCGCGCTCATCACGGGCATCACAGGCCAGGACGGCTCGTATCTTGCCGAGTTTCTGTTGGAGAAAGGCTATGTCGTGCACGGCATCAAACGCCGTGCCTCGCTTTTCAATACCGACCGCATCGACCATCTATACCAGGATCCGCACATAGATCTTCGCAATTTCGTGTTGCACTACGGTGATCTGTCGGACACTAGCAACCTAATCCGGATCATCCAGGAAACCCAGCCAGACGAGATCTACAACCTCGGTGCACAGAGCCACGTCGCCGTGAGCTTCGAGAGCCCGGAGTACACAGCCGACGTCGATGCCATCGGCACGCTGCGCATTCTCGAAGCCATCCGAATTCTCAAGCTCGAGAAAAAGACCCGCTTCTATCAGGCCAGTACCAGTGAACTGTATGGCCTGGTACAAGAAATTCCCCAACGCGAGACAACGCCCTTTTATCCGCGCAGCCCCTACGCCGTGGCCAAAATGTACGCCTACTGGATAACGGTTAACTACCGTGAAGCCTACGGAATCTATGCGTGCAACGGCATTCTGTTCAACCACGAAAGCCCGCGTCGTGGCGAGACCTTCGTCACACGCAAGATCACACGTGGGCTCGCAAACATCGCGCAAGGTCTGGAAGACTGCCTGTACATGGGAAACCTGAGTGCGCTTCGTGATTGGGGACATGCGAAAGATTACGTCCGCATGCAATGGCTGATGTTGCAGCAGGAGCAACCCGAAGACTTTGTGATCGCCAGCGGCGTCCAGTACAGCGTTCGCGACTTCATCATGTGGTCTGCGAATGAGTTGGGGCTGGCGCTCGAGTTCCGTGGCGAAGGCGTGGATGAAACGGCTGTTGTGACCGCCATCACGGGCGACGCCGCGCCGGGCTTGAAGGTCGGTGATGTGGTCGTCCGCATCGATCCCCGCTACTTCCGCCCCACCGAGGTCGAGACCCTACTGGGCGATCCGACCAAGGCCAAGCAGAAACTGGGCTGGGTGCCGGAAATCACGGTTCAGGAAATGTGCCGCGAGATGGTCGCCGCCGATCTCTCGAAAGCGCGCCAGCACGCTGTGCTGCGCTCACACGGATTCCCGGTCGCCGTCAGTCAGGAGGTATGACGGTGACGCAACCGTATACGATCCTTGTCAATTCGTCCGATGGCTTTGACGACTGCTGGGGTCCGTTCTTCACCTTGTTCAAACGTTATTGGCCCGCATGCGACGCTGCCATTCTGCTCAACACTGAACGCAAATCTTCAGTCACCGCAGACTTGCCGGTGCGTTGCACGCAAGTACAAGGCGAAAACGAAGCACGGCTCACGTGGAGCGAGTGCCTGCTTCGCGCTCTTGACCAAGTGCAAACACCCTTGGTGATGTATTTCCAGGAGGACTACTTCCTGGATAAACCAGCTGACGATGCGCGCATCCGCAGGGCCGTCGACTACATGATGGAACACCCTGAGGTCAAACATATCGGTTTGACGCGCCATGGCAGCTTGGGACCGTATGGACACTATGCTGAAGCACCATGGCTGCAGAAGATCCGTCCGAACGCACGGTATCGAATCTCGACGCAGGCAGGGCTCTGGCGCGTCGACACCCTGCGCTCATACTTGCGCTCCGAAGAAAGCGGCTGGATGTTCGAGATCTACGGCACCTGGCGCGCGCATCGGCGCGACGAAACCTTCCTGTGCCTAAAAACCGACGCGGCGAACAACGGCCCCGCCCTCGACTACTTGCACACCGGCATCGTCAAGGGTAAGTGGTTACGCGACATCGTCTCGGTGTTTGAGGCAAACGGCATCGAGATTGACTATACAAAGCGCGGATTCTACGAACCAAAGCCCTATCTGCTGCACAAGCTGGAACTGGCGCGCAAACTCCTGGAACGCCCTGGATACATGCTCAAGCAACTCATCTGAGCCATGCTGCGCTCGTCGATCATCGTCACTGCCATCACGCTGCTTGGCAGCGCGCTGGGATTCCTCGTCCAACTGATCCTTGCCCACCACTTTGGTGCGGGCACGGATGTTGACGTCTATCTGTTCGCGCTATCGTGGCCAACTTTTTTTGCGGGCATGGTCAGCGCATTTCTCAGCTATGTCGCCATCCCGCAATTGGTGGCTCGAGAAAAGGATTTGGCTGGCCAGCGCGACTACTTTGCAACCAGTGTGGTTGTCATTGCCGTCTTCGCCGTGATGGTGGCCTTGGTTGGCTTTGGCCTCGGCGAACTACAGACGACGAGCCTCCCCTCCAACTCGCCGATTCGCGCTCATGCTCAGCGTGCGCGGCTGGTGTACCTCGGCTGGCTCATCTGCGCGATGCAGATTGCGCAAGCCTATTTGCTCTCAGCACTCCATGCCAAGCGCCGCCACATTACATCAGCAGTCCTCGGCCTGCTGCCCTACTTCGGTATGATCGCCGGCACCACGCTGCTGGCGGGGCAGGTCGGCGTCAGCAGTGTTGCCCTTGGCATGCTGGCGGGCACGGTCGCATCGACCGCCGTCGCTGCATGGGCACTGCGTGGCCGTTTCGCCAGCGATACGCCACGTCGCTGGGTGTGGGCGCAGACGCGCGCGCTCTTTGCTGCAGCTCCCTACGCCGTGGTGGCGCTCTCGTGCTTTTCGATCTACTCGGTGGTGGACGCGTTCTGGGCACCGCGTGCCGGAGAAGGCACGCTGGCGTCGCTGGGCTACGCGCAACGGCTCGTCATTGCGATTGGCAACCTGGCGGTGGCAGGACCGTCTGCTATCCTGGTTCCCCGCATCGCTGAGCTGGCCCGGCAAGCCAACCCCCGCACCCTACGCCAATTTCTGCGCAAGACGCTCATCATGGTAGGGGTCGGTGCCGCTATCTTCGCGCTACCGCTTGCGTTCGCACCCGAGCTATTGATTCGCATCCTGTTTGCACGCGGCAACTTCAACGACAGCAACGTCGAGGGCGTCGCTGCCACGCTCGCAAACATGACACCCGGCATGGTTTGCATGTTGGTGTCCGTAATTTCTCTGCGTGCCATGTTCTGCTTACCTGGAACCGAGCGGGCGGCAGCGGTACTTGGGGGGGCCTGGGGAGTTCTGTATTTCGGCACCTCGGCCTTGACAGTTGGCTACGGTGCACCCGGACTGGCATCGGCGTACTCCGGAACGTGGGCAGTCATCTGTATCTGCATCGTCACGGTGCTCTTCAGAAAAGCGGGAGGCAAAGCTCATGGACGAGCTTCTGCTAGTTACTGAGACTGCGCTCTTCGTTGTCGGGTTGCTCTATGTGTACCCCCGCGACAAACTGTTCGGCCTGTACTTCGTCTTCCTGTTCGTCTACGCGATCTTCGCGCAGATCGGCTATCGCTTCTATCCGGAAGCTTCGGACTCCATCCTAGCCTACTTCGGAGAGGACGTCTGGCTACCCTGCACGCTGTTCATCATGGCATCGTTCGCCATGTTCGTAGTCAGTTTCATTGCGGTACGGCCGATCGCGTACGCACTGATGCCGGTCCAACTTGAAGTACGCAGCGCAACCCTGCGCTACCTCTGGAAGTCGATGGGACTGCTGTGGTTGTTTGCAAGCTCCGCCTTCATGCTTGGCTACCTTGCGCTCAATAGCGGCGATCTGAGCTGGTATGCCGTACAGCAGGATGATCTGGCCACCAATGCGCCCGCGTTGGCGCTGCTGATCTTCCTGGTCAAGCTTGAGGTCGGAACACTGATCGTCTTGTACCAAATGATGCGGGAGAAGATTCGTATCTTCTCTTGGATCAACCCCGCGGCAGCCTTCGTTCTACGCGGCGCAATCTTCCTGGTACTGACGTTCATGCTGGGCAATCGTACCGACATACTCGCTTGCTTTCTTGGGATCGTGCTCATGACACTGAGTCAGACCACACTCTCGCCCCGTTTTCTAGTGCGCGCGACGGCTGCTGCATTGGCGGTGGCGTCGCTGATGTTGGTCATTGAGTCAACGCGATATAACGATGCGGAAATACCCGGTGATACTCCGCTTTCTCAGAGGCTACTGGTCAAGGATTACTACCCTCCTGCACACATGCTGTTTGCAGCGGCGGCCTACAACGAAGTCGACCCCTATGAGGTGATTGCATCGAATTCAGCCAACGCTGCGGTCATGTTTGGTTACCCGTACTTGCAAGAGACGGTCACCAACCTGTTTCGCCCGGATCTGGCGACGCGAAGCGTGGGTTACGCATTCTATGTACTGACCGAAGGTTTCATGTTCATGGGCTACTGGGGCTTCATCTACAACGGACTGATCCTGACCGTTGCGTTGACGTTCTGGCGCCGGCTAGCCTCAAGTGATTCCGAGGAATTCAACCAGTTGTTGCTCGGTCTGTTCGGATGCATGCTGGTAAATGTCGTGCGAGGCCAGTCGTCTTACTTCATTAAGTATCTGTACACGTTTGTACTGCCCAATACTTTGCTTTACCTCAGCCTCACCGGTGCCCGGGTATGCGTCCGCTTCGGCAACCCTTCCCGCGCCCGCACTTGAGCGCAGGGTGCTGCACGCTCTGTGACTCGCATCTCAATGAAAGATTCTGCAATCCTCGTATTCCGCTCAGCCGCCCTGGGTGACTTCATTCTCGCCGCACCGGCATTGCAGCAAGTACGCGCGACCTTTCCTGACGCGAAGATTGTGCTGCTCACCATGCAGTCCGCCAGCCCCGAGCAGCGCAGCAAGGTCGCGAAGTACGCCGGCAACACTTCAGCAATGCCATGGGTAGCGCTTGCGCAACCACATCTAGTGGACGATGTCCGCGTGCTCGACCGTCTTGATCTGTGCAGTATCGCGGCGGTGCGGCGCTCGCTGAACAGCTATCACTTCGAACGCGCCATCCTGATGCTCGACCCATGCGCACCATGGCTCGGTCGCGTCAAGAAGATGCTCATGTTGTTCGCGCTGCTTGGGTCGGTACCGCAGTACGGTTGGCGCGGCAAAGGCTCGCTCAATGGAGATCGAGCCAAGCTCAAACAAGCCGGCTTGCTCCGTCATCACGTTCACGGACCGCTGCAGTTCCTCGCCGAACTGCCGCAGCCACGATCGTATCGCGATGAGGCTGTGCGCTTTGACCTGCGGCCCGGTCGGGAGGCGGAGACTTGGGCTCAGGCGTGGCTGACGGCACATCTACCCGAGCAGGCGGAACGTATTGTGGTCTCCCCGGGCTCGGTCCAGCCTCACAAGCGCTGGCCGCTGGAGAAGTACGTCGAGCTGTGCGAGAGGTTGCTCGCCGCCAGACCACGTGCGCATCTCTTGATTCTAGGTACGCGAGCCGACATCGAATACGGCTCGCCCTTGCAGGCTGTCAATCCCCAGCGTGTGCACAATCTGATGGGAGAAACCTCAATTGCACAGTCGGCTGCGCTGCTTGCCCGTTGCCACCTGCTGGTCGGGAACGATGGCGGATCGGTGCATCTTGCAGATGCAATGGGATGTACGGCGGTCTCCATCGTGCCTGGCATCGAATACGCAGATTCGATTGAACCCTGGCACAGCAAGACGCTTGCGGTCCGGCACGCTGTACCCTGTGCCCCCTGTTACAGCTTCACATTTTGTCCGCAAGGACACAACCGCTGCATGCTCGACATTCCAGTCGACCAAGTCCTGGAAAACTGTCTGAGCGCTCTGACGCAAGCTATTTCGACCTCACCTCTTCTTCCATGACTACCTTCTTTCCGAAGGCCATTGACGCACACCTTGCCGTCATCCAATCGCTCGTCGCGCTCACGCCGGCAGTGGAACATGCTGGCAAGCTCTGTGCCGAAGCACTCGCCGCAGGCCACCGCATTCTCCTTTGCGGCAATGGCGGTTCGGCATCCGACAGCCAACATCTTGCAGGCGAACTTGTCGGCCGGCTCAAGAGTAATCGGCGCTCGCTTCCAGCCCATGCGCTGGGTGCGGATTCCGCCGTCATGACGTGTATCGCTAATGATTTCGGATATGACGAAGTCTATGCGCGCCAGGTGGACGGCATTGGTAGCACCGGGGACGTCCTAGTCGCGCTGTCGACCAGCGGCAATTCGCTTAACGTGGTGCGTGCCGTGGAACGCGCCAACGCACTCGGCATTACAACGATCGGACTTCTGGGCGGAAGCGGTGGCAAACTCGCTCAGCTTTGCTCTCACGTGATCTGCGTTTCAGCTAGCACAGACACCGCCCGCATCCAGGAAGCGCACATCCTGATCGGTCACGTCATCTGTGCGGACATCGAAACCCGGCTTGGTTTGACATGAACGTCACCACGACTGACATCGCTGAACACCCGGTAGCAACCCAACGGCCGCTCAACATATGGATTGTCAATCCATACGGAACGCTGCCGGATGAAGCTTGGCGCGAATACCGTAGCAGCATGCTGGCAGCCGCGCTGCGACGTGCGGGGCATCAGGTTACGTGGTGGATATCAAACTTCGAGCACCGCTCGAAAACGTTCCGGTCCACCGAATTCGTGCAACGCCAGTTACCCGACGGCACCCACGTCAATCTTGTGCCTGTCGAGGCATACAGTGACCATATCTCGATCGCTCGCGTCCGAAGCGAACGCTCATTCGGCAAGGGTGTTGTTACCCATGCAGCGCGACTCCAGGAAGGCCGACCGGACCTCATCGTGCTGGCCGATCCTTCACTGTTTTTTGCCCCCCCCGTTATCAAGCTGAGCCGGACATTGCGGGTAAGGATTGTCATTGACATCCTGGACCTTTGGCCGGAAGTATTTGCGCTTGCATTGCCCAAACTGCTACGACCTCTCCATCGACTACTGTTTTCGCCGCTATATTGGCTGCGGCGACGCACGCTACGCGCCGCACAGGCCATCGTCGCAGTGTCGCGGGACTACCTCGACGTTGGCGTTAGCGCGGCGCCGGGCAAACCCTCCTTGGTATCGTATCTCGGAGTCGATGTCACGGCTGTCCGGCAAGCGGCAGAGCAAGCCCAGGAGGTCTTGCACCGACTGGGAATCGCACCAAAATCGCCGCATGAGGTATGGGTCATATACGCCGGGACACTGGGCGCAGGCTACGACATTGAATCCATCGTGCTTGCGATGAAGAGCGAGGCGCTGATGGGATTCCCCCTACGTTTCTTTTTTGCGGGCGATGGGCCACAGCGTCAATTGCTGCGGCAGGCTTGCAACGATATGCCAGAACGTGCGCGCTATCTTGGCACTCTCGAGCCCACCACACTCAATGCCCTCTACGCCTATTGCGATATTGGTTTGAGCACCTATCTGGCCGATTCCACCGTCTCGATGCCTGTCAAGTTCTACGACTACTTGGCGGGAGGGCTGGCGATCGTCAATTCTCTGGGTCGGGAAATTGGGCAGCGGGTCAAGGAGAATCGGCTCGGCCTCCAGTATCGCGGTGGAGACGCAATGTCACTTGCCGAGGCGCTCGCAACGCTGACGGCGTCGCCACAATTGCTGGCAGAATACAAACGCAATGCGGCCGCAGCCGCGTCACTCTTTGATCAGCGCTCGCAGCACGATGATTACGCGCACTTCCTGACAACATTGACCGAGGCACCGAGATGCTGAGAAAGCTGTACCTGTCGCCGTTTGGCTACGTCATTTCGCTATTAATGAACATTGCGGGTCTCTTCACACGTCCCTTCATGGTGTATGGCCACTATTGCAGATCAGATAAGCGGTTTCTGCGCCATACTCGTATCAGCTCTAGCGTCAAGGTCCTTTCGCCCGAAAAGCTCACGATTGGGGATCATTGCTGGATTGGACATTACACAATCATCGACGCAAGCGGCGGAGTCAGCATTGGTGAAGGAGTTCAGTTTGGCTTCTTAGGAGCTATTTTCTCGCACAGCAGTCACGCGTCGATCCGGCTCCTCGGCAAGCGCTATATCGACATACCCACGGACAAACGGCTCGGGCTTGAACGAGCCCCTGTTACCATCGGCGACTACTGTTTCATCGGTACCGGATCCATCCTCTTGCCCGGTACGGTACTTGGCAAGGGCTGTGTCGTCGGCGTCGGCAGCGTCGTAAGAGGCAATTTCCCCGATCACTCCGTCATCGTCGGTAACCCCGCCCGACGCGTGGGTGATACCGGCAAGCACGACATGCCTTACATTGACCAGCCCGGCATTGACCAAACCTATTTCGATGCTGAACGCTTGGCAGAACTGCGAGCGCTGCACAAACAAGATAACCCTGTATAGCCCACATCATGAGCGAATCGTTTCTGCCGTTTGCAAAACCCGAGATCGGGGAAGAAGAAATCGCTGAAGTCGTCCAAGCCCTGCGATCGGGTTGGGTAACGACCGGGCCGAAGACACGCCAGTTCGAAACCGATTTTTCCGCCTACTTGGGGGGCGATGTCGAAGCCATTTCCGTCAATTCGGCCACCGCTGGCTTGCATCTCGCGCTGGAAGCACTCGGAGTCGGGCCCGGTGACGAAGTCATCACGACGACACACACATTCACCGCCACCGCCGAAGTAGTGCGCTATCTCGGCGCCGAACCTGTATTTGTGGATATAGACCCCGCGACGCTATGCATTGATGTCGCGGCCATCGAGCGCGCCATCACGTCACGTACGAAAGTCATATTGCCAGTGCATTTTGCAGGGCGCGCCGCAGATATGCCCGCCATTCTTGCACTGGCCCACCGCCACGGCCTCAAGGTGGTCGACGACGCCGCGCATGCGCTACCGGCAACAAGTGCTGGACAGATGGTTGGTAAGCAGGGGGCCGACGCGACGGTCTTCAGCTTCTACGCTAACAAGACCATCACGACCGGCGAGGGCGGTATGTTGGTCACGCAGGATGCAGAAGTGGCGAAGCGGGCGCGCATCATGCGCCTCCACGGCATCAGCCGCGATGCGTTCGATCGCTTCACCTCGAAAACACCGAGCTGGTACTACGAAATCGTGGCGCCAGGCTTCAAGTACAACCTGACCGATATTGCCTCTGCGATCGGCATTCATCAACTCAGAAAAGCCGAGCGCTTTCAGGCGCGGCGACAGGCGATTGCGGAACGCTATGACGCGGCCCTAAAAGACTTGCCGATTGTGTGCCCACCGCACGCCGCCACCGGCGACATTCATTCCTGGCATCTCTACGTCATCCAGCTCGGTGACAAAGCCAATGTCGCACGTGACACGTTCATTGAGCGTCTCTTCGAACAAGGCATCGGCTGCAGCGTTCATTACATCCCCCTGCACCTGCAGCCTTACTGGCGCGATCGCTACAAGCTCAAGCCGGGAGACTTTCCGGTCAGTCAAAGCGTCTACGAGCGCACTCTCTCGCTCCCGCTCTACACCGCAATGACGGACACGGACGTCGACCGGGTTGTCGAAGCCATTCGCAAGGCGTTGAACGCATGAGCGCGAAGCGCTTGCTTGATATGGTGGGCAGCAGTGCGGGCCTGATTGTCCTGTCGCCGGTGCTATTGGTCATTGCGATCGCCATCCGGCTCGACTCACCTGGGCCGGTGTTCTTCCGTCAGGAGCGCATCGGCTTGCGCGGCAAGCCGTTCCAGATCCACAAGTTTCGCACGATGGCGGTGGACCCCACGGGTACCGCACGGCAACTCACGGTAGGGGCTGACCGACGGATCACACGGGTTGGCCATGTGCTGCGCAAATACAAGCTCGATGAACTGGCCCAGCTCATCGATGTATTCACTGGCACCATGAGCTTGGTCGGCCCCCGACCCGAGGTTCCCAAGTACGTCGCAGCCTATCCGGTGGAGGTGCGCGAGATCGTACTGAGCGTCAAACCCGGCATTACGGATCTGGCGTCGATCGAGTATCGCGACGAGAGTACATTGCTCGGCAAGAGCGACGATCCGGAGCGGACGTACATTGAAGAAGTACTACCCGCCAAACTGAGCTACTGCATCCGGTACGCCCAGCATCATTCAATATGGCTGGACTTGCGCATCATCGCTCGCACCATCATCGCCGTGCTGCGCTGAAAAACCGCAGTGGCGTGGCGCTACTCCACCAACATCGCGGATGCTTGAGATCGGGACGCCGGCCAACCGTCTAACATCAGCTTTCGGGCACGGCGGGAGATGAGCGCTCTATGTCACGCCGCTGCTTCGTCATTCGTGGCGCTGATCGGCTGCAAGCAATAGCCATGTACGAGCTCGCGGAGAAGCTGCTTGATCGTCGCCTCATCACTGACATCGGCAGCAATCCGCATCCGTACTAGGAGGGGCGCGAGTTCTGCCCAGGAAACGTGGTGCTCACGGGCTTTCATGATGCGCTCGTGCGCCGTTCCCTCGGGGTTATCTCCGATAAGCAGTTCCTCATACAGCTTCTCTCCGGGTCGAAGGCCTGTGATCTTGATCTCGACATCCCCCATGGCGGGGTGATCACCTTCCCGTATCGTCAAGCCGGAGAGTTTTGCCATGCGCCGAGCGAGATCGATGATCCTGACTGGTTGCCCCATATCCAAAACGAAGACCTCGCCGCCGGCTGCCATAGCACCGGCTTGCAGGACCAGTTGCGCCGCCTCTGGAATCGTCATGAAGTAACGCGTCACCTCCGGATGCGTCACCGTAAGGGGGCCGCCTTCGAGCAACTGACGGCGGAACAACGGCACGACACTGCCGCTGCTGCCCAGCACGTTGCCAAAACGCACCATCGCAAACACCGTTCGGTTCACCACGATGCCCTGCGAACCACTGCGCAGCAGGCCGAAATCAATGGTTTGACTCGCTGCGAGGGCCTGCAATACTAACTCGGCTACCCGCTTGGACGCACCCATGACGTTTGTCGGTCGGACGGCTTTGTCCGTCGACACCAAAACGAAGTACTCAGCCGAACTCTCCATTGCGGCACGAGCCATGTTCAGCGTGCCGAAGACGTTGTTTAAAACCCCTTCGGAAGAATTGCACTCCACCAGCGGTACATGCTTATACGCAGCTGCGTGATAAACCGTAGCGGGTCGATGAGCATGGCAAACCTCTCGCAAACGCTCGAGGTTCGCTACACTGGCCAGCAATGGAACGATCTCCAATGACAGGCCATGCTCCGCGCGCAACCCTTCCAACTCTCGATGAATGGTGTATAAAGCAAATTCACTATGCTCGATCAACACCAGTTTCTGCGGCCGCTCTAGCACAATCTGTCGGCACAATTCGCTGCCGATGCTGCCACCAGCACCGGTCACAAGCACCGTCTTGTTGAATAGATTGCGTGCCAGCAAAGCCTCGTCCGGCGGGACAGGCGCGCGCCCAAGCAGATCTTCGATATCCAGCTCCTGGAAATCACGCACTGTTACGCGACCCGAGGCAAGGTCCACCATGCCGGGTAGCGTGCGGACGTGCACGGGCAGTTCACGCAGCTTTGCAATGATGGCATTGCGCCGCGCTCTACCGAGTGAGGGAACGGCAAGCAGGATATCAGTAATACCCATGCGCTCTACCGCCTCGGGTACTTCATCAGGCGCCAGAATATCCAAACCATTGATAGTGCGACCAACCTTGGCGCTATCGTCATCAATGAAGCCCAGCAGTACGAACTCACGGACCACCGTCAATGCCAGTGCAGTCTGCACTCCAGCTTCGCCTGCTCCATAGATGAGCAGCCGGCCGACGCCGTGGTGCCCCTTCGCCGACTGACCCGCGAGCCAGAAGCGCGCAGCCGCACGGCTGGCCCCTACGAGAAGCAGGAATAGAATAGGTTGAATAAGCCCAATACTGCGTGGCACACCCTCCCAATTGAACAAAAGGACAACCGCGAAAAACAGGAGACCATACAAGCCAACTGCCTTTGCTGTATTAGCCAGAGCGGACATCCCGGTATACCGGAAGATAGCCCGATAGAGACCGAAACGTACGAATATCGGAAAGGCAAGCAATGGCGCCAACACATAGACGTACTTCTGCTGTAGCTGCGGAAATCCAATCTGATCGATACGCAAATAATATGCAATCCAGACAGAAACCAGCGCCAGCACCAGATCCAATGCGACAACAAAAAAACGCTTGACGGGCCGAGGCAACCCCAATAACGGAGCCACTGACTTATAAAATAGCATCTTGGAATTTCTTGTCATATCACGCACATCGCTCAACGCCGACTAATATTAATTTCGCAACTTTCTGCAAAGTCAATCTACCAGCATTAGAATTTTTTTCCATGATCAGAGCGCCCTCAGACTCAGAAAGAGCTACTCAACGGCGACCACCAAAATTACCAAAGGGTAGCCCTCTTAACCAGAAGCTTCGCGGCCGCGATCATCTTCGATTGCCCCAGTCGATAGGAGCCTTTCTTATCATTGCTGGCGTACAAAATTTATCGAAAGATTCAGGATCCAGTTCTTTAATTTAACCAGTGAAAAAAGGAAATTGCCAGCACACTTCCCGCTCGCCTAGCGATAAATTTCCGCCATCAAAAAATCGATACCCTTTTTATCTTTTTCGGAAAGAAATGGAATCGACCCGCAGTTTGGCCAGCGAATGTCAATGCTCGGATCATTCCAAGCAATACAACGCTCATATTGAGGCGCATAATAATCTGTCGCTTTATACAGAAGATCAGCCGATGCACTCAAAACCAAGAAGCCATGTGCAAATCCGGGAGGGATCCAGAGTTGCCGCCGATTCTCAGCAGTCAACTCAATGCCCACCCAGTTTCCAAATGTGCACGATTTCTCGCGGAGGTCAACAGCAACGTCAAAAACCGCACCGTTCACCACCCGCACCAACTTTCCTTGCGGTTGCTCAATTTGATAATGCAGGCCGCGAAGCACCCCCCGACTCCCTTTGCTGTGATTGTCCTGCACAAAATCGATATCCAAGCCGACAGCAGCCGAGAAAACCTTACGATTAAAGCTTTCGAAAAAAAAACCTCGCGCGTCCCGAAACACCGTAGGTTCGATGATCATGACCTCAGGGATTTCTGTTCGGATAATATTTAGATTCATCAATAAATTACGTAAGGCTCCCTTGGCAGGGGCCAAGCTTGCCATCGCGCGTACTAACCATCGTCGAAACGTGCCCTCTCCGCAGCATCGCATTACATCCACAGCCTTCAACATTTCGCATCGAAAATATTCGCGCAGAGAACTGTGCACACAGCAGACGACAGCGATTACATTTCTGCAGGTGGCCTAATACTTCACCAAGACTCCATCTGCCTTTGAATAAAGGCGCGTGCAGGAACCGCCCGGAATGATACCTGCTACCAAGGGGGTTCAAAAAACTTGATCTAGCAGACAATGCATCCCTATTCGCCAGTGCGGCAACTCGACACCAAATGCGCGTTTTAGTTTACTCGTGTCTAGGCAGGAATTCGCCGGGCGGGGCGCCACTTGTGGGTACTCTGCGGCGGAAATCGCCTTTACGCGCTCGGGCTGCAACCGCAAAGTAACACCGCGCGCCCGGGCATAGGCAAGCACCTCGACGGCATAGGCGTGCCAAGTGGCCCTGCCTGCCGCAGCAACATGATAAAGGCCAACGGGAAAAGCTCGACGATCGTCAGACCACCAATATTGCCTGACCAAATCGGCGGTAACTGTTGCAATCAAATCGGCGGTGGTAGGGGTGCCGACCCTGTCAGCTATGACGCTTAGCTCGTCCCGCGCGCGGGCCAACGCTAGGATGGTCTTGGCGAAATTGGTGCCCTCCACTCCGGCCACCCATCCAGTACGCAAGACCAGTGCTCTCGTGCCGCTTGCGGCGATTGCCGCCTCTCCTGCTAGCTTACTTTTACCGTAGACTGACAGCGGTATCGCTTGATCCGTCTCAAGGTAGGGCTGCGCCTTGAAACCATCGAACACATAGTCCGTCGAATAATGCACCAGAAGGCTACCCGCCGCCCGGCTCTCTTCAGCTAACACGCGGACGGCTGCGCCATTGACGGCAAAAGCCAGTTCGGCCTCTGTTTCAGCCTTGTCGACGTCCGTATAACCAGCCGCATTCACGGTCACATCGGGACGCACGGCATGCAGCACTTCGCGCACTTGGCTTACATGAGTCAGATCACAGTTGGTTCGATCAAGCGCAACGACGGGGCCTATGGAAGCGAGTTGCCGCCGCAATTCGGAGCCTAATTGGCCCGCAGCCCCTATCACGAGCAGTGTAGGTTGTGACATGGTGCTATGCCACAACCTGCGACGCCGTCGCGCACGACTTGCTGGAAACTACGCTGATCCATTCCGGGTTCTGCAGAAACCACTGAACTGTCTTGCGCAGCCCCGACTCAAAATGCTCCTTGGGGTACCAGCCCAGTTCGCGGCGGATCTTACTCGCGTCCACCGCGTAGCGACGATCATGACCCGGTCGATCTTCGACGAAGCAAATCTGGTCCCTATACGATCCTCGCGTGCTCGGTCGCAGTTCGTCCAGCAAATCACATACGGCATGGACGACCTGCAAGTTCGTTCGCTCGTTGCCGCCCCCAACGTTATAAGTCTCGCCGATACGCCCAGCAGCCAATACCGCTCGCAAAGCGGCGCACAAGTCGCCGACATACAGCCAGTCCCGAACGTTGAGACCATCACCATAGAGCGGCATCTGCTTGCCTTTAAGGGCGTTGGTGATCAGCTTGGGAATCAGCTTTTCGGGAAAATGGAAGGGACCATAGCCGTTTGAACAATTGGCTTTCAAGACAGGCAAGCCATAGGTGTGGTGGTAGGCATGCACTAGGTGGTCTGACCCAGCCTTGGAGGCAGAGTAGGGGCTGCTGGGCCGGTACGGGGTGGTTTCTGTGAAGGGCGGATCCTGCGGGCCGAGCGAACCGAACACTTCGTCAGTGGATACATGAAGCAGACGGAACGCGGCTCGCGAATCGGCATGCAAGCCCGCCCAATATGCTCGCGCGGCCTCCAGCAGCGTGAACGTTCCGACCAGATTGGTTTGAATGAAGGCTGCGGGTCCGAAAATCGACCGGTCAACGTGGCTCTCAGCAGCGAAATGCACTACCACCCGCGGCTGAAACTCAGCAAACACTTGATCCAGCGCCGCGCGATCACAGATGTCAGCCTGCACAAAGACATAGCGGGAATCGCCCTCAACGGAGGCTAACGTCTGTCTATGGCCGGCGTAGGTCAACTTGTCAACATTGACCACGCCTTCAGCGGCCGGGGCAGATAACCACTGCAGTACGAAATTACTGCCAATGAACCCGGCACCGCCAGTTACGAGAATATGAGACAAACTCTGTACTCCTGCCTATCATCAGGCCATGAGCGCCATAGCGTGCTGATACCCAGGTTGTCCCCACAACAAGGGCAGCAAGACAACGAACTGCCGCGCATCACAATAAACCACGTATTCTATCTTGCGCTCCATCTCCCCCCTCGCGGGGCTCCAAGAATTTTGTAGCACGTTGTAAGAACCGAGACCCACTTCTCGGTCCTGGACAACGACTTCTGTTTACGTAGCCGCCGTACATTCCAGCGTTCCCGTGACAACGTCCCCCCACGCCATCGGCGACCTCCAAGGCTGCTGCACCCCCCTCCAGTCCTTGCTTGCCACCCTCCCCGTCAACGCCCCTCTTCGCTTCGTCGGTGACCTCATCAACCGCGGCCCCGACTCGCTGGCCACGCTGCGCCAAGTCATCGCCCTTTGCGAATCAGGACGCGCACGCACCGTCCTCGGCAACCATGACATCCACCTGCTGGCTGTGGCGGCAGGTGTGCGCAAACCCGGCAAGCGCGACACCATCGCAGAGATCCTCTCTGCACCTGACAGCGACCAACTCATCACTTGGCTACGCCACCAGCCGCTGGCCATCTTCGAAAACGGCTTCCTGATGGTGCACGCCGGCGTCCTGCCTCAGTGGACGACAGGCGATGTAGTGGAGTTGGCCGGCGCGGTGGAGCGGGAGCTGCGCAGCCCACATTGGAAAACCTTCCTGGCCGATGCGTTTGGCAACCATCCGGACAAGTGGAGTAGCGATCTCGTCGGCATGGATCGGCTACGGCTGACCATCAACGCCTTGACGCGCCTACGCTTCTGCAAGCCCGACGGCACGATGGAGTTCGAAACGACTGACGCAGATGGCGCACCGGATGGCCACATGCCGTGGTTCGACGTGCCGGGCCGCCGCACGCGAGGCACGCCGATCGTGTTCGGGCATTGGTCCACCCGTGGGCTGGT
>Ga0055533_1000334_pt1 | contig 20683 bp, 26 predicted proteins | sample AraplaCvi_mMS_r2_FD_54991 | JGI IMG/M metagenome (GOLD analysis project Ga0055533, IMG submission 54991) | Arabidopsis root microbial communities from North Carolina, USA - plate scrape CL_Cvi_mMS_r2 | ecosystem: Host-associated > Plants > Roots > Endosphere | place: USA: North Carolina...
TGCGCAGCGACAAGCGGGAAGTGACGAAGGGCATTCCTCGAAGGATGAGCGGCATCCTGCACACCATGGGCGGCATTCGAGCGGTTCGATCATGGACGACCCTGCATTCATCAAGTGCGACACCTCCGCCCCTTTGACATCGGAGGTCGATAACTCGGTCGAGGCATAAACGCGCACGATGACGAATCTATGGAACGCTCTTCTCCTCTCTCGCTTTGCCTTGCTCCCTTCGACGTAACCAAACCAGTAAGCCAGTCGAATAACCGATGACCGACCTACACGCGGTCGCTGTTGGCGAACTGGCGCGGCAATTCGCATTGCCGCAATTACCTACGCTTGCATCGGGGAATCATCATGAACAAGGCAATCTTTGGATCAGCGCTGTTGGCATGCATGGTGGCGGGAGCCGTCCATGCGCGAGATGGCGCCGCATGGAACGATGGCGATCTCATCGTTACCGCATCGAACGCGACCAATAACGCGCTGCTTGTCTACAACACCCATGGCGTGCTGATCGAACAGGCGAAAACCGGAGGCACGGGCGGCGTGAGCGGCAATGCCGGCGGCATCGCGCAAAACCACGACCTGCTCGCCGTCGTCAATTTCGGATCGGGCAATGTGTCCATCTTCCGCAAGAACAGCGACCTCGCCCCGCTGCAGTGGACGAAGCTGGTGCCGGCGATCACCAACCCGGTCAGCGTCGCCTTTGGCCATCACCATCTCTACATCCTTACGGCCACTCACATCGAATCCCATGCCATCGATCGTCGCGGCGTCGATCCGGTCGCTGACGGTCATGCACAGCTGGTCCATGCCGACGGCTCCGCCGCCCAGGTGGGCGTCATCGGTGGGCAGCTGATCATCTCCGAGAAAAGCAATGCCATCGAAACGGTCAACCTGACGAACGGCGGCGCGGTGACAGGTGCGACCCACCTGGTGGCAAATATTCCGGCGAACGTAAACGCACCGTTCGGGCTTGCCACGCGCGGCGACAACGCCTACGTGACCATTGCGCACGCCAACGAAATCAGCCTCGTGCGCAACGACGCCGTGCTGACCGTCACGGGATCGGGCACACAGATGGCACCGTGTTGGGTGACATTGGATGGGCCGTATCTCTTCTCGGCCAATTCGCCCAGCCACTCGGTGTCGCGCTACGTGGTGTCGGGACGCTCCATCGTGCAAGAGGCCGCGGTCGTTGCATCGTTCAACGGCTCGCCAACCGATATCACCTATCGGGACAATGTCGCGGCGGTTGTCGACAGCAACGGCTCCGCGTCGCACGTCTCCATCTTCAACGTCGATGACGACGGCAACTTCGACCTGAAGAGCAGCGTCACGCTCAACAGCACCGCCACCAATGGCATCGCCATCGTCAAGGCCGACGACCTCGACTACTGACGGGCATGACCGTGCCGGGGATGCTCAAGGCTCCTCGGCGCGGTAGTTCCACTGTTGATGCCTGTGCATGCACTTCGGACTCGGACAGTCACGCACCATGTCCGCTTTATCCGCCCGGTGCTCGTTTGCTTGAGGATGGTCGGCCAAGGGCAACTTCGAGCCGGCGCGCAAAGTCATGCTCGGCCATCACGGCGGCCGCCTGGGCCTCAAATCGCTCTGCCATGCTTCGGGGCACCGTGAGGTGCACTTCGCGCCACTCCACGGGTGCGTCGTGCCTTGCGAGATGAGCCTCGTAGATGCGGCGTACTGTGCGATCAATGGCGCCACGAGTCAGCTTCGCATGGGCCGCCAGTATCGTCGTCGAAACCCCGTCGACCATCGCCGCACGGGCAAGCTCCAGATTGCGGGGCGACATGCGAAGACCACGCACGGCAACGGCAAACTGCGCCGCGCTGAGGCGGCGCCCAATAAAACGCTGTTTCATCACCTTGGTACTCCCTGGGCGGTGTGATGAGGTGCGCTTGCCCAATCCAGATCAGGGCGACGGCCAATACCAGGCCCACCCGTCAGCCTGCCGTAACACTCGTGGAGGCCATGTGTAATCCCGCGGCCGTCTCGCGACGATCCGTGCGCAGCCCTGGCGGGCGACCATCCCGGTGGCCTTGTTCAGCAGAGAAGTGAATCGGGCGGCGCTGACACGCCTGCCCCACGGAACGAAAACGCCCTTATCGGGAGGTTTCCGCTGTCTGAAGGGTCCGATCCTGCCGCGTCAGGAGGCCCAGCTGATCCGCCCGCACCAGAAGCTCTCGCGGCGAATGGGTATCGGTGATGCGAAACAATCGGGCCTTGTGGGACTCCACGGTGCGACGCGACAGGCCCAGCTGATCGGCAATCTTCTGCGCGCTCAGCCCACAATCCAGGAGCACCAGCACCCTTTTCTGGCGCGCCGTCAGTCGGATCGCGGGCATCTGCTGTTCGGTGGTCAGCAACCGCATGAATGCGTTCGACAAGTACACCTTGCTTTCAGTGGCAAGGCCGATGGCCGTCTTCAGCGCCTCGATGCTCTCCGACTTCGCAATGACGCCAAGCGCGCCGGAGTAGAACGCATCACGCAAGGTTCCCGGGCTGGTCTGTGATGTGCAGATCACGAAGGGGATGTTGCGCCCCATGGCGCGTACACGCTTCAGCGTATCGATGGCGCTCTGGTCGAGCAGGTTTATTTCGGTAACGACAGCGTCCGGGGCATGAGCCAGTACAGCCTGCTCCAGTTCGCGCCCGCTGGCGAAAACGCCCTGGATTTCATAGCTCGCGCTCAGGGCTTTCGCCAGCCCCTGCGCCACAAGCAGATGCCGATCCGAGATCAGCAGGGATGGCTTCAAGGAAACGCCTTTGGACTCGTCGATACAGGCTGACATCGTTCCTCCACCTGACTCCCTCGATGCACGCATGCACCGGACCCACTGATCAAAGCTTGCAAGAGCTACGCTCGTCGTCGCGGCAAGCCAACTGCAGCCCACGGATCACCGACTCCTTCACGTCGGACGGGGCACATCCCGAATCGAGAAAAGCGACCCCGTCGATGCTCTGCACATAATCGTCAACGACTCGGTGAGCGATCCAGACCACCTCGCCCTCGCAACTGCATTCGTACCAGACGCTGACCGGCGAGCCGTAAAAATCGCACGTAAAGTGACCCATGCCTGGCGAGCCCTCCCGAGCATGAACATGCTTGGCAATGATTGGCGCAGTCAGCCCCTACCTGTTTCAAAGTTGATACACCTGCCCGACAGATGCGCTCATGAGCATCAAGCCTGGCGCCCATGAAGCAGGCCGCCCTGGCCACTGCAATCAGATTGCAGCCATCACAAAGCCTGGCGTTGATTCCCGTCAATAATTCCTGCTCCAGCTATTCGATGATCGTGTTGACCAACATCGGACCCATGTTGATTGGGTCCCCAACAAGGCCGAATATGTAGCGTGCCTTGCATGGATATCCGGCTTTTCAAGGATCGCCATTCTTCGCCCCACACCGGCTTGCTGCAGGTGACCACCATGACTCCGCGCGAATTGCCCGACCTTATTGCGGACATATGCTTGCTCTCGAATCCGTCGATGGGTTCTCCAGCAGAACTCGCCAAAGGCGAATGGCAAACCGTTCTTGAAGTGGATGGCGAGTACTGGTCGGCCACGCTCCATTTCGAAGGGGAGCATCCATCGGGTGAGCATTTCGATGCCGAGGTGTGGCTGCTCTACTTGAACACCGCACTTCCGATGTTCGGAGAAGGCGCGAGCTTTACGGTCTGGGAAGGCGAAACAAGGGCGACGGGTACCGTCAAGCAAATCACACAACGTCAGAACGCCGCCCTCGATCCAAAGGACGTGAGCCTTGCAGGTGCCATGTCTCCAGCGAGCGGCTCGACCCTGGCATCCATGCCCGCCACGTATGTCGAACGTCGGCAGCGCCACGCCTGATTGCTGACAACTACCTCGTGCGCGGTCGCCCTTCCCTCAAGGCACTCACCATTGCCAGGTCGTAACGGGCCTGCAGCAGAAGCCAATACACCGGCGTGTGATCAGTTACGAGCGACAGGCGCAACGCGTACTCCGCGTTGATGCGTCGATGCCCAAGCGTGATCTGCCGCAGCGTGGTTAACGAGATGCCCGTGCGCCGCGCGAAGCGTGCAAGCGGTATGGCACGAGGCTGCAGATGATCGGTCAACAGCACTTCACCGGGGCTGCGCAACAGCACCGACGAGTCAAAGTCCATCAGCGGATCGATCTTGATAAGGCACATAAGGCTTCCTTTCCTGTCAGGCACGGCTCAACGACGGATCAAGCCCTACAGGCTTCCGTGTCGGCGTATGCCGGGGACGATGCAAGTGATCGCTGAGATGCGGCGCAGAGGCGAGCAGGCCGATGCGTCGTGGAAACGATCACTGGGTGCGGGAAATGCTCACTTCGGGCTTGGTATCAAGCCCTTCGGTGTGGAAGGTGGGATTTATCCGTAGCCGATGGCGGTTGTCGGCGAAGGCTGACACGCGCGGCTGTGAGCTGACCTGGACTTGGCACGCTGGATGCCGGAACAGGAAGTGAGGGTGCCATCGAAGGGAATGGACGGGCGAATGTGTCCCGTATGATCGCGGATAGCCATGGTCAACTCGTAGTTAGTTGGTGATGGTCAGCGGGTCGTATGAGTTGCCGCTCATGCGGCCCGCGCTTCTCGACGTTGGTGTCGAGGCCACTGGCGATGCGTCGTTATCGACGTCGAAGTGGCTTGGGAAAAGTAGCAAACGACATCTGCTAATAACTGTCAGCGACTACCATGCAATGAGCCGTCCGAGCGCCGACATGCATGTCGGCACTCAATGATTTGGCGTACCGATCGCGAACTGGAAACGTCGAGCCCCGCGATCGACTGACTGGCTTTCGCCTGGCTCCGTGAGCGAAGCCAATTGATTAAGAGTCGAGTGCACCATGCTATGACGGCGCCATTTTGCGCACTTTCGCGTTCAGGCGATCCTTGTCTCCTTACGGGCTATCAGACTCTTCGGGCGCCTTTGCAGTCAGCTTCATACCCTTCGGAGGCTTACCCGTCACAGAGCTCAATGCAACCGCGCCCAAAAGGCCACCCACCGACGAAACCATATGCCCAGAATGTGTCAGGTCATAAAGCGGCGGAGGGGGAATAATGTCTCCCGCTCGATTTGAACGCGCGCAGATCGCCTGGTATCCGTCCTGCAGCATTTGCTCAATCGTACTCACCGCCACACCGAACAAACGCTTAGCCTCCTCAACTTTTACCGATTCCTCGGGATGGGTTTGAGGATTCCTGAATTCGTCTTTGATGTGTCGCAGCATCATCGTGACTTTGCTATCCGCACCGGCATCTTCTAGCGCCTTGATGTATTGACCCCAGTTGCGATTCTTGACCTTGGCCTGCTCGAAAGTCTTGCCGGAGAATTGAGCGTAGTACAGTCCAATTACCGACTCGACCGCGCGCCAAAGATGAAAAGCACAAGCAGTGCCAAGCTCGAACGCCAAGCATTTCCCTGCTTCTTTAAGGTCAGTCACCGCTTGCGGCGGAAGCAATCCGACGAGCGAAGTTGCAACCGCTTTCTGGGCTTCTGAAATCAAATCCTCAGTGCGATAGATGCCTTTTTGAGCGACAACATAAGCCGCCACATCAGGCATTTCGCTCTTAAGAACCGTGTGAAATTCATTTATTCGAGATGAGAGCGCTTGGGCGTGGCGCTCACCCACCACGGTGTCGTTCGTAATCTGCCCCTCCTTCCATTCGACCGGAATAATGTCATTAATCGCCGCAAGCACCGGCTCACCAGCCCGACGAGATGCATTAAGCAGGACAGAGCCTGTCGCCAGAAGCCCCGTCAAAGAAAGGCGTGCCATCCACAAATCGTAAGCGCGAAACAGTACGTTGTCTGAGGCCTGTAGATCGGAAATTCTGCCGAGCCAGCGCCCCGCCTCATACATGTCATGTAAATTGAAGCGCTTCATCTCCGCCCCCTACGGTTGAAGTCATTTATGCGCTTATGGTCGCCGCCACCCAGAAGCGCCTGCACCAAGCGATGGTACTTGGTCAAATTGACACCAAATCACAAGTCATCAATTTTTGACGCGTCCTCTCGTTTTTCCCGTAATAACGCCGCGTGGGTAAACCGATGGAGCTCGATGATCTGAAGAGGAATCAGAACTGACCTCATGAGTGAAACAAAGAACAGTCCACAAGCTAAAACAGCGGCTGAGTCGGCTGCAGCAGGCCACCTTGAATTAATCGCGGGCATAAGCAACATTGCCATCAGGCAGACAAAGTGGTTGATAAGCGTCCCGAACTGGTAAAGAAGCAAATAATTAGCCTTTGACGCCACATCCCGAAGCTCGGTAAGCGACAAACTCTTTGCCACCTCAACCTTGCCCGTGAAGAGCATGGTGGCAATCATAAAGCCACTCAGAACCGATACTGCAGTCAAACCCGACCGCCACAAGTCCTTGTCTGCTGGACCAACAAGTCCGAGGCTCAATAAGCCTAGCCCAAGAAAATTTCCGATCGCCAAGAGTACAAAGTAAAAGGCCATCCTTTCACGGCGCGCTTCAACCGTGGGCAAAGCATCAGCGCGAGCAGCATTCAATGTATCGAAAGCCGCTGCAAGTTCGGGAGGCACGAGCTTTCTATTGCCCACAACAGCACTCATCTCTAGGTGAACTTCCCGGTATTGTCGATCAGTTGGAAGTTGTTCTGATTTGGCTTCACGAGGTTGCCTAGATACTCCAACATTGCAGTCTCAATCTCCGTGACTGCTGGCACGCCAGGTCGTACCTGCTGGACCTCGACCGTTAGCTTCTCGCGATACTTCTCCAAATCGCCTAACGACACGCCATCAGTAAACGTTACGGTGATACCCGTTAGGCCCGTACCATGCTCGCTTTCATTAACAAGCTCTTCAACGTGATCCACATCCAGCTCCGTCCCGTCTAAGGCCTCAATCGTTGTTGCTACGCGCTTGAAATGCCCAAAGCCCTTCGGATTTATGAACGACTCTAAAGATCTGCCAAACGTATTCGGCTCTGTGACGAAGCCACTATGTAGGCGAACGGTAACCTCCTTCACGCCCTGATGCAGTTTAGCCATCTCCTTGAAGCCTAGACTTGGTGCGTCTTCCAAATTCAAGTTGGGAAATTTGGGTGCCACGTATCTTCTAATGAGATCGCGCATTGCATGAACCGCTAAAGGGCCGCTACCTGAAACCCTTGCACTTTCAATGATGAGCGCCTCGCCAAAGACCAGCACGGCAAAACGCTCAACCACCTCTTTAGGACTTCCATTCTCATCGAGAATCGGCTCTGCGGAGATTTTGGCCTTGATGTCATCAAGGACTGCCTGATCGGGCGTGAGCCCTGCAATATACGAGTACGCATGGAAGAGGACGGCCTTTCCTTTTCGCTCTACACGCTCAAAGAACACGCACCGCTGCCCTTGCTTGACCTTCTCACGCTTAGGGTAGTGTCGATCCCACACTGTCTTCGCCGCACTGAAGACCGCACTCAACTGCGTGTGCAGCTCAAGCTTAGCCACTCGCGGATAGCGAGTGCCGTCTATCTGGGCAACTTTTTTCAGAAGTAACGTACGACGAATCAATGCCATTCAAGGCTCCTCAATCACAACAACTAGCCATCATCCGCTCCGCAAGAAAACTAAATTTCCATCAATGCAAAAGCATCTTCCTCGTGAAGCGTTCCAAACAGCAATCCGCCCAGCTATTTGTCACGGAACATACAGAGCCTAAGTTCGGCCAGAAATGGGCATCGACTTAGGTCAGTGCCCCTGGGGCCACAACTTCACTCTGACAACCTGACACCATTCTCGCGGCCTGAGGCTGGGCTTGCTTAGCGGGTAGAAACAGTAAGCCGCCATCGAATTGGCCCGGGCACCGGGTGCTGGTGGTGGTTTTGTGGTGGCAGCGGGTCACCGTAATTGGCAGCAACGTTATCGCCGCAATGTTCACAACGGTAAATACCGCTGTACTCAACCATCTGCCCGGGAGTCCACAGCCTGTCAAAGCCAGCATGGTTCGAATGCTGCAGATAGTGCGCATACTTGTAGACGGCCATCTTTCCTTCCCCTTTGTTTGCCCGTCACTGGACAACAAAAGTTTACGCAAAGCTTGCAGTGGCGCCGCTACGCCTAAAGTAGTAGTCAAACCCGTGAACTGATCTCTAAGGCGCCCCAAGTAATGGCGTTTGCGTATTTGGCGGAGAGAGTGGGAATGCCGGGTGCATCCATGCACCCAACCCTTCCGCGCTGCGCGCCACGGGGCCGGCCTTCGGCCGTCCAAATTTGCTCCTGCAAATTTGTCGAACCTGGGTGGGTTCTCACCCACTCGCTTCGCCAGAAACGCAAAACGCCCCTTTCGGGGCGCTTTGCGTTTCTGGCGGAGAGAGTGGGATTCGAACCCACGGTAGGCTTACACCTACGGCAGTTTTCAAGTATTCAGCGAGTGAGCACCAGGCAACCTGATGATGCCTGCGTAAGCCTCATTTATTCTTACATTTCTGACACTTAAACCCTTTGCACATTTGTCGGAGCCTGTCCTAACTTTGCCTTGACTGCTTACCGTCTGCTTACACGCAAAGGACAGAACATGGCGCGGCTTACCAAATCCATCGTTGAGAAACTCCCCTCACCCGTTACGGGCTACACCCTTCACTGGGACGAACAGGACCGCGGCTTTGGTCTGCGCATCACGAAGGACGGCAAGCGGACCTATATCACTCAGGGACGCGTCAACGGCAAAGAGCTGCGCCTGACCATCGGCCCGCATGGTGTGTTCACGGTTGATCAGGCTCGCGAAGCTGCCCGCGAACACCTGCGGAATATGCGGCTCGGCATTGATCCGCGCGACGTCCGAAAGCAAGCCAAAGCCGCCAGCGTGACCCTACGCGAAGTTACCGACGCCTATCTGCGGGACAGGCCACTCAAGGAAAGCAGCAAAGGGGAGATCGAGCGGCATGTCACCACGACCTTTGAGGCCTGGGCGCACAAACCCATTGCTATGATTACGCGCGATGCGGTCACCAAGCGATTCAACGAGATTCGCCTGAATGGCTTGCGTGGCAACGCCCCTGCCCCTGCACAGGCCAATCAGGCATTCGCCATCTTGCGCGCACTTATCAACTACGCCATGCGGGAGCACCGTAAACCTGACGGCACTCCCCTTATCACGGACAACGCTGTCGATGTGCTTTACAAGAAGTGGGCGCCCATTAAACCACGCACCACGCGCATACCCGACACCAAGGTTGGCGAAGCTTGGCGCTATCTGACGAGCGCCCGAGAACAGGCGCACAACCGCGACACTCTTTCCAGTATCGACTTGATCATGTTCATGATGGTCACCGGCGGGCGCATTGGCGAGACTTCCAGCCTTACGTGGGACCGCGTGAATCTGGAAGATAACTGGTGGCACATCCCTGATCCGAAGAATTCCAACCCCGTATGGCTTCCTTTGTCCGCTGCTGCGAAGGAAATTCTCGCCTCGCGCGAGCGGATCGACGGCAATCCCTATGTATTCCCATCCTGGAGCAAGTGCGGCCATATTCGCGATCCGCGAGACACCATGAAGCGATTGTCCAGCGCGGTCGGTACGCGCGTTACTCCTCATGATCTGCGCCGAACATTCACCACTATTGGGGTCGCCCACTGCGGCATAGACCTGCACAAGATCGAACTACTAACGAACCATGTCCCCAAGACGGTGACCGAGCGCCACTACCTTGAAACATCGTATCTGCAGTACCTCGCACCCGAGGCACAAAAGATTGCCAACTGGATCGAAAAAGAAGCTGCACTCTCCGAGGCCAGGGCCACAAGCGCCAATGTAGCTTCGCTTAGGGCATAAACACGACTAGAGTGATTTCAAAAGGAGGATTTGATGGCATCACGCACTTCAGCACGACAGCAGGAAATGTCGCAACGCGCGACCGTGTTCAAAGGCTGTTACGCACCCGCATTTAAGGGCGACTGTGAGGATCGCCCTTATCACGCGGGAACCATAATGTCCGTCGCATTTCCCGATCGAAATGTATTTGTGACGGCAAAGCATGTTCTTGATCGCGACTGGAACAACCCTTGTGATGATGAGAACCAGATTCATGTCTTTTCATCTGGAACGATCAAGCAGATACAGCGATTTACATACCCAAAGGGAGAACTCGACCTAACGGTAATCCATACACAGGATGTGGATGCCAGAGATGTATTCGCTGAACCACTTGACCATCGCCACCTATTGAATCGTCCTCTTACTACGGACATGTATGTAGCAGCCTGTGGCTTTCCGAGAACTAAGAATTACAGAAAGGGCAAGCAACTTACTTGCAGGCCCTACGGGTATTTTGGACGAGTGCTGTCAGACGCTACGACGAAGCGTGCCGGATACGATCCAACATCTCACTTTTCGCTACGATTCAACAGGAAACGATCGGTCAACGAAGATGGAAGAGGCGGGTACGCCCCCGATCCAGACGGCATCAGCGGCGGGCCAGTATTCCTAGTTGACGATCTCGCCACAGATGCGCCAACTCAGCCAGCATTAGCAGGCATCGTTATCGCAAGAGACCCCAAGCTCAAATTGCTGATATGCATCCGCGCCGAATGCATCAGTTTTACCGCGGGTGATTCGCGCAGCGAAGGCTCAATGGCGCCATAGCAGAGTAACGCGCGTTAATCTTGTGCGGGCCAAATGCACCTGATATGTTGATCCTCATGAATGAATTATCGATGGGCGCCTCTCCAAGCGCTCATCAGACGCTTCACTAACGCTTGAATTCGCCAGCGCAACGCTGGCGCCCCGACACCGTGCTTGGGGTTACCCGACGGCCGCTATGCACCTTGCGTGATCCAGGTGCTGACGCCATCGAGGTTTCAATCGTGAGCCCTACTCCTATCAAACTCCTGAACGTCACTCGTGCCGCCGAGCTTCTTGGCGTGCGCGTTACCACACTTGAAAGCTGGCGCCTGCGTGGCACTGGACCCTGTTACCGCAAGATCGGTCGACTCGTTCGCTATGTCGAGACTGACATATTCGACTGGATCGCAGCGCAGGCGCGCACCAGCACCAGCCAACGACCCCATAGCAACGCTCCGATTTGAACCCCCGCCAAATCTGTAAAGCATTGGTCGTCGTTCAATTCTTTGAGCAATTCCAATGACTTCCCATGCTCGGAGGCGCATTGGGTAGCACATTGTAAGAAGCACCGGGCAAATCACTCATTTTTCCGCGCGATCCGCTCGCTGAGCCTGACATGCTCAAGCACCAACGCGCCCACATGTATCGCGGTCGGCATACACACCGCCTCCCCTATCAGCAGCAGTGTTGGCCGGCACTGCGTAAGAGGCAATCGCAATGAATACGCCTAATCAAGATTTCTCAGCCATCCAAGCGTCAATTGCCATGCGTGACACACAACGATGGGTCATGCGAGACGAAAACAACGTGATCTATTTCCTAAACGGGCGACGGTACCTCGGCGGCCACGATTTCAACGCTGGTGCTGAACTTTTCGGGACGTATGACGAAGCATGGGAGAAAGTACGCGGATGTTTAGTTGGCGTAGCGTTCGCCCTTGGCCCCGATGGAACAGGGCGCTATTGGCAAGAGATCATCATTTCGGATGTAGCAATGCAATTCCCCGGCGCAACCGCATGGCTCCCCGCTGGATACATTGAAATATGCTCACACGGGAAAGGCATTCATGGCATTGGCTACGGAAGACGTTTTGACACGTCGCGCGACCACAGAGGCGGAATCGAGGCCTGCGCAGAAAGTGGTTTTTTCATCTTCAGCGGCTGCGCCATGAGAGACGAAACCCTCACTTGTCTTGCAGATTTCGCGGAACGGAACGTCAAGGCCTATCACGCACGATTGGGCGGAAGCATCGGTTAAACACCGCCATCGCTTATACCAGCTTGAAGACCCTGCCCTCCTTATGACCCCACGCTGACGATGGCCCGCTGCCTTCGCAGCGGACTCGTCATGCACGCCCTAAATCAATGAGCACCCTGCCATGACACGCCCTCCCCCTAACACCCCTCAGCATACCCCTGAAGAACTCAAGCAGCTGTTCAGGGGCTTATGGCGTGAGCCTGATAGCACGACCGGGCTGATCGTAAGACAACTTGACTCCGTCCAGATACGTGCCGTCACATGGCTCTGGGAGGGATGGATTCCGCTCGGCTATACCACCATCTGGGCCGGCGAAACTGGCGCAGGCAAATCGACCGTTTTGGCTGACGTCGCCGCACGCGTGACCACAGGAGCGCCATGGCCAGGCCAAACCATGCCACGCGCCCCCGGTCGCGTCCTATGGCTTGGCAGCGAGGACGGAATTGAAGAAATGACAGCACCGCGTCTTCTGGCATGCGGCGCAAATCTGAAACACATCGTGGAGATTCAGGGCACCGGTTCACGGACAGGCAAGAAGATCTTTTCGATGCAAGACGATATTTCAGCCGTGATTGAACACATCACGCATAACAATCAAAGGCGGCTGGACCTTCCGCCTTTCCGGCTCCTAGTTATTGACCCCATCACCAGCTATCTGTCGGGAACGCACCTTCGAAAAGTGGACTTAAACGATGCAGGCCAGCTTCGAACGATCCTTGAGCCATGGTTCAAGGTGGCCAATGCGCTTGGCATCGCCATTGTATTCGTCACCCACCTAAACAAGGACACATCGCGTTCAATGATCCATCGAATACTGGGTTCATCAGCGTTTGTCCAAACATGCCGGAGCCTTTGCGCGGTCATTGCGCGCCCAGAAGATGGCATGTACTCGAAAGCTCTGATGCAGGTGAAGACCAATTTGCCCGAGCATCCCGGCGGCGCATGGAAGTTCACCACAGAAAGATTCCAAGTAGGCGTTGACGAAGCCAATGGCATGCCAATTGTCGCCACTCGCCCGATCTGGGAAGAGCTATCTACCGAGCTCACCCCAGACTCCATCATCGGCAAAGAACGTGGACCAGTCAGCAAATATCAGGTCAGTTTTGGCATCTGGTTGCAGGCCTACTTCTTGGCCACGCCAGCAGACCAATACCTCCCGGTTTCCGAGGTGAAGCAGGCGGCGATTGCCGAGCATGCTGCCAGTGCGCGGTGGTGGGATGAGCACAGCGGCGAATATCTGGAGAAGGTCAACTCGAACGGGACATGGATGTGCCGGCGTAAAGACCCTTAACAAAACTACGTATTGTGTGTGGTGGTGGGTAATGTGGGCAATGTCCGGAGAGTCCCCACCCCGCCCCACTCACCACCCTGCCATGTTCGTGCCCGTGGTCACCAACGGCAGCTCCGCCTTTGTAGGCGTCTCGCAAGTTTTCCTACGCTGCTTGCTGTTGGCACCTGCAATCAACAGCACATCGGCGCGCGAACCATGACTACGACATCAATGCCAGCCTGGCTAAAGACTCACCGTGAAGCTGCGGTTACATCCAGTGGTCAACGGGGCTGGGCGCCCGGTCAGTCAGGCAATCCGAAGGGGCGACCTGCTGGCTCACGAAACAAGTCGAACGTCGTGGCTGAGGAGTTCGCAACGGCGGGTAGTGAGATTGCGCGCGTTGTTATGGATGCCGCCCTGGCGGGTGACATGCATGCTGCCAACCTCGTGCTCCAACGCCTCTGTCCTCCCTTGCGGGCGCGTGCGGAAAGAGTGGCATTCGATCTTGACCCCACCCTTTCAATGACAGAGCAGGCGCAGCAGATCGTTTGCGCGGTAGCTGCTGGAAAGGTTGACCCTGAAACTGGGCAGCTTTTGATTGGCTGCCTAACCGCGCTGGCCGGACTCAAGCAAATCGACGAGCTGGAACAGCGACTTGCGGCATTGGAACGGCGCCCATGAAGATGGTGCGCGTCAACAGTGCCACAATGAGACGTCTCGCAGCGCTCAATGTTCGAGACGCTTCCAAGCGTACACGGCAACACTGGACGCCAATTCTCGACATAGACGCTTGGAGCACCATGGCCATGTCTATGCAGGCTGTTTTATGTACCGACACACAGAAGGACAGCACAACTCCCACTGTGGCAAGCAAGCCTCCTTGACTCTCCGGTGCGATATGCAAGCGGAGAGTTCGGCGAATGTCTTCGTCAGAACTGGCGTTTCACCGGCTCGGCGATCTTACAATTGCCGTAATCCGTCTTTGTTTCGTCGCTCATGAAGCGCCGGCTGAAATCCATGTTGGTGCGATCGATTCGGTAATTGAACGCAAATCCGGGGCTGAGCAGCTTCCAACTGTACCTAACATCAACCTGAGTGAACTGCGCTGGCACTGTGTACGCCTTCCCGTTCGTGAAGTCATCGTCGGAAAAAGTCGCCGTCTGAGCATTCTCATCCAGAGTGATGGTGTAGGTTGTCGTTTTGTTCGAATGCTTATTGAAGCTTGTGCACTGCAAGTAGACCGGATCAGCGGTCGCAATCGCAGACACAGCGAAGAGCGCCAATGTGGCGGCAATGAATAAAACATCCTTCATGTTCACCCTCCCTTTCGTGACGAGACCATCGCCTTAGCACGGTGACCATACGTGCCTATAGGCCGTGGACTATAGGCTACACGAAACCGACATTCGCGGCATGGCGGATTCGGCGATCCCTGACATTGGCTCGATCTTCGGCGGCGTGCTTCAGCGCCACCGGGGAAAGGCGGGCGTGTCCCAGGAGGAGCTGGCATTTCGCGCGGGGTTAGATCGGACGTTCGTCTCTAGATTGGAACGCGGCATCAGACAGCCGACGATCACGACCCTGATTAGCCTTGCCGAGGCCCTGGGGATTTCCGCCACGGACCTCGTTAGAGAGACTGAGTCGGAATACTCACGAGCCAAGCCTCGGCGGACGCATCGATAAGCCACATCGATGCGTAATTGATCTCGCCAACAAAAGTGACCTCGGTGCCAACAAGCACCGAAATTATCTTTATACCGATGAGCTCAGTGGAGGCCGCTGCGTGGCGCGCAGCAGCGGCATAGGCCGAGACCACACGCTTGCCGCCGCTACCCCCGGCCAGCAAAGCAGCGCGCGGCCTGCAGCACCATGCACGCGGCCCGGGCGGCAAATCCGCTTCGCCGAGCCTATCGATAGTGTCGCTCGTTCGCGTGCGTACCACAGATCAAGCATGTGCGGTGCGGGCTGTACGGCTCATACTTCTCGACCCCTAAGGGGCCGCCGCAACGTGGGCATATAGGGCCGTCACCGCGCTCAGCCTGCACAAGTCGGTAAGTTACCCACCCGCCGTAAAGCAGTGCGAACCCCATGCCTACCAAGGGCCCGAAACGCAGCACGTCAAATATGCCGGCAGTGAAAGTACTGTCCCTCAGTGACACCAAGACAATCATCGCAAGGAACGACAGCGCCGTAGCCGCAATTACAGGCCAATAAGCACGAATCATTTTGAAGCCGTCCATAATGCCCTCCTTGCGTTAGACGCTATCCCGCCCCAGTCGCACGAACTGAGACGGGATAGCGAGTCACAGTCTTATGGCTCGATGGTGGGCCACTGGCTTTCGATGTACTGCGCCATGTCGTTCAACATCTTCAAAGTTTCAGGCCGCATCGGCTGACCTTGGAAGTACTTGCCCGAGAACAGGTCGATCAGCTCGAACTGGTGCGGCTTGGCGTCAATACCGTTTTGCCTCAGCACCCAATAGCCGAACTCCAGCGTAAGGCGAGCTTCTTCTGGGTCGCACTGGACGCCCTTCTCATGGAAGTAGATGTAGCGCACCTCATCACCGTCCATCGCCACAACATGGGGTGAAAAGCGCACTTCAAGAGTGCGCATATGCGCCTGATAGCGATGCCCAGAAATAATCTTGAGCCGACGCTTCGCATGCGGTGACGCGATGAATGCCTCCAAGACCCGCAACGAGTTGTTGCGACGTGTCTCTTGGGCGATACCTTGCAACTTTGCTCGCGCATCAATGATGCCGAGAAAGCCACGCTTCATTACGTCACGAATACCCGCAAGGGCCTTTGCATAGTACGGCTGCATGAAAACTTGCGGCGTGCCCTTGGGGTACTTTTGGTCGTGCAAGAACCGCATTTGCCGGGTAGCGGACATGCGCATAAACCGCGCAAGGTTGCGATCAGACAGGCGGGGTTTCGGTACAACGGGGGAGGTTTTAAGGATGACGCTCATATTGTTGTGGGTCCTATGCAATCTACGAATGCAAGAGGGGCGGCCTCGCGGCCGCCCCTCCGGTTTCTCATTTCCCGCGCGGCTTCGACGACGGCTTCGGGGCGCCATTACGCTCCTTGACGGTGGTCGCCTTGTGCTTCTCGGCGTACTGCTTCGTTACGAACTCGCCAGAGACCGCACTGCGGTACTGAGTGATCTTCTTGTCAGCCATTGCTGTTCACCTCGTGGTAATTGGGATTCAGTCGTTGCGACTACCCAACGGAACAACCCGACCCCGCAAAAGATGTCGTGGATGGTCCTTGATCGGAGAGGTGGAAGACCTACGTAGATGCTTTACGAAGTAGCTCTTTTCAAGCTATACTCCATCGTCTGCCAAGACACACAGCTTCGAAGGCTTCCGCCGCCCAAATTTGGGCAGTTTTTTTGTTCGGATTTCGGCTAGTTGTTTCCTCCTTGAGCTGTGAGTTGTTGTATCCCAAACGCCCCGCCTGCCAGCGGGGCGTTTGCTTTTTTGGGATGGACCCGGCACCAATTCTATCACCATTTAACAAGTTGGCAACCATGCGTGATGACTGCCAAACACTATATCTAGTCTCATAGATTGAGACTAACCACCACCAGTAGTGTTATCCACAGAAGTCTGAACAAGCATCCGGACAAGGGCAATGTGGCACTCAGTCTCCCTGAGACGCCCCATTGGTGTCTCATTGGGCCGGAATTCAGGTTTTTCAATGGCGCGTGAGACACAGAGTGAACGACCCACTCCGAGCCCGCGCCTACCCCGACTAGCTACCACTCAGTGTGAATTGCTTCAGTGCCCAAGGATTGCCCGCATCCTTGCTTGCTGCGCCCTCGTCGGCTCAGCAAGCCCTTCGGCATTGTTGAGATAACGGATCCCGAAGCCGCCTATTGATCGATTGACCAAAAGGCGGGCACTTGACGAAGGGCTGCACTTGACGCCAGCATGATGGTGCCGCTCGGATGAGAGGCAATCAATGAACCTGGTAAGGTTCTGGAACAATCGTCACTGGATAGTGACGCCGCCATACGACCTTCGCGCCGTAGATGTATGGCATTGCCCCAGGACCGGACCCCCAAACTCTGGAGATCCGGCAACATGAATCCCTCAAGCATCATTATTCGGTTCGACGATGTCGCCGAGCAGGCGGCTGGTAGTGTCCTGCGCATCATCGGCTTCGTCCGCGCACGCGAACTTCTGCCATTGTTCGATGCAGCAGACCTCGATGCAAACCCTCGTTCCGCAAAGTCTGGCCCGGTGACCGAGGACATCCTCGAAAGCATCGATGCCACACCTGAGATATTCGTCTTCAAGACCAAGGGCATCTTGGTTGGGGCGTCCTCGTATGAGCGCCTCCAGCGCAAACGCTACCGGCTCTCCTTCGAGAACACAAAAATCGAGGGCATCCTCGATGGCGGGCACAACGCACTGGCGATTGGCACCCACATTCTGATGCACGCGCTGGGCGGCAACGGAATCAAGCGCAAGATCCGGCGGTGGGAAGACTTCAAAACAGCCTGGGACGAAAATCGCGATACCGTTGACGAGCTTCGCGCACTGAAGCCGGATGAAGACGGTTATGAAGAGTCCGCGCTGGACTTCCTCATTCCCTTGGAAGTCCTTGTACCTTCAGACATCGAAAGCGAAGAAACAACGGACGAGTTCAACTCATCTCTTCTCGCAATTTGTTCAGCCCGCAATAACAACGTCCAGCTGACGCTCGAAACCAAGGCCAACAAGAAGGGTTACTACGAGGACTTGCGCGAAGCACTTCCAGAAGACATTGCGGCCCGGGTCGAGTGGAAGACCAACGATGGCGGAGATATCAAGGCTCGCGACCTTATCGCCCTTACCTGGATCCCCCTGTCGTTACTCGCAGACACGAATGAATTCATCCCTGAAATTCCTGCTCAGAACATCTATCGCAACAAGGGTGAATGCGCCAAGCTGTTCGACGAGATGATGGGGCATGAAGAAGTATCCGAGCCCACGGATGGTGAGTATACGCGGCAGGTGCACAACGAATCTGTTCGTTCCGCACTTCAGATCGCGGCCGAACTCCCTGAGCTTTACGACCAGATCTACCTCGACTTCCCCAAGGCTTACAACGAAGGAAATGGACGGTTCGGGAAGATCGCTATAGTCAAGCTTGCAAGCGAGATGCGTTCACCGCCAACCACCTATTTCACTCAACAGGAATCGGACTATCGCTATCCTGATGGGCTCATCATGCCCTTGGTCTACGGCCTGAAAGCGCTAATGGAAGTGGATGATGAAGGTGTTCTCACTTGGTCTCAGGATCCCTATGATTTCCTGAAAGAACACTTGCCTTCAATCGTAAAGAAATATCGTGTGATCTTGGAAGCCTACCGCTTTGATCCCCAAAAGGTCGGCAAAAACCCTGGGTCGTACGAGCTTGTAGTTGATGCGTTCAAGACAGAGCTGATGCTTCAAGAGCTCAACTAAAGAAAAGCCCCCGGAAACGGGGGCTTTTTTTGGCCTAAGCCTCTTCGCCATGGCGGAAGCGGTGAGATTCGAACTCACGGAGGGGTTACCCCCTCGGCAGTTTTCAAGACTGCTGCCTTAAACCACTCGGCCACGCTTCCGTATTTTCTACTGGCGCTTACAACTCGCTTACTGCAAGTTCGGTAGTCGAAACGCCACCGATGCAATTCTTTGTTTCTACAACGCAAAACACAACCCCGACACGCTTAAGCAGCAAATTTCAAGACTGCTGCCTTAAACCACTCGGCCATCTCTCCGATTTGTTGTGGCCCGTATGCGGACCGAGGCTCTGGATTGCGGCCTGCGCCGCAATGACGAGCTTTTTGCGGGCCGCCATCCTATCAGGAATGCGCTCTTCCCTGCCCCTTTTTCGACAAGGCGATCATCGCCCACAGCATGATGCCCACCGGAACGGCGGCACCGATCAAGGGGAGCAGCAGCACCGGTTGGCGGATCACCATTGGCACCAGTTGCGTGGCGGCGGCGAAGGCGATGACGGCGAAGCGTAGCTTGCGGCTGTGGCGGGCGAACCAGAAGGCGCCAAGCACCAGCACGGTGGCGATGATGCTCAGCACCAGGTCCACCGTGGGGATCTCGAACATGCTGACCAGCCCGAGGCGGGTCAGCAGTTCGGTGGCCAGGATGGTCAGCAGCGTGTAGCTCGCTGCGAGTTCCACCTTGTCCCAGCGCTGGTTGCTCATGGCCGGACTCAGGCGATCTGTTCGAGGTTGCGCAGGTACGGGCGCAGCACGGTGGGCACGGTGATGGAGCCGTCGGCGTTCTGGTAGTTCTCCATCACGGCGACCAGCGTGCGGCCCACGGCGAGGCCGGAGCCGTTGAGCGTGTGCACCAATTCCGGCTTGCCAGTGGCCGGGTTACGCCAACGGGCCTGCATGCGGCGGGCCTGGAAGTCGCCGCAGTTGGAGCACGAGGAAATTTCGCGATAGGTGTTCTGGCTGGGCAGCCACACTTCGAGGTCGTAGGTCTTGATGGCGGCGAAGCCCATATCGCCGGTGCACAGCATCACCTTGCGATACGGCAGCTCAAGCAGCTGCAGCACCTTTTCGGCGTGACCGACCATTTCCTCAAGCTGCGCGTGCGACTGCTCGGGCGAGGCGATCTGCACCATCTCGACCTTTTCGAACTGGTGCTGGCGGATCATGCCGCGCGTGTCGCGACCGTAGCTGCCGGCCTCGGCGCGGAAGCACATGGAATGCGCGGTGAGGCGCATCGGCAGCGCGTCGGCTTCGACGATGGTGTCGGCGACCAGGTTGGTCAGCGCGACTTCGGCGGTGGGAATGAGGTAGCGCTTGCTGTCGCCCACGTGGGTGGAGAACAGGTCTTCCTCGAACTTCGGCAGCTGGCCGGTGCCCTGCATGGTTTCGGCGTTGACGATCAGCGGCACGTTGCATTCGAGGTAGCCGTGCTCGCCGGTCTGCAGGTTGAGCATGAACTGTGCGAGCGCGCGATGCAGGTGCGCGAGCTGGCCGCGCAGCACGGTGAAGCGCGCGCCGGAGAGCCTGGCGCCGGCGTCGGCGTCGAGCCAGCCGTGGCGGGCGCCAAGGTCGACGTGATCCTTCACTTCGAAGTCGAACGTGCGCGGGGTGCCCCAGCGCAGCTGTTCGGCGTTCTCGGTTTCGTCCTTGCCCAGCGGCACGGACTCATGGGGAATGTTGGGAATGCCCAGCGAGATGTCGGCGAGCTTGGCCTGCACGTCGGCGAGCGCGGCTTCGTTGGCCTTGAGCTTGTCGCCGATGCCGGCGACTTCGGCCATCAGCGGGGCGACGTCTTCGCCCTTGGCCTTGGCCTGGCCGATGGCCTTGGACCGCGTGTTGCGCAGGTTCTGCAGCTCCTGGGTCTCGGTGGCCAGCTGCTTGCGCTGGCTTTCCAGCGACTCGATGGCGGACACGTCGAGCTCGTAGCCACGGGTTTCCTTGAGGCGCGCGGCAGTCTCGGCCAGGCGCGAACGCAGCAGTGCGGGGTCCAGCATGATGGGTCCAAATCAGGGCATCGGAACCGGGGATTATCGCCGCCGGGCGCCGGGGGTCGCAATGTCG
>Ga0055533_1000350_pt1 | contig 19996 bp, 22 predicted proteins | sample AraplaCvi_mMS_r2_FD_54991 | JGI IMG/M metagenome (GOLD analysis project Ga0055533, IMG submission 54991) | Arabidopsis root microbial communities from North Carolina, USA - plate scrape CL_Cvi_mMS_r2 | ecosystem: Host-associated > Plants > Roots > Endosphere | place: USA: North Carolina...
CAGGTCAAGAAAACAATGACATTCATGCAACGAGGAGCACACGAGATGAGCAGTCGCCAGGGCCAGTTGTTTTCCGCATCGCTCATGGAGCGGATCAAAAGCCGCTTTCACCACGTCGACGACGATGTAGACGGACGTGCGCGTCTTTTCTTCGACAACGCCGGCGGTTCGTTCCGGCTGAAAGCGGCCTCCGACGTGTTCGCGCGTATCGACGCGCTGCCGGACTGTCCGGAGCGCATTCACAAAAGAGCCCTGTATTTGCAGGACATCCAGACTCGCGGCGAGGACGACGTCCGCCGCATTCTCAACGCGCGCGAAGGCAGCGTGTATCTGTCGCTGACGGCGTCGGCGGCGATGTTCGAAATGGTGCGCGCGGTGATGGAAAACGTGCCGGGCACGAACGCCGTCACAACAATTCTCGAACATCCTTCGTCGTTCGACGCGATGAAGCTTTATTGCGAGCGCACGGACAAGCGCTTGCGCGTGGCGCCGAGCAACGTGGAAACGGGCGGCGTGGACGTGGACGCGATCGTCTCGCTGATCGACGACGATACCGCGCTTCTGAGTGTGATGTACGCGTCGAATATTTCGGGCGCGAAGCTGGACATCGCGAGCATCGTCGAACGTGCGCGGGCGCGCAAACCGGATCTGTTCATCATCGTCGATGCGGTTCAGCATGCGCCGCACGCGGTGATCGATCTCCAGAAAACGCCCGTGGACGGCATCAATTTCGCACCGTACAAGTTCTTTGGCTGCCGCGGATGCGGCGTGACGTGGCTCTCGCCGCGGCTCGCGGAACTGCCGCACCATCGGCTCGATGCGAAAGAGAAGGGCGTCTGGGAATTGGGCAGTCCTGCGCCCGCGCAATTCGCTGTGGTCAGTGCGATCGTGGACTATGTCGCATGGATCGGTGCGGAGTTCAGTGATTCGCATGACCGGCGCGAACTGTTTGTGCAGGGCATGCGGCGCATCGAGGAACATGAGCGCGCTCTGCTGGCGCTGCTGCTCGATGGCGTCGATGGACAGCGCGGTCTACGTGACATCCACGGCGTGAGCGTGTTTTGGGATCTTGACGACCTGACTCGTCGCGATCTGATCGTAGGCATCGGCTTCGACAGCTTGGACCCGACTGCGGCCGTGCGCGCCTACGAAGAGCGCGGTGTTATTGTGTACGAGCGCGTTGCAACCAGTCTTTATTCGGGGCGCATGTTGAAGTCGTTCGGGCTGAACGGTGCGGTGCGAGTCTCGCCCCTACATTGCCACGAACCCCGCGACATTGCAAAATTCCTTGCCGTAACGGAAGAGATTGCGTCGACGAGCCGCGTCGAGTGCGAGTTGCCGCAGAGCGCGGTGCATTCAAATTGAGTTCGACGCCTAGGTCAGCAGGAGAGACAATTAGCTGTTGGATCTGACGCTTGTCATTCCTAAAAGTAGATTTGGCGGACGCAGTTGCCCGGATACGCAGAAGATTCCTCCGATTGCTAAGCCCATCATGAAGTGATGACGGGCTGTCTGGCGTCCGGCATGAAGGTGGCGTGACGCCAGCGCAGGCTTCAATGAGGAACGTAGGAACCTGTCGTCGCGATGTGAAGGGAGACGCTCAAGCAGGAAGTCCCTGCAAGAGCCTGAGTACCGCGCGGCACAGCGGAGAGTCGTCCGTAGTAGGGAGGAAGGCCCTGTAACGGGGCCGGACCGAATGGGCGACGTTGCCCGGCAGGACGAGGCAGACGACCGGTAACGGGAGGATCTGTCTCGGCATGCCAAACCGTTTGATATTTTCAAGCGTGAAGTGTGGGAGGTCTACAAGAAGGTCAAGGCCAACCGGGGCGCTGGAGTCGATCGGCAGACGATCGAGGAGTTCGATTGGAGGTTGGCTGACAACTTTTATAAACTCTGGAATCAACTGGCCTCGGGAAGTTATCAACCTCCACCGGTTAGACGTGTGGAGATTCCGAAGGCAGGTGGCGGTGTGTGACCGTTGGGGATACCGACGGTCGCGGACCTGGTGGCTCAGATGGTGGTCAAACAGCGTCTTGAGCCACCACTGGAACCGCGCTTCCATCCCGACTCTTACGGCTAGCGGCCGGGCCAGTCGGCACATCAGGCAGTGGCCATGGCGCGCGTGCGTTGCTGGCAATACGACTGGGTGCTTGATCTCGACATCAAGGGGTTCTTCGATTTCATCGATCACGCCTTGCTGATGAAGGCGATACGGCATCACACGAAGTGCAGGGCGACGCTTCTGTACATTGAGCGGTGGCTTCGGGCCCGGTCAGTCTGGCAGCCGGCACTACGCAGCGGCGGGACGTTGGCACACCGCAAGGCGGAGTCATCAGTCCGCTGTTGGCCAATTTGTTTCTGCACTACGTGTTCGACGAATAGATGCGCCGCATCTATCCGGGCGTGCCGTTTGAACGTTATGCCGATGATGTAGTTTGCCACTGTCGCACCATGGCGGAGGCAGAGGCGCTTAAGGCAGCACTGGAGCAGCGGACGGCGCAGTGCTCACTTGCCTTGCATCCGCAGAAGAAGAAGGTCGTCTACTGTCGCGATGACAATCGGAGGGAGCGCTTTAGCGTTCATCAGTTTGACTTCCTGGGCTTCTGCTTCCGACCGCGCTTGGCAAGATCGCGCGCCGGAACGGTGTTCGTGAGCTTCCTGCCCGCGATCAGCCGAAAAGCGGCCAAAGCCATTCGCCAGACAGTGCATCGTTGGCGACTGCATTGCCGACACACCGTGGAATTGCCGGACCTGGCGCAGGAGATCACCCTGTGCTCAAACGGTGGCTGCAATATTATGGCCGCTTCTATCGTTCGTCGCTTATGCGGTGTCACTGCATCATGTAGACCTGCGCCTTCTGTTCGGTCGGCATCCCACTCGCGCCTTCAGTGTCGGTGATTCCCGGATGCACGGCATTGACGATGATGTTGTCGACCGCCAGCTCGTTGGCGAGTGCGCGAACAAGACCGATCGCACCCATCTTCGACGCCACGTAATGCGAAAAACCCATTCCGGGCGGAGTCACCATGTTCACCGCATCCGAGCCGATGGCGACGATCGAGCCACCTCCGATGTCAGGAATACAGCGGGCTGCTGACGGTGCCGGTGCTGAACGGCGAGGTATTCGCCACAAGCGTCTGCCTGTGCCACCGCTCCACCGCAAAGATGGGCCCAAATTCCATCAATTCCAATTGCATTCGCTGCTGACCACGTGGGCAGTTCGTGCGGTTGCGTATTTCGTGGCAACGTGACTCGGTTACGGGTTTTACGCGCGCATGTCGCGGTTGCTTCCGGCGCCGGGTGGTGCGCGTGGGTTGCCAAAGAAAAACCCGCAGATTTCACAGGGGCAGATCTAGGTCGTATGCGCCAGGGCCGATTGCTTTTGCCAACCGCCGCCCTTTGCAGCAGCGGTTTGGGGCGGACATCTCCAGGCCGCCCAAATATGCTCGCTCAATGCTACCGGTCACGTGCTGTTAGTCCGTACAGCACGGACTCAAATCAGCAAATGCGGGGAGCCTGAGAAATCCACATATGCTTGGGCCAATGGCTGCAAGGCTGCGATCAGCGCCCGCGCGTCGCCACGCCGCCACTGGAAGGTGTAGTGTAGCGGCGCCAGGGGGGCGCCCGCGCCCACGGTATCCAGCTTGAGTGCGTTCACCCAGTACGCGGGTAGAAAACCCACGCCCACGCCATGCCGTAGCATGCCCGCCACCGCACTCCAGCTATTGCAGGAGATACGCTCATGCACGGTGGCACGGTTCGCCAGCAGCCAATCGTCGAGAAGACGGGTTGTGCCCGCGCTTTGCGGCAATGTGACCAGCGGGTGGCGTTGCAGCAGCGCCGCCGCTCCCGCCCGGCCGGCGTCAGTGAGGCGACGCGCGGCGGCCCAGGCAAAGTGGGCGGCCCCGACGGGCTGCGACAACAATTCGCTGCGCGAGGAGCGGCCCGCGATCACGGCGAAGTCTAGCTCGCCATCAGCCAAGCGGCGCTCCAGCACCCCGCCCACATCCACATAGGCCTCCAGCCCCAATTGCGGGTGCGCCTGCCGAGCCGCCGCCACGAAAGTGGGTAACCACGTTGACGCCGAAAGATCGCCGACCCCAAAGCGGCAGTGACCGACCAGCTCTGCCCGCGCATCTAACGTCTGACCCAGTGCTGCCATGGCATTAAGTACGCCAAGCGTGGCCGGCAGCAGGCGTTCGCCCGCTTCGGTCAGCACAGCGCGGTGACCACTGCGGTCGAACAGCGACTGACCCAGCGTGGCCTCGAGTTCGGCAATGCGCTTGGACAGCGATGACACCGACAGGCTCACCCGCTCAGCCGCCGTTGCGAAATTAGCGCAGGTGGCGGCCCACCAAAAGGCTTCAAGCTGCTTGAATGACGGTTGAGGCATTGCGAACTTATTTCCAAAAAGCGAACAAATCTATTCTAAATATTTCGCTTTAATTCGCGAAGTGGAATCCTTAGAGTGTCGCTACTTCTCCACAAATTCGGCGCCCCTGCGATGGCCTCTTACGCTGAACCCTCATCCGTGACCCTGCCTGCTGCGCTGCGCGACATGCTATCGCTGCACGACTTTGAAGCTGCAGCGCGTCGACGCCTGCCTCGACCCATTTTCGGCTATATAGCGGGCGCGGCGGAAGGCAACGCTTCGTTGCATGACAATCGGGCGGTGTTTGACGACTACGCGTTTTCCACACGCGTGCTGCGCGACGTCTCGCAGCGCTCCCAGGCGGTGGAATTGTTCAGCCAGCGCTACAGCAGCCCGTTCGGCATTGCGCCGATGGGCATCAATGCGCTGACCACCTATCGCGGCGACTTGGTGCTGGCGCGTGCCGCGCAAAAGGCGGGCATCGTGTCAATCATGAGCGGCACTTCGCTGATCCGTATGGAAGAGGTGGCTCGCGAGTGCCCGGCGACCTGGTTTCAGGCGTATATGCCGGGCGACCAGTCGCGCATAGATGCGCTGATCGACCGCGTTGAACGTGCTGGCTTCGGCACGCTAATGATAACGGTCGATATTCCTGTCGCTGCCAACCGGGAAAACAACATCCGCACCGGCTTTTCCACCCCGCTGCGCCCCAACCTTCGCCTGGCTTGGGACGGCATCGTGCGGCCACGCTGGGTAACAGGCACGTTCTTGCGCACCCTACTGCGCCACGGCATGCCGCACTTCGAGAACTCGTTCGCCATTCGCGGCGCACCCGTCATGTCGTCCACTGTGCTACGCGATTTTTCGGCACGCGACCATCTGACTTGGCGCCACATCGAAGCCATTCGTCAACGCTGGAAGGGGCCGCTGGTGGTCAAGGGGCTACTCAGCGTCGAGGATGCGCTGGAAGCCCGGCGCATAGGTGCGGACGGCATCGTGCTGTCCAACCATGGTGGCCGCCAACTTGACGGCGCAGTCTCGCCCATGCGCGTTCTCGAAACGGTAGTGGCTGCTGTTGGCCCCGATTATCCGGTCTTGATCGACAGCGGCTTCCGACGCGGCTCAGACGTCCTCAAAGCCTTGGCTCTCGGCGCGCGCATGGTGCTTGTAGGCCGACCATTCAACTACGCCGCCGCCGTGGCAGGCGAGGCCGGCGTCGCCCACGCCATTAGCCTGCTAAGCGACGAGGTCGACCGCAACCTTGCCATGCTCGGCGTAACGAGCTGCGCTGAACTAGGGCCACGGCACATCGTGCGCCAACGTGCCTGAGGCTCGCTCGCGAATTCTCGCGGAGACGGCAACGAAACATCCGATCTGCCAATCACTAGAAATACACATCAATGAGGAGACGACATGAACGTTTTGCAGACCGAAACACCCGCTGAAAGCAAGAAGCGGCTGAAGAAAGTGGCCGCAGCCACGATTGTTGGTTCCATGCTCGAGTGGTACGACTTTTACCTGTACGCTACGATGGCTTCGATTGTCTTCAGCAAAGTCTTTTTCGATACAGCAAACCCAACCAACGCCACACTGCAGTCATTCGCCACCTTTGCCATCGGCTTTGTTGCCAGGCCGATCGGCGGTATTTTCTTCGGCTACTTCGGTGACAAATACGGGCGCAAGAAGATGCTGTTTGTCACCTTTTGCCTGATGGGAGTGTGCACAACTGCAATCGGCCTAATACCGTCTTACGGTTCCATTGGTTTCTGGGCACCACTGCTTCTCGTGCTGATTCGAATCATTCAGGGCTTGGGCGCGGGGGCTGAGCTTGCCGGCGCGGCGGTGACTTCGTACGAACATGCCGCAGAAAGCCGCAAAGGCCGCCAGGGATCATGGCCAGCGTTGGGCTTGAATCTGGGCCTGTTGCTTTCGTCGCTGACCGTCTATCTGCTCACAATGGGCGGCGATCGATTCCTGCTATCCGGAGGATGGCGCATTCCTTTCATACTGAGCTTTTTCCTGGTATTGGTGGGAATGTGGGTACGAAGGAGCCTGCCGGAAACGCCGGAATATGCGTCCTTCGAGAAAACCCATCATCAGGGAAATTCGATTCGCAAGCTACTGACCTCTCAGTTCAAAGGGTTAGGAGTAGTCTTCTTCATCGCGGTCGGATATAACGCCGTGAGCTACATGTTCAAAACGTTTTCCCTGGCGTACCTCACGCAAATTAAGGGAGTGCCCGCCAGCGTCACGTCGCTGTCGGTAACGTTGGCGAGTTTGGTCGCCATTGTGACGGTGCCGTTCTTCGGCTGGATGTGCGACAAGTTCAGCAGCAAGAACGTATTGATGGTCGGTGGCATCCTGTCTGCTCTTTTTGCTTATCCATTCCTTTTGTTGCTGCACACGGGTGCCAGTACGGCCATTTACTGCGCAATGATCGTCGGGACCGGCATGCTGGCGCCTATGATGTTCGCGCCGCAAGGTTCTTTTCTAAGCCGCCAGTTTCCGGTAGAGAACCGGTCCACAGGCGTGGGTTCGGCGCGCGAAATCGGTACGGCGCTGGCGGGTGGATTGGCACCGTTGTGGGCGTTGTCCATGGTCGTGCAATCGGCAACACATGCCACTGGCGGCGTTGTCATAATTCTCGCTTGTTCGGGTCTGATGGTGGCCGTCGCTACGATATTCGATCAAGGGCGCCGATTCAGCAGCCACAAGAACTGACAATAAGCCTGTATCAATTTCGTGTTACCTGAAACTATCGGGCGTCACCGCAGGGGTATGCGGTTTGACCGTGGCACGGTCGTTGAGCACAAACGTCTGAGCCAACGTGCTCCGGGTCGCGCAGGCGATTCAAGGGCAACGCCTCATCCGGCGGCTTTTGGAGTGGACAAGCCGTTCGAGTGACCACTGTTTACTTCGGGCGAGCAGCAGCTTGTTGCCGATTGAGTGAGGTCGCCAACAGCCGCTTACGGGCGCTCCAGTTTGCGAAAACTTATCTGGCTGACTGACCGGTTGCGAGAAAGTTGCCTGACCGAGTGTGTCGACTAGGAAAGTCACAGGTCGGCGGTATCGGCGTTGCCGTTTGCATCATAAGAACTTCCGCCCGCGGCTAGGAACGGCGATGCGGTTGACCTTAGCCGCTTCGTGGGGCGCTTGACTCCCCGACTAACGCGTACGCCCGCTCTGCTCGCGATCCACGCCGGGGAGTGAGCTATCTGAAAATTCGATGCGCCAGTTGCGGGTGTGCGCGTTGTAGGCCCAGCCTGCGAACTGCTCAAGCAGGATGTAGTTCTCGGCCGCTAGGCGAAGGTTTTCCGCTTCCAGTCGTGCAATACGGTCGGATGAGATCTGTAGTTCTGGCGAGCACTTCTCGTGGGGCTGCTCCATCCGTGCCAACCGAGCCTTCTTTCGTACCGTAAAGGCTAGCCGGATCCGTTCGTGACGATGAAGCGTCTGCCGCGTGTATCGTCGACCGTGCGCCTTGCGATCGCGGCGATGAGAGCTTCCAGCCCAGCCGGCTCCCCCATCCATCCAGCACCTCAACCATGGTCGCAACAGTCTGATCGTCCATGTTTTTCTCTCTCATGCGAGTCATGGCGTTTTCCCAAGGGGCGGCGATGCATCGTCGTCGGGGGCGTCGGGCTATCACGGAATCGCACCTGTTTGTTCCGCGCGCTCAATCATGGTCGGACCTTCCAACGGTGATAGCTGGATGACTGCGCCGCGGGGGACGGTCGGGTCGTCCAGAGCCCCAAGGAGCTCTGTGATCCTTGTATGGTAGACCCGGTGATTGTGGGCCATTCATGTGCTCCATATTCGCCCTCGGCTTCCGCCTGCTCAGCCATCGAAAGCAGACGCGTTATTCGAAGGAGGCAGCACTCAGCTAATAACCGGATACACAGGTGTATCGAGTTTAACTTGCGTACGCGTCCGAAGCTGTATCAATCTGAGATTGAGTTTGACAATATGCACGCGACGCTCGGCCACAGCCTGGGCGACAAGACCCGGGAGCGCATTAACGTCATGACCGCCGAAGTGAATGGCTGTAACTACTGCCTGTCGGCCCACACGTACCTGGGTGCCAAGCTGCAGGGTCTGACGCAGGTAGCTTGGCGGGTCTCCCTATGAGGCTCTTCGGTCGGGCACGCGCGGTCTTTGCCAAGGAGCGTTCGTCGAAGTGTGATATCGGATCCACAGTACGTGTGGCTATCGGCGGCATGCGCTCCAGTCCAGATCGCGGATGATAAACGGCAGGAGGTTGACAGTCATCTCAAGCACGCGAAAAAAGGTCGAGAGATTACCTAGAAGGCTTTCCGGTCAGCCATACCCACACAGCCCTAAGGCGCCGCGCACGTTCCTCGAAAAGATACGAGGCGCCGAGCGTCAAGAGTCCCGAAAAGATGCCGGTGTAAATGTGCTCGACGTAGGGGAGGCGGAACTGACTGGAATGCGAGTACGTATCGCCTACCGTCGTAAGGGTAGCGACGATAAGCGCATTACCATATCGATTGGCGTACAGCGTTGATGCAGGCGTAAATGTTAGAAGCACGGCGATAAGCCCAGTGATCACACCGGTATGGATGGCGATCGTCCAATGGGAGATGCTCATCACATTGGCCCAGCTTCCCGGCATGCAGGTCATGCACGCGCCCGACGGCTGCCAGAGACGTTGAATGAACAGGCGAATGCGATGCTTCCAATCGACCGACATGGATGTATATTCCGTCAATGCTCGCTGTCAGACCGTGCCAAGTCCAAGTGGCAGGGTGCCACCGATTCCAAGATTAAATGCTGTGCAGTCTGATAATCCAGTCGCGTCGCGGGTGCACGCTGGTTAGACGAATGCTCATCTTCTGCGGCTTTACGTGGGATGGACGTCGACTTAAGTCTGAATACGCCGACCGCCTGCAGTAGCGTGTCCGCTTGGGACAACAGCGTTTCTGCTGCGGATTCGGACTGTTCCACCAACGCTACGTTTTGTTGGGTGCTGCGCTCGAGATGTTCGATCATGCTGCGTACTTCGGCGATTTGCTGGGTCTGTAACCGGCATGCCTCATTGATCTCTCCCATGATCTCGGTCACATTGCCTGACGACGTAATGACATCGGTGATCGTCACGCCGGCGACGTCTACAAGCTGTGTCCCTTCATTGACACGTTCACTGCTCTCTTGCACCAGGGATTTGATTTCCTTGGCTGCTTCAGCGCTCCGCTGGGCAAGAACACGGACTTCTGCAGCCACGACCGCGAAGCCGCGCCCTTGTGGGCCGGCCCGCGCCGCTTCAACCGCCGCATTGAGGGCGAGGATGTTGGTCTGAAAGGCTATAGAGTTGATGACGGAGATTATTTCGCCGATACGGCTGGATGACGCATTGATGCCGCGCATGGTTTCAACTACGCGTCCAACTGCATCACCACCTTTGCTCGCCGTCGCGGACGCCTGTTTCGCCAGTTCGTCCGCATGCCCTGCGTTCGTTGCGTTAGCCGAGACACTTGCGTCAAACTCGGTAAGAGCGTTTGTTGCCTGTTCGAGCGCAGCCGCCTGACTGCCCGTCCTTTTTCCGAGATCGTCGTTGCCTTCCGCAATTTCCCGGCTCGCTTCGGCAACACCATGTGCCGCATGGCGGACCTGCTCGACGATGTCAGAAAGGTTATCGCGCATTTTTGTCACTGTTGCCATAACACTGGTCGTGTCGCCGGGACGAACCGGGGATACGCTTGCCAAGTCACCGTTCCGGATTGCTTCAGCGAAATCGATCATCTGGCGCGGATCGGCGCCTAACGCCCGCGTGATATTCCCGACGACCAGCCACGCCACCCCAATGCTCAGCACGCTCGCGAAAGCCGTCAGAAAAGTCATGAAAACTTTGAACCGGACGCTAATTTGACGGGCTTCCGTACCTTCCTGCTCACTGAGTGCGTCCTCGTAATCAATCATCGCATTTATGGCAGCGAGCCATTCGACAAAAGCGGGACGTGCGTCATTCAGCAGAATTTTTCGAGCGGTCTCCTGGTTTCCTGTGGACTGGAGATTCACAACCTGGTCTATGAGCGGAAGTGTGCGGTCGCGGGCAGCGTTGATGCGCGCGAAAATGCCTCGCTCGTCAGCACTTATTCCAGCGCTAAACGCAAAAATCGTGTCGAGGGGCGACTCGGAGCGTTCGTAGTCAGCCCTGAGTTTTTTGATATGGTCAACGACTGCGGGGAGCTCATCGGGCGCAACGAGCGTCGCGTCTCTGAGCGCAATGGAGCGGTCATGCACGCTTCCCCGAAAATTAATGGCATAGCGTTCCTTGACGCCGTTGACGTCAATGATGTCGTCCAGACGTTCTCGAACGTCCTGTACCTGAAGGACGGCAAGCGCTGCGAGGGCGAGGAGCGCAACCAAAAGAGTTCCAAAACCGGCTAGAAGCCGGCTGCGGACACTAAATCCCCTTCGTGTTTTCATGCTTTCCCTTTTGATGGCCTAACTTTGTGATGCGCAGTTCGGCGGCGCCAGGGATCCACTGCCACATAGGTGGGGGCGACGCGAGCGCTATGCCGGACGCGTTGTGCTGGACTACCGGACTGATCCAACGCTCCCAACTAATGGAATTCGTTGTTCGCCCATTTTGGGTTACACAAGAGGTAAGTTTTTTATCGATTGTTTGCCGATTGAAACGCATGTACGTCGCTCTATTCTTGGAACCTGGTTGGCGCCTCTGCAAAATTTGAGGTAGGACGTGAATCGATGTTTTTGACCAATGCATTGCTCACTGTCCGGTTGGCTCATTTTCTGCACTGGAGGATTGTCGCAGGGGTGCGGGCACCAAGAGTTTCAATGCCAGTCCATTTGTTACTGAGTAACGGCAATCTCTGAATCTGAGTCGAGGTGCTTACGCAAGCCGCCGCTCGCGGGCCAAGATAGCCGTCGTGCCAAACGACGCCTTATCATCAGCGAAGCAGATGTAAGGGGTCTGTCTGCGAGAATTCGGGAGGGCGGTAGCGCTGCTAGATCGTGATCTCATGGCAGTCGTGACGCCTCTCATTTTCAACACCCATGTATCATTGCTCTGGCAGCTTCAATAGGCCGGTAGGCCACTGATAACAACGATAGGCGTCAATTAATTGACAGTTCAAAAACACGCTATGAAGAATAATTTTCGTTTTGACCTTTCTGACTTTCTGATTCATTTCTTCCGGGACGTTGAACAGACGGGAGCCAACGGGATAGTGTTCCCTGAACATATGGGGTGGCAGAATCTGTGGGAAGATACCTTTTTGCCGGCTAATTTCATGCTGCGAGCTGCGCTGCGAAACGGACGACTTTGGGCAACATGGTCATTTCGAAATGGTGTTCGGACTATTTACGGACCGGATCCGGCAGTCTGTTTTACCGAAATGCCGATTGCAGCCTTTCTGGAAGCTGGCCACGCTCGTCGCGCAGCAGGCGAGGCGATGAGTCCGGTAGCATTGGTATTTCCGAAAACTGCGCTCCAAGGCATGGGCGCGCGTCAGGTTATATATGGCTTGAGCGTGGACGCCCGCGCGTCCTCGGGTGCGGACGGTGCCCCGAGAATTTTTCCTGAAAGCGCATTGCCGCTACAAGAGCAGTATCGGTTCGTGACGCATAATCTCAATGGAGCGAGAAATGTGGACTGGACTCACGAGCGTGAGTGGCGCTGGCCGTACCGTGGAGATGGAACGAACTGTGAACAGCAAGCCGAAGAGTACGGCGGCTCAGTCTCGGACTGGCAAGAGATTCCGGGGCTCGATTTTTATCGAGCTGGAATCTGGGGTATCGGTGTAATTGTCGAGACCGCTCGACAGGCTAACCTTGTCATCAGTGATATGTTAACTTTAGTGGACGGCCGCCTGGCGGATCGCGATACTTTCGGGTTTGTTCTGGCGACCAGTCGCTTGCCCGCTGCGACGCAACTTCAGGATCCATTGCGCCTGTCACAGGAAATAGCTGACGCTGCGGTAGACCTTGAGCCTTACTTCTCGATGTCAGATGATCTGTGCGAGGAATATTCTCTGAGGTTTGGTGAACTGGTGTCGCATGTCGAGGCTGCTGCGGGAATGCCAAGCTGGGGCGAGTTTGGGGGATGCTGGCTCTGGTTGCATGACAACACGGCGCCGCTGACTCGCGCGCTGCTACGCACAGGTCGGGCGTTTGTTTCGAAAAACGGGCGATATCTGGCGCACCTCCGGGAATTTTCCGACTCGCGGGGGTTGCGAGAACGGGAGGACATGGCGAGCCGTGTCGCGGAAGAGGTTTCCAGAGAATTTGAGACGTCGAGCTGTTACTTTTCGGTCTTGAACTCCGATGATCCAGAAGCGGTGCCGTTCTATGCCGGCACTTTTGACGACGATATTGGGTTCTTCAACTGTGCCTGGAACGCCTGAGACAAGGCAGTTGGCGTCATTTTGACTCCGTTGGGCTTTCAAACGGCGTCGCTTCTGTCGACTCACTTCCCCTATCTTGGCAGCGATGCTAATCGTATTGGCGGTGTCTGCGACTAAGCGCGGCATTCTGTTGCGAACCATTATTCGCTACGTTTGGGCAGGGCCATTCCTAGCTGATCGGGCCATTGGCGACTAATGGTTACTGTCAGGCTACTGCTTAGGAATTATTTTGTCTTTGGGGAGTCATCGTTAGCCCACGCGCTCACTTCCTGCATGAGCGTACGCCGTACAATATTGCCGCCGCAGGCGGATGACGGCGTTTGGTGGCAGACGATATCGAACGGCAATTTGCGCTAGGAAACACTGGGTAATAATGCCGAGCGGTTCTTGTCAGGCTGGGACTGAGCAGAGGCGCCGGCGCTCATTGCGTTGACAGAAGTGGACGGCGTCGGTCGAAGAGTGGCGGCACCAGTGCGGTGCCGTGCAGCTTTGGATCCGCGTGGTTTCTGACTCGGGCTGTCTGGCGACCGCGCATCGCGGACTCTGCCGTAATATTAAAACGATATTGAGGGGCCATCCTTTGCATTTGGCAGAGTTAAACATCAACAACTTCCGGAAGCTCAAAAGCGCAAAGCTTTGCTTTCAGGCGGGGCTGAATGTTCTTGTCGGGGCGAACAATGTTGGCAAAACGGCAATAACTGACGCGCTGCGCGCGTTGCTGGCTGGTCACGATGAACCTTATCCGCGTTTTGGAGTAGAAGACGCACACCATCCTAGGGGAGGTGTAACTGAGGGATACATCACCTTCCACTATGTTTTTCGCGGGCTTGATGCGGACGACGAGGCCGATTTTCTTGGCGCCCTGAAGCCGGGTCCTACAGGCGAACTTGAGGCACATATCTGGATCCGTTACGCCGACGCAGACAAAGGTGGGCGGCTCCGGGTCAAGCGTTGGTGCGGGGACCACGAAGACGTGCCGCTTACCGCTGACATGATGGAAAACCTTCGGGGCGTCTACCTGCCGCCTTTGCGTGACGCTTCACAAAGCCTGCGGCCAAGCCGGACAAGCCAGCTCTCCAGACTTTTGCAGTTGCTGACCGACGACCTTGGTCGAGCAAACATCAATGATGTGCTCAAGAAGCTAGATGACGAGTTGAAGAAACATGCTCCCATTGTCAACACCCAGAGCGCCATCTCGACTCGCCATGGCGCCATGCTGGGTGCGCAATTGGCGCAAGTTCTGGAAGTAGGGCTGAGCGCCAGTGATTTCCAGCGTCTGTCCTCCCGGCTTTCGTTGTCAGTCGACTCATTCGAGATCGAACAGAATGGATTGGGATTTAATAACCTGATTTTTATGGCTGTCGTGCTTAGCGAACTTGCGAAGAGCCCAGACGCGACATATCGGGGATTGATCGTAGAGGAGCCAGAGGCACATCTGCATCCGCAGCTTCAGGCGATCCTGCTTCGGTATCTTGAAAGCATCCAGGCGGTCGCGGGCGAGAAGCCAGTGCAATTGTTTGTGACCAGCCATTCCCCAAATTTTGCCAGCATAGCGAATCTGGATTGTTTGTCTTGCCTTGTGGATACTGGCGCTTCGGTGGCAACCTTCTCTCCTCGCTCGATCAAGTTCGAGAAAGGTAAGCGGGAGAAGCTAGAGCGCTATCTCGATGTAACACGTGCGGAATTGTTTTTTGCGCGTCGGGTCATTTTCGTCGAAGGTGCCGCTGAATTGATGCTGGTCGATGCCTTGGCCGCAAAAGCGGGCTTTAACCTGCGGGAGCACGGCGTGAGCCTAATCAGCGTGGAAGGTCTCAATTTCGACTCGTTCCTGCCGCTGTTCGGAGAGAACGCGTTAAAGATTCCCGTGGCGCTGATCACGGACGCGGACCCGGTCGATGAACCTGCAGACGGTAGTGAGCCGAAAGCTCTCTATCCTAAAGGCGGCGAGATCGTGAAAGTCTCGGACAATACGGCCAAGATGAAGAAGCTTGAAGATAGCTTTGTCAAGGTTTGTCACGGTGTGAAGACGCTGGAATACGATCTCGCGTTACATGCCGACAACCGCACGGCAATGCTTGCAGCCCTGAAAGAGCTGCATCCAAAAATCGCGATCGTAGTCCAGGCGGCTGTCGATGCCGGGGTCGACGACGCGGCGAAAGCGAGAGCGCTATTCAGTGGAACGTTTGAGCGTCCGCAGAATAACGTGCAGAAGGGCCGTTTCGGGCAGTCACTCGCTTTGGCATTCAGGGAGGGCGCGGACTGCGTGGTCCCCGCCTATATCCAGCGAGCAATCGAGCACGTCTGTCAGGTAGGCGGGCCGAAATGATAGAGCTTTCTGCCGAGCAACAGGCGATTGTCGAAGCGCCGCTGACACCTCTTGCGGTGATTGCCTGCGCGGGTAGCGGGAAAACGCAGACGGCGGTGCATCGATTGGTGGAGATGCGTAGACGGCTAGGCGCGGCGCGCGGAAGGATCGCTTTGCTTTCGTTTTCCAATGTCGCCGTCGACACTTTCCAAAAGAGCTATCAGAAACTTGCGCAAGAGTTGCCTGCAGGGGTGGGGCGTAGCCGGGTCGACATTGACACGCTGGATGGATTTATCACCACCAACGTCCTCAGATCGCACGCACACCGGACCATGCAGTCCGCGCACGCTGCCTATCTCGTCACCGGGAGCGAGCCTTTCTTAAGTGGCTTCACATTCAGAACGGAGAACTACCCACTACCCATTGCCGACATGCAGGTCGGATTTCGTAACGGGCAACCGTACTTCTATTACGCCTATTTTGAACAGCTGACCGAGCTAGATACTGCGTATGCAACGGGCATAGTTTCCAGACTTGGACGCATGGGGGCCTATACGCATAACCTTGGGCGATACTGGTGCTATCAGACGCTGATCGCGCAGCCCGCAATTCTCAAAGCTCTTAGCCGAAGATATCCTCACATCGTGGTCGACGAGTCGCAGGATATTGGATCTTGTCATCAGGCAATACTCGAGGTGTTGGCGGCCGCAGGAGCTCAGATTTCACTGATTGGCGATCCGAATCAAGGGATCTATGCGTTCGCCGGCGCAGATGGTTCGTTCCTGGACAGTTATCACGCGCGTCCCGGCGTGGCGGCTTTCGCTTTAACCCGCAACTATCGATCTCTCCCGTCCATTCTCGCGCTTGCAAATAACGTGTCACGGCGAAATGACACGGCCGAACGGGCAGTGATGCCTGCGCCAAATGGGCCATATTTTGTAGGCTACACCAAGGCTAGTTTGCCGCAGCTCATAGATGCGTTTCGGGCCGAGGTAGGCGCCGCAGGACTAAACGTCGAGAATTCGGCCGTTCTGTGTCGCGGCCGACCTTTGGCCAATGAACTGGCCGGACTGGACGCGCCCGCGGGCCAGGGGTTGGTTAAGGGGTTTTTTGCAGCCGCAATGCAGCGGGACAAACGGCGTGACTACCTGTCTGCGTTCAAAACTGTTGTCAGTTGCGTCTTTGCTCTTCTGCAGGCCGTTCCCAACGGACTTCAATCCAAGCTTATGCAGCCGGCTTTGTACCCGGAGATGCGCCAACTGCGACGACGCCTTTGGAATTTCACCCGCTCTCACGAGACCGGACTGCCATCGTCAGAGCTGATCGCAGCCAAGCAGTGGCATGAATTGCTGCTCGCACGGGTCAAGGTTTTGCTCGCGGACATCGAGGCGCAATTCGGCTTTGCCGCGGTCGACAATGTAGGCAGAAAGCTTGCAAGGACCGGTCTTCCCGATGCTCCATTGGCGATTCAAAACGACCTCGCTGCCGAACGAGGCGCTCTGGTGCGGGTGGACACCGTTCACCGGGCTAAGGGCGAAAGCCTTCACGCTGTGATGTACGTCGCTACCAAGGAGCATGTGCAGGCCATGCTCGCAGGGGTCGATAGTGAGCTTGGCCGGATTGGGTATGTCGCCATTACGCGCGCGAAGAATCTGCTTTGGCTTGCTGTTCCGTCGAACGCACTGAAAGAGCTGAGTCCAGCGTTGATCGCTGCAGGGTTTGCAGAGGCCGGCAGAGTCCCTAAAGCCTTAGCGCTCAAGGCGGTTGCGTAGTGTTGGTGAAATTTTGCTATAGCTCACGCCACCACAGATTCGCTGGTGTTCTATATCACATGTCCATTAAAGCTTAGACCCGGTTCACTTTATTAACTCAGAAACGGGGCAACTTGTCCGGCCAGGCCCTGCGTAGCACAGGTGTAACGGACGAGACTGGGGTCATGCTGACAAGTGAAAACTCCGGCGTTGAAACTCTGATACTCCTGGAGTCAGTAAACTTCATTTTTGACTACGGCGAGATTGAACCGGATGAAGTGTCCGTGGCATCCGGCGTCGACGCTATCTCCTGCGGTTGGGTTCGGATCCGGCCCTGAATCATAGTGGTCGTCAGCCCTTAGGACTACGGTTGCCGCCTGAAAGACCTGTCTCCGAGCAGGTAATCAACTGATATCCTGCCGGGTCCCCACGCTGCGATTCCCAAAGCCATAGCTAGCCAAGTAAGGTGAATAGGCCAGCCCTCCGGGACCGTCAATTCGATGATGCACGTCATTAGTATCAGCCCAAGTGCGGCGAACCGTGTGCCAATGCCGAGGACGAGCAGCACCGGAAATGTCACTTCGCCACATCCGGAGAGAAACGCAAAGACTGCGGGCGCCGGAAAAGGATATGGGCCACCAGGAAGATGAACCTGGAACTCCTGTGTGAAGAGGTCTATTGCCGTATCGCTGAGCTGAAGGAATCCGTGCCATTTGAGAATGCCCGATTTCCAGAACGGCACAGCCAGAGCCAGACGTAGTACGAGTTGAACTAACCAAGGTTGTGCCAGAGTTTCGACCAGATTTCTGGCTGAGACCACGGCGCACGTGACGGCTTGCGGAAAAGAGGTTTTTTCGTCCAGTTGCTTCGACATCTTGGTCAATCTCCGTTTTCAATGGACGTAAATACGCCAGTTGAGATCATCCCGGCCAGGTTCGCCTGAAGATCGAAAGAGGGGGCTTCTTCAAGCGCAACTGAGACTGCGTTGCCCAGTGTTCGACCTTCAAGAAGAGCGGTCAGAAACGTTGCTCCCCCCGCAGGCAAGTGTGAAACCAGTACCTCGTGCGCAGGTCTGGTCACCAGTGCGTCTTCAGGTTGACTCGAGCACAATGGGGAGACGGCGGCGTCAGCCCTATTCGTCGAGAAGATTGTGACGGCTGGAAAGCGGGAGCGAACGATACGCGCTGCGGGATGGGGCCTGAAACGTGTCTCGGCGAGTGATGTCGGCTCAATACTGCCCAGCGCCTCGGTGGCAAGGGCAGGGAAGTCCGCCGCATGATAGGCATCCAGCCATGCCCGCTCGATGCGCGCGGTATCCGCGAGCCATGGGATCTCCCTGGCGTACTCGTAGGTATCGAGGAAAGCGGGAAAATCTCGCCCGTACTCAAATAGTAGCGGAGATGTTGGAGGCGTCGCGCGAATGTGGAATCGGGCCATCGCCCGGAAAAAATCGACGCCGGTGATACGCTGGATCGTGGGATAGATAGCAGCCAACGCATCGATAAGGCTAACGGTCACATTATTGCGATAGACGTTGTAGCGTTTAATCACGCCTTTTGCCTGCGCAGCGACGACGTCTTGCGGCGCCAGGATTGACGGGTCTATCAAACCAGGGGTGAAGTCTGTGGCGTATGCAAGGAACGGGCACTCAGATCGCACGTTCGACCTCTGCTGTGTCCAAGGGGTAGTGCGCGTCGCTGATCATTGAGCGCGCCTTGGCTGCCTGAGCCCTTAACACCGACCAGTCAGGAAGACTGCTGTCCCATTCAATCAAAGTTGGTGTAGCGCCGATACGCGAAATAACCTGGCTGTACAGATTCCAGACTTCATCGGAGATAGCGCGGTCATGGCTGTCTATGAGCAGCAACTCGTTCTCATCGTCGCGCTGCTCGCTATGTCCGGCCAGATGAATCTCAGCTATGTGACCGAGCGGAAATGCGGTGAGATACGTGTCGGCGGAGAATCCATGATTTGTCGCGGAAACAAAGACATTGTTTATGTCCAGGAGAAGACCACAACCGGTTCGTTCAACGACTGAGCGAATGAAATCGGTCTCGCTTATGGTTGAAGATTCGAACCCGACATACGTCGATGGATTTTCAAGGAGAATGGGGCGTTGGATTGCTTCCTGCACCTGTTCAATGTGCTCGCACACCTTCGCAAGTGTCTCCTTGTTATACGGCAAGGGCAGCAGGTCGTTGAAAAAATTTCCTTCATGTGAAGACCACGCCAGATGTTCGGACACCAGCATTGGCTCGTAGCGGCTTACCAGTTCACGGAATCGGGCAAGATGGGTCACATCGAGCGCGTCAGGGCCGCCAATTGACATACACACGCCATGAATGGAAAGCGGGTAGCTCTCGCGGATAGCGGTAAGCATGCGGTGTGGTGGGCCGCCTGCACCCATGTAGTTTTCTGCGTGAACCTCAAAAAATCCGCTAGTCAGTCCTTCAGCGAGAATCGAGGGCAGATGGGCGTGCTTGAAGCTGGTGCCGGCCTGCGCCTTGGGGTGTCGCGCCTCGCCAAGCAGGCAAGCTTGATTGACGATTGCCGTAGCATTCGTGAACTCAGCCATCATCGCCCCCATTCGAATACTGTTGAGCCGATCAGGACTTCAGCGGCGTGAGCGAACCGTGACCGCCGCCCGGCACCTGGATATTGGTGCAGGTGCCGCCTTGAACGAACTTCCACGAGTTACCTTGGAAATCCATCGCAGAGGTGCCTTGGCACGTGGTGCCCGGGCCAGCGGCGCAGTCATTCTGCCCCTTCAGGGCGACGCCATAGCATTTTTCCTTATGTGCAGCGAGGGCAGCACTTGCTTCAGCTTTGGTAAGCGGAGCGGCGTTTGCAGCGGAGGCGAGCAGGGTTGCGACAACACCAGCGAGCATCGCGGAACTAACAGTGGCCTTTGTAGACATTGAATCTCTCCAGTGATTGAGACAGACGGTACCGAATATCAGTACGGCATCTATTTCGTGCGCTGTAGAGATTGGGTTACACCGGCATCAATTTTTTATTCGGCGCGGCGAAAGTGCGTGCCGAACGAGCCTGCGCCCGCCGGTAAGCGCTCGACTCTAGAGGGTTTTGCATACTAAGCCGGTGTCCCGAAAACGGGCCTTTTGCCGGCGAGACGGTCGGCGAGCCCGTATGAATTGTCAAGGCGCGTTGAACCACCCGGATA
>Ga0055533_1000380_pt1 | contig 17792 bp, 17 predicted proteins | sample AraplaCvi_mMS_r2_FD_54991 | JGI IMG/M metagenome (GOLD analysis project Ga0055533, IMG submission 54991) | Arabidopsis root microbial communities from North Carolina, USA - plate scrape CL_Cvi_mMS_r2 | ecosystem: Host-associated > Plants > Roots > Endosphere | place: USA: North Carolina...
CAGGGCGCCGTCTCCAGCTCCGAGCAATCCACCGCCCAACTGAAAAAGCACGGCATCCCCGTGTTCGACCTCAACGCCACCGGCCCGCTTGCGCTGTACGTCGACGGCGCCGACGAATGCGACCTGCACAAACGCCTGATCAAGGGCGGCGGCGCTGCGCTCACCCGCGAAAAAATCATCGCCGAAGCCGCGCAGAAATTCGTGTGCATCATCGACGCCAGCAAGCGGGTCAACCTGCTGGGCAAATTCCCGCTTCCGATCGAAGTCATCCCCATGGCCCGCAGCCTGGTCGGCCGCGAAATCGTCAAGCGCGGCGGCAACCCGGTGTGGCGCGACGGCGTGGTGACCGATAACGGCAACTGGGTGATCGACGTGCACGGCTGGCAGATCGCCGACCCTGTTGCGTTGGAAACTGAGTTGAATCAGATTCCGGGCATCGTCACCGTTGGCCTTTTCGCGCGGCGTCCTGCGGATGTGGTGTTGGTGGGTGACAAGCTGATGTAATCAGCTCGGATTCAATGGGAAAACTTGCAGTGAAGAAAGATGATGTAACGCGCGATATCGCGCGCAATGTGGAACGCGCCGGGATTTATCAGGTGATGCGCATGCTGCCGTGGCCGTTGAAGTTGGCGGCTATGGCGGCGGCGCTCGCTTATCTGTATTGGGCGGCACACTAAACAGTGTCCCCTCGTTGTGAGGTGCGAGCACATATGCCACCTAGCTCCAGGCGTCTAGACCCGCATGCACGCCCCCGATAGTAAAGACAACCTTACTTCTCAAGCACTTACGAAAGAATATTTTTTTCTTTCGCCGCTGGTAGGTTTTTACGATCGCCAACCGTCTTAGTATTTGGTTCTCGTGCGATAGCCAAGCTCGCCCGTGCAATCGCGCGGAAGGTCGCCGCGTGACAAGCACGACAAACACCGGGCAACAGTCTGATCGCCGAGCAACCAGGGGCCATCTGCAGCATCACCGATATTTCGCGCGACATAAGTCGGCGGTGCTTGTAGTTGTAGGATAGATTCTTCCGGGGAGACAACATGTTGAAGTCCAAACTCACGGCTGCCGTGCTGGCAGCCTTGGCAATTAGCCATTTGCCCGCGGCAATGGCCGAAACAACACCGCCGCCTTCATTGCAAGATGCACAGTCCGCGCAGGACAACACGTCTACTCAAGATGCTGACGCCGCGAAGAAAGCCAGGAAGCTCGAAGCCGTCACTGTAACCGGCTCGCTCATACCGCAGTCGCAGGTGGAAACAGCGACGCCGGTCATCACCATTACCGCGCAAGACATGAAGTCACGCGGCTTCGTGACAGTGGCTGAAGCCCTGCAAAAGGCCTCCTTCGCTACCGGCAGCGTGCAAGGCCCCCAGGACAACAACTCGTTCACGACCGGCGCGAAGACGCTGAGTTTGTTCGGCCTGCCTGTAGGGTTCGTCAAGTACCTCATCGACGGGCGCCCCATGGGCGATTTTCCGGGCCTATACAACGGCAGTGACGTCTTCAACAACCTCAGCAACATCCCGATCGACATGGTCGACCGCATCGACGTGTTGCCAGGAGGCCAATCTTCGCTCTACGGTTCCGACGCCATTGCCGGCGTGGTCAACATCATCCTGAAGAAGAAGGTAGAAGCCCCCACTATCGATGTTCGTGTCGGCGGCTACTCGTTGGGCGGAGGAATGAGCCAACGCATCAGTTTTGCCGATGGCTTCACCATCGGCAAATTCAACACCATGATTGGCGTGCAGTACGAACAGCAGAAGCCGATCTGGGGTTATGACCGCGATCTCACCAGAACCTATTACAACCAGGGTACTGGGCCCGCAGTAGCATCACGCGACTATCTGATTCTCGACGCGCTTGCCGGCAAATACGTATTCATGGATCCGAACAATTGTTCGACGGTGAGCAGTGGTTATCACGGAACCGAAGGCCTGCAGAGCCGCCCCCATAGAGGCAATTACTGTGGCTCGCTCTACAGCGCTGGCTACTCGACCTTGAACAACGGCGAGAAAACGGCGAATTTGTATTCGCACTCGACGTTCGACGTCAACGATAATCTGCAACTCTACGGCGACCTGCTCTACAACTATCAGGAGCAGAAGTTCACGTCGGGCAGCAATACTTTGTTCTGGAGTTCCCAGATCGCCGCAGCGAAATCCGGCGGCGGCTATTACTGGGACCCGAACCTACAAACGCTCGCGCTGGTGCAGCGGATTTTCACCCCCGAGGAAATCGGCGGTTTTTCGAACACCATGAGCAAGCAGTACGAGCGCGCGTACATGTTGACCCTTGGCGGCAAGGGTAAGCTTGGTGAATCCAACTGGGACTACGACCTTGGCTTTACGCATTCGGACGACCAGCTGACCAATCGTAATTTCAATCGCTTCAGCGCGCCGATCGAGCAATACTTCGCCGATCATCTGCTCGGCCCGCAGCTGGGTACTTACGCCGGATATCCGCAGTTCGCTCCGGACTATACCAAGCTGTACAACCCGGTCTCTCCTGCCGATTTCCGCTCATTCACGGGCTACACAACGGATCATGCCAAGACCTGGGACAATCTGCTGCGCGGGCAGCTGACCAACCAGTCGCTATTCGAACTTCCCGGCGGTGACGCAGGCCTGGCCGTGGTGTTGGAAGGCGGCAATCAGGGCTGGGACTCATCGCCCGATCCGCGCTTGCTGGAGACCATCACCGACGTGCATGGAAACGTCGACAGTTATGTCTACGGCACTAGCGCTACGCCCGGCGCAGGCCACCGCTCGCGTTACGCGGCCACGTCGGAAATGCGCTTGCCGCTGCTTTCGCAACTGACTATGGATACATCGGTTCGATACGACAGCTATGAGGTCAGCGGTCATCGCGTAAGCCACGGCACCTACAACATCGGCCTGGAATTCCGGCCGATCGATACCTTGTTGCTGCGCGGCCGCTACGGTACCGCGTTCAAAGTACCGACGCTGTCGGATGAATTCCAGCGGCCCAGCGGCTACTACAACAGCGTTACGGACTACCTCAATTGCGCACGCATGGGGGTTCCGCCTGGCCAGGCGGCCTCCAGTTGCCTGGCACCTTATGACAGCACGCAATACCAGGGACAGACTTACGGCAACCCGGCGTTGAAACCGATTACCGCGACCGTATGGGACACGGGCCTGGTCTGGGCGCCCATCGAGCGCATGTCCATTTCAATGGACTATTTGCGATGGGATATCAAGAACGAGGTCGCTCAAGTCAGCGCCGACGATCTTTCCAAGACCGAATACCTCTGCGACGCTGGCAGTTTGAGTATGTCGTCAGCGCTTTGCCAGAATGCGTTCAACCTGATCAAGCGTGGCCCAGGTACTGGCAACCTACTTGGGCAGATCACTCAAATTACTACGCCCAAGCAAAACATCGCTAGTGAAAAGGTCGATGCCGTAACGGCTAATTTCGGCTACATACAGCCGCTTGGGTATTGGGGGCAATTGACGCTTAACTTGTCTTACTCCGATGAGCTCGCTCACACCAGGCGACCGTTCGTCACTGATCCAGAAATCGACGTACTTCGTCATCCGGGCGCCTACCCGAACGGTACTGACTTCAAGAGCAAAGCCAACGGCTCGCTTACCTGGAACAATGACACATGGTCGGCCACGGTGTACTTCAATCGATACGGCAAATCGCCAAACTACCAGTCCACAGTGGTGGACAACTACACATCACCCGGCACCGGCAGATTGGCACCATGGATGGTGTATAACGCCAGCGTGACCTATAACCCGATGAAGAACGTAGCGCTTTCGTTGTTGGTGAACAATCTGTTCAATGCAATGCCGCCGAAAGACCACAGCTATGATGGCCTGACGAATTCGCCGTATAACACTGACAACTACGACGTGTTTGGCCGAGCGATTTATTTCGAAGCGAAATACAGCTTTGACAAGAAAAGCTGATCGCTTAGATTAGCTGTTGTACATCGAAAAGCCGGCCCCGCGCAAGCAGGGCCGGCTTTTCCCTGCGGGCACCTATAAATAACGAACAGCTCGGCTGATATCAGCGATCGAACACAACACCTGCCTCGGTCAACAATTGCAACAACGGTTGCAGTTGTGCCTCATACCTCTTCCAGCGCCGGACGGCGGAGAGATAGATAGGCGCACGCACTTGCACCGCGCTGGCGGTATTGACGGGCGCTTCGTTTCGCTCGTACTGCAGGCATCGCTCATCCCAGGAAAGGCCACAAAATGCAAGCAGCCGCCTGGATTGTTCTTCTTGCGACTGCACCAGCGCCTCATAGCTCACTTCAAGGATGCGACCGGGAAAAACAGCCTGCCAATGGGCGATCAACCGATCGAACTTTACGAAATAACGCCCTGTATCGAGTAGATCAAACGAGTATCCGTACAGCGGCGCCGATTGGCCGAACAGTTGCCGGAAATTGCTCAGGCACGTGTCCACGGGATCGCGACGCAGGCAAATGATCTTCGCGTTCGGCAGTGCTTTGGCGATGTACCCTGCGTACAGGAAGTTATGCGGCAGTTTGTCGATGAAGTGCCGCTTGCTGCTGGTGGCAGGTCGGGTACTGGCCAGATAGCCCGCTCCCAATTGCTTCAGCTCAACCTGCTTGGAGCATTCAATGGTGTCCTTATCGAGCAACACCGGTGTACGACTACCGCTCAGGCGCTTTAGCACAACACCGAAGTTGTGCAACTCGCCGGCAGAATAGACGTCTGGATGGCTGGAAACAATCCGCTCGACCAACGTCGTTCCGGAACGTGGCATACCGATGATGAAAATGGGTTCATCGGTCGGATCACCCGTTGAAACAGCCGAGGGTCCAGGAAAAGCACGGATCAAGGCATCAAACAATGCCTCATCTCGCTGGAAATCATAGTTCCGCGCTTCCTTGCCGGAATTCTTTCCCCGCACGAAACATTCGAATGCGCACGGGTACTCCCCTATGTCCTCATATTCTTTGGCCAGCGCCATATTGAGACTGGTCTGCGCCTCATCATTATCCGCATGCAGGGAAACAAGCCGCTGCAGCCGTTCGATGTGATTGCATTCTCGCGTCTGTCGGCGCAGTTGGGAGAGCGTCAGGTGTGCTTTCCAGCAGTTGGGATCTAGCTCGATGCATGTCTCAAGCTCACGCTCCGCCACATCGAGATCGCCCACCGCCACCAGCGCGGTGGCAAGATTGAAATGGTAAATGGCTCTCTTTGGCAGCAACTCAGTAGCGCGGTGGAAGGCCGAGACCGCGCTCTGATGTCTATGCGCCTGTGTGTACACCACGCCCAGGGTATCGAGCGCTAGCGGATCATTGGCTACCAGTTCCATGGCGCGGTCCGCTGCCGCGACAGCCTCGGGCCACCTGTGCGCTAACGCCAATGCTTTCGCAAACTGCGTAGCGACGTCCGCTCGCCGAGGTTCCAATTCAGCCGCCTTGTGTAGCAATCCGAGGGCCTGCGGCATTTGCTGCATTTCCAGACATGCCACGCCCGCGATATAGCAGACTCCGCCGTGATCCGGCGCCAGAGGAAGCAGGCGCGCAGCCAGACTCTGGGCGAGGGGCCAGCGACGCTGGTTGAAAGCATCGATAAGCTGGCCGTACAAACGGGATGAGTCAGTCATTAGTTCCTGAGCGTGTATGGGACTGTCCGATTCTAGATGGGAAACCTACCTTGTCAGTGCACTTGTAGAATGCCATGTTCCGCTGAATCGATCTGCGCAGCACTGCGTTTTAAAAAACTATTTTTGTCATAGGGTCCCTAACGCTATGGGTCGGGCCGTTGCTATGGAGTTGCCCCAGGCAATTTGTCGAACAAGACTCGTCTCCTGAATCCTCCCAGCCAAATAAAAAGCCCACCGCAAGGGTGGGCTTTTTATTTGGCTGGGAGACTAGGATTCGAACTTGGCTCTTAGCCTATTGATTTCACTGGTTACTCTTTCGTTCGATTTGTAAATACCCCACATTTTACCCCATATATCGCCCTCGCTGCACGGACAAAAGACGACGTAGCGTTCTCAATCAGTAATCATGAGCAAGCTGTAGTTGCATTCAGCGTAGGGTTAGAAAAGACCACCGGCAGCAATAGGTCTACAGCGCTCCCGATCAATTCTTATAACCCGCACCGCTCTCAACTCGTCATCTGTTCACTTCTCAGTCCTGCGCGGTCGGCAGAGAAATTCTTAAAAACGCGGCGCGAACGCGACGCGTATTATTAATTAACACTCAAACTTTACACCTAAAAAAAGCATGATAGAAATGCTCCATCAACATAATGGAGTCTACGATGAACATCATTAATCAAAATCAAAATTTAAAAAATAGCAGCCCAAATCTGATAACAAATAAGCAGGTCATGGAGAAATTGAAGATTTCCCGCACATCACTTCACAGATTAGAAAAGACAGTCGGCTTTCCGAAGAAGATCAAGATTGGGAAGCTTTCGCGCTGGATTGAAACGGACATTGATCAATACATCTACTCATCCGCGACGCAAGACAAGGAGGCTCGCTTTGCTTGAAGCATAAGCAACTGGTGTTTCATCAGACCGAATTCTCGTCGGGTTATAAGTTGGAAACGAAACATAGCTGCACATTCTTCAATTACGGCATCCTAATTTTCCTGAAACGATGCTTAGCAGTCCAAATACTGCCATCCGCAATCTTTAAAAAACCTAGACGTATAGCGGAAATTTCTCGACCTATAACGAATTGTAGAAGTAGATTTAACACTGCATCGAAGCGTATAATGTGCGCTGCACCGAAGACGGTCCATCAAGCAGTTACGCTGGATGAAACTAACGAATCGGTGCGGATCTGAGAATAGATTTTATGGTTTTTGAAAGTGAAAAGAAGTTTGTTCGTGTTGCTGAAGTAATCAATATCGTTGCTCTTGGTCGCACAACGATCAACCGCATGATTGCCACTGGCACATTCCCTCAGCCAGTGAAGTTAACAGACCACCGCGTCGCGTGGCATCTGCATGAAATTCAGGCGTGGATGAGCAGTCGACCGCGTCGAAACGAATGAGTTTATGTTGAGGCGTTCGTGCTACTTGGACGCAAGTGGCCCGTACTTGCTTGATATTTCTCCGCCACTCTCTCTGCGATAAGTTCGCATCTTTGCGAAACGATACCTTTGACTGTTTGCCTGCTGAGTAAAGGGCGGCTGCGATTGCGTTGCTGACGCCGATAGTTTGATATCAACAACTATCTCAAAAGCAGCGTCGCCACCATATCCGCACGGCGGCTATCGGGTACCAAAGCTTGAATAGCTAGCGCTATTCGACGTGCGGAAGTGCGACGGTTCTTGGAATCACTGCGAATGCCGGCTTTGCAGTACTGGTTTCACAGAAGCAACGAACTATCTAAATACGAACTAAGTTCGTCCATCAACAATGGGGTCAAGCTCATGTTCAAGACAAACCCATACAACTTGGCATTACTGATTGGTCTTTGGGTTGGCCAACTGGAAAGAGTCGTGCCAAAACTAGATACAGGATAAAAATTTATGGAACACAGTGAAAAAGATGAAGAATATTTTGAAATTGATATAAATACAGCTAACGCTGGAATGGATCATCCTCATGATGCTGAGTCAACCGTGGAAGCTGTTGAACACGTCAGAGATCAGCCAGATAGTACCTATACTGAATCAGAGATCGACTATTACGCAGACAGAAATTCTAAGAGACTCGCTGGCCTTCGCAGAACTCTCCATGTTCGCGATCTTATTGCCTTGGAAGGTCCGTTCCGCTTCTTTATAACGGTAGCGTCTTGCGTTGGCCTATCGCAGAAAGAAACCATGCAACATGGGAAGGCCTTTACTATGCGTTTGACAAAGAAGGTCGTTGGAAAGCGCTGGAAGAAGAAGCGTCTCCAGCCGCTCACAGGCGTTGTAATTTTTGAACGTGCCGATGTGTTGCGCAATGCCAAGCACAAGCATGCGGGCTGGCACTGCCACATTCTTATGCACGATCACCCGGCTCTTCCGAGAGACGACGTTGAAGCATTGAAGATCGTAACCAATGCCTACTGGAACGCCGCAAGAAGACTCACCGTTCCACGTTATAGAAGAGGAAGAAAACCCTCGCTTGTTCAGCTGATAACCAGAACAGGGAATGCTGAGGAAGATCAGAAGCGCGTCAAGCTTATAGATGGCCTTGAAGGATTGTGCAAGTACCTAAGCAAGGAGGTCTGGAAAGAAGATTGGGAGTGGTTTGATCGCTTCTTCTACCTCGGCTCAGAAGGTATTCAGACGACGCCAGAGTCGAAGATTTCAGCGGTCTAATGCGTATCCTGTAATTAGGACATATCGATGTCCTGAAACCCTTGTGCACGAAGGATTTCAAGCCTTTCTTTGAAAATGTATTTCTATAGATGTGGATCGGTTTAGGGGTGGTCCCTGCACATCACACTGACAATTTCTTGGCCACCGGTTTGTTTCGGTGCTCATGGTGCCGATGTGAAACGTATTCCCTAAGCCAGTCCTCCGGCTTGATATCGAGCGCTTCCAGCATTTCAATCAGTTCGACAACATCCAGCCTGCGCTCGCCTCGCTCAACCTTAGAGATGAAGGTCTGAGTTGTATCCAATCTACTCGCAAGTTCCGTCTGGGCCACCTTGCCTGATTCTCGTGTGGCTTTAAGCATCGTCAACAGCAACTGATAGTCGGGATGGTGAGTAGAGCCTGCCATCGTGCGTACCCGAGATAAACCCGGTTGGCATGCTGAAGACCATTTTGGTATAGTCCAAAAAGGACTAGTCTATAATCGGCTTGGGTGGGCGGCAGTTCGCATCTGGCTCGATTGTTAGCAAACAGGGGGAACAAGCATGAGTTCGCTTTTTGGTCGTCTGATGACGCTATGGGCTCTTTACAGGCTAAGCGGCCCGGGCGTCATGGTGATTCTGCTGGCTGGCATCGGCTGGGTCGTAGAAGGCTATCTAGGGTGGTTTGCCTTAGCCCTGTACCTCGTGCTTCTCGTCGTACTCGCATTCGTCGTTATGCACGCGCTGATCCATCTGATCAACAAACATTCAAAATTTTTTGGCAGCAAGCCGCTTGACTACGACTGACTCGAATTCGCCGTACAAACATCGAACAGGGGATTCCGAAATGCGCAAGCCGTTCAAAATTATGCTGGGCATCATTGTAGCGTTCATGTGCCTTGGCGCAGTCCTAAGCTTTACTAACAAACCAAACGCTAATCAGTCCGCTGTCGCGCAACCGGATGCCCGATCAGCATCTGACTCGAACACAAATACGGAAGCTTCCTTTCCTGAAGATGAGAGGGAATTTTCGCATCGATACAATGGAGTTGCCGATCAGGCTTGGAGAATTACGGACATTCAGTCAAACCAAGGCTTTGACGCCCTTCAACTGTCGGATGCATCCTACATCCAAGCCAAGGGCAACGAATATTCGTTCTTTCCAAGCGGTTCTATTACGAGACCATCGATCATCGCTATTTGCACATGGATGATTAGAGCAGCCAGTCCGTCCACATCCGTATCCGATGCCGAAAGTGCTGCCACAAAAGCTGCGACGAATCCTTCGTCAGTCCATGACGTCAAAATTATCGTCGGCAATGTTGTAGTGCTTGGAAGCACATACCCATCACCTTGCGCAGTTAGTCCCACCGGGTTGTAAGCGCGATGCCGATCACGATCCGAGGATGGTCGTTGCGTTCGTAGAAGCAATCGTCAGCGCCCGGATGATGGCACGATGTCAGGAAGAAGGTTTTTGCAAAGAGAACTGGTTCGTTAGGGGGAAAACAGTGGCAAAGTTCGAAGTTTTGCAAAAGTGTCCGCTAAAGAAACCGAAAGTATCTCAGCAAGAAATTGTAGAGATGATCACGAAAAGTTTGAGCAAGCATTACGCTAGCCGACACATCAAACCAACTTCGGATGGGCTGGTGGTGCAAGGCGATCTGGAAGCTTTCGCTGCCAGAGCAATCACCGACGCGAACGTTAAGATACGAATTGAAGATGGCGAGCTGTCTTATCGAGTGGATGGCTCGGCATCGATGGGAAAGTGGCCTTGGGTTTGGATCACGTTATTCTTCATTGTCGACGTGATCTGGGGATACGAAAGCCTATTCATTCTTGGCTTGTTCTCTGCCGATGTCGTCAGCTACTTCATATGCCGTGATAAGCCGAAGCAATACTTTGAGGACGCTTTCAAGGCAATTCAGTTCGAAGTTGGATGACCAAGGCAGGCAATGCTAGATCAGCTATTGGAGAGCTAGTTTCCCAGTAGCAGGTTTGACGATTCCGCCGACCACTTTTTCAAAGGTTCACACCAAGTCCATGCAAGGCTTCGTTTGACCGGGCGCACGCATCATTGGGGCATACATCTATTAGCCATGAATGTTAAATGGGGCACTAGCACATATCAGAACTTGTTGAGCTATGTATTGAATGACCTCAATGTCATAGGTGAGCTGCTCAGCCTCTTGGGTAAAGGGAAGCAATAGTTCTAGATTTCCGTCCCGTAAATCTGATTTCGTATGAACAATCTTGCAGCGGATATCGTAAATCCTGTCTGCCACATCATTTCTTATGTCAACGGATTGATTGCCTAGTGGTATTTTGTGATATGGAGATGACTTTCCCTTAGCCAAAAAAAATTCTTTTCTCTCACCATCCGACTCAAAAAAATCACGCAACGCCTCATTGTTAGTGCACTCCGAAAGCGTTGCACGGAGCTGCGAACGTTCATCACCAAATCCCCCAGCCCTGCTCACATGTATTGTCGCAAGCAGTTTCGCTATATCCGCATCGCGATCTGCGCGAAATTTTGGGTCCTTTAAAATTGCCTTGAGTCTTCGCTGCGCTTCAGTCTGAGAGTAGATTGGGAAGTAAAATTCTATAACTTGATAGAAGGCAAGAAACTTTAACAACGGCATTCCATCCGCGCTACGCCCGTACCAGTAGAGAGCAAGCGGGGGAGCATCAAACTGGGTCGATGGGTACTGCAATTTAGTTTCCGCATTTGACTCATCGATTGCGCGCCTTCCTCGGGTGAAAGGCTTGCGCGCTCTTTGCAAAACCATTGGAACGTTGGTTAGCAAGTCCAGTTGAAACAATATAGTTCCGGCCACTTTGTTAAGTAACGCGAGGGCGGTATCGTGAGTGGTTACATGGCAATCTGAAATTTTCAGCGTTATCCGCCTCCTCATGTTTGAGCGGCACAGCGCTAAGAAAACATCTGAAGCGGCACTAATTTCAATTTGCGGAAGGCCTTCCCGATCCGGCGAGACGCAGATTCGCTCCAGCTCAGGTCCATCGGAACGAGAATCACCACTTAAGATTCGGTGATAGGGATGCGACGTAGCCGGAAAGGTATCAAATGATATGGGGCGAACTGCTGCTTCTATGATTCCATCCCTGTAAGAGCATATCGCTTCAAGGTCTGAGAGAAATGAATATCTCTCGAAGGGGACTTCTATAAATTTCTTGATGCGTTGAATCGACGAAAGCCCAATCCATTGAGTCTCACGACCGCGCCGCATGCCGACCCGAAGAGCTTTCACCCGTGTTGCACCTATGTAGTACACATCAGGCTCTTTAAGCTCCAAATCATTCGCTTTGCATCTGTCAGCAACCAGCTTCTTTAATGTTTCGAATTCCTCGTCGAAGGCAGCTAAACTTCCCTCGTCGAGTGCATTGTCGGTGTCTGTCATAGCTCGGTTCCTTTGAATGCTAATTTTCGCCGCTACTTTCTCGAACCGTTCATCGCGTTCAGCGGCATGTCAAGACGTATGGATGAAGCTCGCACACGCGTTAGTGCAGCTTGGTGCCGTTATTCGGCGCTTGCCTGCAACGCGCGGTAAATCGTTGCTGGCCCAACGTGGAATTTCTTCGCTAATTGTGGAACAGAGTACTTATCTTGCTCACGCAGAAGCTTGATCGTTCTACACTCTTCTGGAGTCAGGGCGCGTTTTCGGCCGAAGCTCACACCCTTTTCCTTAGCCTTGGCGATGCCGTCAGCTTGCCTTTCAGCCCGAATGTCATTTTCGAATTGGGCAAAAGCCCCAAGCAGGGCAAACATCAGCCTTCCCTCGGAGGTACAGGTTTCGATAGCCTGATCCAGCACCTTCAGAGCGACCCCCTTGGCTTTAAGCAGTTCGGCGATCTTGGCTAAGTCGAGGATCGAGCGAGCCATGCGGTCCAGTCTGGAGATGACCAACGTATCGCCCTCCCGGAGAAACTGGAGGCATGCCTGGAGCTCGGGGCGGCTGTCTGCCTGCTTGCCGGATCGCTTCTCTGCATAGATTCGCTGACAGCCGTAGGCTCTGAGCTTGTCGAGCTGTACATCAAGCGACTGACCAGTACTGCTAACTCGGGCGTAACCAACGATCTCAGTCATATCAAATCCTTTAAGATGTTGTGATAATACGCTTCTGAGATGACTTTTGATAGAGGTTTGGGAGAGTTCCGAAACGTATACATTTTGGGACTAAGGGCTGAGTAGCGGTCCGCCTATGCGACCCTTATGTCGGGATCGCAATACATGGTGAAATGCCGTCCACAGGTTGCCGCAAGGAATGACATGCCTGACTACAGTCAGTACCAAAAAGAAATATCGGCGGACATAGCGGCCACGCTAAAACGACTCCAGAGCCAGCCGATACTTTTCGTAGGAAGTGGATTTGCACTTAGGTATGCGGCGGGACCTACTTGGGCCGACCTTCTCACAGAGTTGGCGAAGCAGTGTCCGCTAATTGACAAGGATTTCGCCTACTACCAGCAGAAGCATAGCAATGACCTCCCGGCGATAGGGTCGGTTTTTGCTGAGCAGTATTTCGAGTGGGCATGGACTCCGGCCGGAAGAAAGAACTTTCCACCCGACCTCTACGCGGAAGGCGTGCCTCGGGATGCGTTCATCAAATTTGCTGCGGCAGATCGACTGAAGAATTTATCGACCGATAAAGCAAGCGCCGCATTAAAGGGCGAGCTGAGCGCCCTGAGTGGAATGGGGGCACACGCCGTCATCACGACGAACTACGATGATCTCCTTGAGCCCCTCTTCCCTAATTATGAGGTTGTAATAGGCCAGAACGTGTTTCGGCAGTCCGCACTTGTTGTCGGCGAAATTTTCAAAATACATGGATCGGTTAGCGATCCCGAGAGCATGGTCTTCACCAAGGAAGACTACGAGATTTTTGACGAAAACAAAAAATACCTAAGCGCCAAACTGCTCACATATTTTGCAGAGCATCCCCTGCTCTTCGTCGGCTATAGCGCGAGCGACCCCAACATCCGGAACGTCTTACACGATATAAGCAGAATGTTCAGACCCACATCGGAGATGATCCCGAACATCTACATTCTCCAATGGGACCCGAGTCAGACTGCGGAAAGTTACCCAGCGCGCGAGCACGTTATCGAAGTCGGTGACGATGTAACCGTGCGCATCAAGTGCATCATTGCAAATTCGTTCGAGTGGGTTTATCGGGCCTTCGGCGTCGGAGGAACGATGGAAAAAGTCGACCTTAAGGCTCTCCGTGCCTTGGCTCACAGGATGCTAAATCTCATCCGGACAGATATACCGACGAAGAATGTGCAGGTGAACTACGAGTCACTTGAGCACGCCATCTCGAACGAGGAGGCGTTCGGCAATCTATTTGGCGTCACAAATCTTGGTGACCCCGCCGCAGCCAACGCAAACCACCCTTATACGTCCACCATGTTCGCTACAGAACTGGGTTACACACATTGGACAGCAACAAACAAGCTAATTGACCGCGTCAAGCTTGAAACAGGCTTTGACATGAAAGCGTCTGACAACGTCTATCACGTCAACATCAAGGTTGGGCAAGCAGATGCCAGCAAAGCGCGGAAGTACTCGGACGCGGCCGTGGCCTTGTTAAAACTTGTGCGGGATGGAAAGCCCTACGAGATTCCGAAGCATCTTCGCCCTGCGCAGGGTGCGGGTAAGTAGAACTAGACACAACAATTTTCGTTGTCAGTTGGGGAATTCAGGAACCTCAACTGGCAGGGAATCGCACATTAAAAACTAGAGGCCGAGCTCAACCTTCAGTGTTTGAAGATCTGAAACGAGCTCTTCCTGCATTCTGCTGGTGTAGATCCGCATAATGTCACCGTCATTTTGACGCTGAACGATTTTTCGCAAATCGGATTGTCGCGCGAGCCATGGCATACCATCTGTCACAAAGAGAAGCCGGCTATCTGCTCTCTTCGCCTCGATAATCGCATCCAAATCACCAATGATGTCGCTCATCTTCGATCCGGTTGCACCGTACCCCTTTGCTTCAATGATGATCTTTGCGTCGTCCTTTCCGGGTATCACGAAGTCACATTTCGCTGTCTTACCCTTGGACCCGGAAAAGGTGCATCGCGTCCCATAGGCACCCGGGCCAAAAACTTCGCGTACGAGTGCCTCCACAAAATCTTCGAGGTTCCTGCCACGCTTCTGGCCAAGAATCGCTGACCCACGGCCTGACCGAAGTCGCTCCACAAGGATATCGCTCCATGTGGGCTCATAGTTAACGGCAAGAGCCATTTTGTCGAGCAAGCCGAGTGCAGTTAACCCTTTGAGATAACCCTCTGGATCACGCTGATACCTCTGTTGCCCGATGCCCCCATTGCCGAGCGTGGCGCGCAGCTCTTGCTCCATGCGATCCTTTGAAAAGGCAAGGAAGAGCCGGACGCAAAGCATGCCTACTTCAAATGATCCCTCTAAAAGGTCAGCGGCGTCGGACATCGAGTAAACCGCTTTCTTCTCCATAGCGGCTAATTTCGCGATCGCGGCATCGGCCGTCTCATCGCGCCATTCGGTTTCCAGCGAGCTCAAATTGTGAAGGAGTTCGTCTACGGTCTGATATATGACTTTCATTTTGCGTCCTAGCGGCCAACGATCAGGTACTCATTTACCTCTGCGCGCTCGACGCCCATGTGGTTACCAAAGTGATAGCGGTGTGGCTTCTCAAATACCGTTACCGAGCCCTTGTATTTGCCCATCAGCTCTACCAGCTCATCAAGGTCAGGATACCCATTCGAACTATATGAGAGCGCGATTTGGGACGCACGAAATTTGTGAAACATCCGATCAAAGGCTTCGACTGCCGTCTTCCGGTAGCTAAAGGGCGTGTAGCGCTTGGCGATCTTCTTGACCTTAGTCGACTCGTCAACGGGTAAATTTTCCCAATAGGACGACAGCCCCTCAAGGAAGTGGTATCGCTTTATGTAGCAATTGTCATCCGATCTAGGAACATATGGTGGATCGAGATACACCATGTCGACCTTTCGACGGGGCAGTTCGAAGACATCTGCCCTATAAGCGAAGTTCTGGCGGCCGTTGCTAAAGACTGCCTCGTTATATACGGACACCTGTTCAACGAAATGTTCTTCAAGTGACAGTCGCAGATCACGACGGCCATCGTCATATCGCGACAAGTCACCCGACAGCGTAAAGACTCCGCGAGGCTGACGCTTAAGGCACGACCTAAACAGCGCAGCATAAGCGATGGAACGCGCGTACTCATCCGCCAATCGCCCTAGGTTGGCTGATACGCGATCCAAGAACCGAAGATCGGCAGGTGTGTAAAATACACCTGCGAATGTGCTAGAGATGAAGCTTGCCTTCTTGCGGGAAGGTCCAAGTAAGAGCTTTAGATCAGATGCTTCTAGATGGGCGGCACTATTTTGAATCGTGGCCTTAGCCACGGTGCTCGTAAAATTCAGGAAGTCCGAAGAGATTACTCGATGGCCAGTAGCCTTCATCAGGTAGGACACGCAAGCGGTGCCAGAGAAGGCGTCTAGTACACTATCGAAATCCAAGCCCGCCATCACTTGGTTGATCCAAGGCAGCAGCCGTTTCTTGGACCCCATATAACGGAGCTCCGGGTATCGGCTTACTTGCACGGGAAAGTCGTTCAAACCCTCAGTTTCGGCGCGCCGATGCGAAGAGTGCGTGTCGCTATGCCCCAATTCGGCGAGCATCGCTGAGCTACGCATAAGTTCTATTCTCCTATCAGTACCTACAGCTTAGGCTAGTGTAGCGCTCACATGCCCAACTAGGTGAAGTGACTGCGCGGGGACGTGTTTACAGCAGTAGGCCGTAACGTATGGCGAATTTTCTGCCGCATCTGTCGCAGAGTGTGCGAACCATGCGGCGAAACCCACGCTCGCACCCGCCAATAGCTATCTACAAGCCTGCAGTTTCCTCAACACGAGTGCTCGGCCAACTAACCGGTCGCCTCACATATGTCGACTTCGACTGCATTTTTCTTCTCTCGCTGATGCTGCTGGGTTACCTCGGTTTCCGCAATAGCGGCACCTAGCCAATTGGCCCAGTCCTGCAGCATGCTTCGCCGCTCAGCTAAGTAAGGTGCACTGTTGTACACGCCTCGCATTTTGTCGGGGTCCCTGTGCGCAAGTTGCCGCTCAATGTGATCTGCCGCATAGCCCATGCCATTTAGGGCAGAGCTGGCCACGTGGCGAAAACCATGCATGGTCTGCCGGCCGCCATAGCCCATCCGCTCCAGCATGCCTTTAACGGCCCCATCGCTAATGGACTTGTTTGGATCATTGCGTCCCAAAAACACGTACTCAAAGTTGCCGCTTATCGGCTGCAACTCCCGCAGGTGATGAACCGCTTGTGTAGAAAGCGGCGTGATATGTGCATAGCCCCGTTTCATTTCGTCGCGCTTCCTTGGAATCGTCCATAGCCCCTTATCCAAGTCCACTTCAGACCAACGCAATGTGCGGGTTACTCCGGGACGATTACCGGTCCAGATCGCCAACCAAGCCGCACCTTTCACGAATGGGCTAGCGTCAATCGCCTGCAGCTTACGGAGGAATTCAGGCATTTCCTCCAAGGATATATGTGCATGCCTCTCGGACTCCGCACCAAGTATGGTGATCGCCTTAAGATCCCTCGTAGGGTCAGACTTGGTCCAGCCTTTCGCTCTCGCGTATTGAAAAATTGCACCAAGCCACTGCCTTGCCTTCTTGGCAACATCTGGAGCGCGATCATTGATGTTATGCAGGAGTTCGGCCAGCATCTCCGACGATATTTCATCGAGAGGCAACCTGCCCAGCACCCTAATAAGGTCGCGGTCTAAATATTCACGAACCTGTTCCCTCGTCCGACGCGCCCAAACTTTGGAACGGAATGCATGCCATTCGTTAGCAGCGTCAGCAAACTTACTAAACGCCGCTCGTCTTGCTTCAACATTTGCCGCTTTCTTCTCAGCGCGAGGATTCCTGCCATTGTCAACAATGACTTGCAGCCTTCGGGCTTCCTTTCGAGCTGCGAGCAACCCACCTCTCGGATAAGGTTTCGCGGCCGTAAGCTCGTCATTCTTCCCATTGAACCGGAACCGAAACTTCCAGTACTTAGCACCGTTTGGAGTTACGAGAAGATAGAGCCCGTTGAGGCGATCCGGGAGCCAGTATTTCTTCCCCTTCGGCTTCGCTGACTCGATGATGTCTTCATTAAGAGCGCCTGCCATGGTCTGTATGAACTCCTACGGTTCCACCTAAGCAACCGGGCCGAAAATTGTGGGGTAAAGCTGAAGGAAGCAGATACTACCCCACAAATCACCCCAGCAAAAAGTTGGCACCCGCAGAAACGTCCTGAAACCAGCAGAACACAAAAACCATAAAAAAACCCGCCACTTGGGCGGGTTTTTTCTTTTACTGGGACGTTCCGAAACTTGCTGAAACGTCGATTTGGCTGGGAGACTAGGATTCGAACCTAGATAAACGGAGTCAGAGTCCGTTGTCCTACCGTTAGACGATCTCCCAATACCTGGGCCGCACAGTGCGCTC
>Ga0055533_1000391_pt1 | contig 17381 bp, 13 predicted proteins | sample AraplaCvi_mMS_r2_FD_54991 | JGI IMG/M metagenome (GOLD analysis project Ga0055533, IMG submission 54991) | Arabidopsis root microbial communities from North Carolina, USA - plate scrape CL_Cvi_mMS_r2 | ecosystem: Host-associated > Plants > Roots > Endosphere | place: USA: North Carolina...
CGTTGCGCGACATTTCTTCGCCTTCGTACTGCACCGGGTAGAAGAGCAGGCCGTTGAGTTCCTCGAACACCGGCAGCACCGACTTGCGCGACACGGACGTCCAGCAGCCGAACACCACGGCGCACTTTTCCTGCGTGATCAGCTGGCGCGCTTTTTCCGCGAAGAGAGGCCAGTTCGACGCCGGGTCGACGACGACCGGCTGGATCTGACGGCCCATCACGCCGCCGTTCCTGTTGATGTCCGCGATGGTCATCAGGGCGGTGTCTTTCAGCGATGTCTCGGAAATCGCCATCGTGCCGGAGAGCGAATGGAGGATGCCGACCTTGATGGGACCGCTTGCCGATTCGGCGTGCGCGAACGGCGCGCGACCCGCGAGCGCGAGCGCGCCGGACATGGAGCCGAACTTCAACAGACTGCGACGTTTCATGTGTATCCCCTTGCCATTGGTGATGAATGTTTATGGGCGTCGATCTTAGCCACAGGGCTTACCCCGCATGACTTGCCGCTTGTGTACTGCAAGGCATATGCCATGTTGATCGGCCGGGCGCGGTGCGCGTACGCGCGTGCTGTGGCGCGGCTTCCCCGGGCCGGGCTTATGCGCAATGGCGTGCGAAACTGGTGCACGGACTTGGGGCGCGCATCGTTCAGGTGCGATGCGCGCCGCGACGACGCGTCGAAATCGGCAAAGGGGGCGTTGGCGGTGCACATGCGCAGCGGTGTTGTGCACGGGTGAAGGCGCAATTAAAGCGGCGCTTGGGGGCGCCACCGGATTGCGCTGGTGTCTTTATCGAGGCCAAACGGGAGGCCGACCGACGCGACCTGAGGCGCATGAGCGTCGACGTCGCTACATGTTTGAACGGGTATGATCAGGCCGCCTATCAGGGGGGCAACCATGTTTGCCTGGCCTTCGTAGGCGAGCGATGCTGGGAGTTGATTAGAAGATTGCAACCCCTTGCGTGTAACGCGACCGATAGGCGAGTACCGCTTAGGGTGCGCCAAACGGGCGTTTCGCATTGACGCCACGTTGAGCCGAGAGACCGCAAGACGTCCGCCACCTAGGGCGCTCAATGCGCCACGACGGCGACCTATAACTATGTTCTCCATCAGCTGCTAGCGATCATCCCAATTGCACACAGCGGACGGTTGACCATATGACGGACGTGACCGGCGTATTTTTATCCGGGTGATATTGACAACGAATTTACCCGGGCATAAAGTGGGCGCCGTCCTCGGTCCATTCGACGCCGCTGGCACCCCCAACACTGCGGAGCCCGTAGATCAACGTCGCGGGCGGGGGCGCCCCACGGTAGGCGTGGTCGCTCAACTCCAAGATAGAAAGACAAACAATGACCACAATCAACTTAAATTCCGGCGCGACAGCGGCGGTCCTTGACGAAGTCCGTCTCGTCGATCTTCCCGTTACGGGCGCAATCCCGCAAGCTCTCAATGGTGTGCTGGTCCGCAATGGGCCCAATCCATTGCGCGGGAATTTTAACGGAAACGACGTGTTGGATTGGTGGCCGGAAGATGCGATGTTGCATGGCATCTCTCTGCAGGGCGGCCGTGCAACAAGTTACACAAATCGCTGGGTTCGCACAAAGAGATGGGCAGACGTGCACGACCCGGAGGCCTCGTCGATGCTGCTTGATACGAATCCGAATGTGAATGTGCTTTTCCACGCGGGCGAAATTTTGGCATTGGCTGAAGGCGGCGTCCCGGTCGCGATAACAGCCGAGCTGGAGACACTCGGCGCGACACGTTCTCATCCGGGACTGGCAAGCGGCATGACCGCACATCCGAAAGTGGACCCCCAGACGGGCGAACTGATGAGCTTTCGCGCGGATTGGAAAAAGCCGTATTTGCGCTATGCCGTGACGAACGCGATCGGCATGCCAAGCGTTGAGCTCGACATTGAGATGTCATCGCCCTCAATGATGCACGATATGGCAATCACCGCCACCCGCAGTATCTTTCTGGATCTTAATGTCGGATATGATTTTTCGATGCTATCCCGTGGCCATCGGATGCCACTACGCTGGCGCGACGACCACAAGGCGAAGCTGGGGATCATTCCTCGCCATGGCGGCGACGTGCGCTGGCTTGAAATCACGCCGTGCTTCATCCAGCATGTGGTGAATGCATACGACGCAGACGAAGCTACAGTCGTTCTAGACGGGGTTCGATACCCGCGATATTTTCGCCTTCAGGAGGATGGTCTGACCTTCGAGCCCCCTCCACTGGGAGTTTTGTGGCGCTACGTTATCGACCTGAACAGAGGGACGGTGATTGAAAAACAAATGGCGGATATATGTATCGAGCTACCCCGAATCAACGAGGGACGAACCGGCCGCCATTATCGATTTCTCTACGCCGCAGAGCAGCCTACAAACACAGAAATTCGAGGTGTCGTCCGCTACGATCTCGAGTCCGGGTTAATACAACGATATATGGTTCCTGAAGGCGATTCAAACAGTGAGCCAGTGTTCATAGCGCGTCCTACTTCCTCGTTCGAAGACGATGGTTGGCTGCTCGTCTGTGTCTATCGTCACGCAACGGACACCAGTGAACTTGTAATTCTCGACAGCAAGAATATAGAAATCACACCCATCGCCACAGTTACGCTGCCTAGACGAATCCCTGCTGGTTTCCACGGGGCATGGTTGCCAAAGACTGCTAGAGTGCCGCAACAGTCCTCCCTCGGCTGGCCGGCAGCCGCGAGTCCTTGAATGGCTGTTCATGAGAAAAATGCAAGGGCGACCTGAAGGTCCGCTGTTGGCCGGCCGAAGCCGGCCTGCGCACCGCCAGCAAGTCGTGGGACTGCGCCGCCGCGACTCGACGCGAAATCACTGTTGAGGTTTTGAGTTCGACCCTACGGCCCTATCTCGCCAGAGACGAAATAGTGTATCGGGATCGCCCGTACCCTTTTCGAACGTCGGGACATCGCTTGGGATCAAAATCCAAGGACGCTTGCTACGCGTGAACACATGGGCGATGGGAGCGAACTGGTCCTGATTCAACAATGTGCCGGGACTCAGCGCGGCCATGCCAGCTCTACCTGCCGGTTCTCCCCAAAGCTGAGTATCACATCGACTACACACTTGCCGTCGACGCCGCCGTCCCTCTCAAGGTCGAGGACCCGAATGATCGGCTCTCCTGCCACGATGTGCAGATCGTGGCGATGGACCCACATCACTGGCAGCGCAGGACCGCCGCATCGTGCCTGACAATCTGTGCAATGGCAGACATAGAAGGTAAGCGGCTCGCCTCTCAACTCATACCGAATGTCACCGCAAAAGCAGGCGCCAATATAAGGCCCGGACATTGATTTCCCGAGGACGTAGGTGACGAAGTGCGAGGTGGCGATATAGATTGATGTGCGAAGCGGTCCGAGATTTTATACGACGCTTGACGTCGGCCACGTCACTGTCAACGATTTCGGCATCGACGCCGATCGTCCCTTATTGGCCGCGCGGCACCGGATGGCTATCGATTCAGGTTGCCGCGCGGCGATCGATGAGTTTGACGCAACCTGTGCACGAGAGGGCACCGGTATGGTCGCACCACGGCTACGTGAGATTCAATCCCCCATCCGAGAGCAGGATTTCGCCCGTCAGATAATCGGAAGCGACTAGCAAGCCAACTGCTTGAGCAATGTCCTCGGGGTTAGCGGCGCGTCGCATAGGCGAACGCTCCTTCCACAGTTGCTGTACCTGCGTCCACTCTGCCGTGAGAGGCGTGTCGACAAGGCCGGGCGCGACAGCGTTTACGCGGATGTCGGGGGCAAGCGAAAGCGCGAGCAAGCGCGTCACGTGGTTCAACGCCGCCTTTGTCGCCGCGTAGGGAATGGATGCCCCTTTAGGTCGGACGCCCGCGTGTGAACTGACGTTCACGACGCAGCCCGGCCTTCCTCGCGCGGCCGCTTCACGAAGTGCGGACTGCGCTTCGGTTACGAGGCGAAACGGCGCGACAACATTGACTTCATGCAACTCCTGCCACACGTCCGGCGTCGCTGCCGCCAGATCCTGATGGAGGATAACGCGACTGATGCCGGCGTTGTTGACCAGAACGTCGAGTCGGCCCCAAGCGCCGATTGCCTCGCGGATGAGACTAACTCTCTCTGCATCGTTGGCTAGATCGGCTTGCACGTACGCAGCGGAACCGAGGTCCCGTGCCAACGCGAGCCCAGCATCGACGGAACTGCGCGAGTGCAGAACAACCGAATATCCGTCCGTTGAAAGTCGTCGCGCGATTGCAGCGCCAATCCCGGAGGTCGAGCCGGTTATAAGAGCAACAGGGGCTGAAGACTTCACAACGGCCATGCGATCCTCAAAAAAGGCCAATCGTTTGTCGCCGATTGAAAATCATCTAGCGGACCTCCTGCCGCCGCCCTGCCGGGCGACGGGGTTAAAGTGAGTTTGCCAAAACCGCTTCAACCGGAAGGAGGTCATCATGAACTATAGCGGCATTGACCTGCATTCGAACAACAGCGTGGTGAGCGTGATCGACGAAACCGACCGTGTGGTCGCCGAAAAACGCCTGCCGAACGACCTGGCGAAGATCCTGGCGTTCCTTGCCCCATGGCGAGCCGAAATGGCCGGCGTCGTGGTCGAATCCACGTTCAACTGGTACTGGCTTGTCGACGGCCTGCAGACGGCCAGCTACGTGGTTCACCTGGCCAACACCACCGCGATCAAAAAATACGATGGGCTCAAACATAGCGGGGACGAAACCGACGCGCGCTACCTGGCCCACCTGCTACGCCTGGGGATCCTTCCTGTGGGCACCATCCTGCCGGTGAAGCTCCGTGCGTTGCGTGACCTGGCGCGCAAGCGCATGCAGCTGGTACGCAGCTGCACCAGTCACATTCTCGCCGTCGAGAACATTACAGCGCGTCAGTATGGCACGCAAATCACGAGCAATCAGGTCAAACGACTCGACGAACGCGCTGTCGATCAGATGGGCCTGCCCGACAATGTGGCGCTCGCGGTCCGCACGAACGTCGCGGTCATCACGACGCTTCGCGAACAGATTGCTATCGTGGAAAGGCGTCTCCAGAAAGAAGTCGCGCGACATCCCGACTATGACCTGCTAACCACGGTGCCCGGCATCGGCCAGACGCTTGCCACCGTGATCATGCTGGAAACCGGAACCATCGACCGTTTCGCCAGCGCTGGCAACTTCGCCTCCTATGCGCGGTGCGTCGACAGCCAGCGCATGAGCAACGGCAAGAAGAAGGGCGAAGGCAATACCAGAAATGGAAATCCATACCTGTGCTGGGCATTCATCGAGGCGGCCAACTTCGCGATGCACTTTAGCTCCGAAGCCCGGCGGTTTTACGAACGCAAGAAAGCGAGGACGAATTCAGTGCTCGCCCGCAAGGCCCTGGCTCACAAGCTTGCCCGCGCGTGTTTCCACATGCTGAAGGAGCGAAAACCATTTGATGTGACTCGCTGCTTCGCATAAGCGTTACGACGGCGACCGGCAAGCCCTCATCGCTGACTGGGCCAGAAGCCACCGAGATTGAATGGGATGCCGTGCCGCCGTCCCCGATTTGCAGTAAAGCGGATCGCCTGCAACACGAGCCAGCCCTGGATTGGTGCCGGACGTCTGGCAACCACGAGTATTGTGCGAATTCATTGGACGTGTTGCGGCACCAACGTTCTTCTGGGGTGGCAAAGCCACCAGGGCGACAGGCAACCGATGTACGCCGATCGCTTGAGCCTGATGGGTGTCTGGCGCGATCCGTCGCAGCCATGAATCGAAGAAACGGGTGCGCTCGGCTACTGCATTCGGTCAGTGCAATCGAAGTCGGCTGCTCAGGCAGTCGAAGATGTTCTTTGCTCACTTGACACCGGGCCCGCTAACGGGTGTCGGCGATTTAGGCCACCGTGTCGAATGTCTCAAAGTGGCCGACCCCGGAGGTTCGTCGTGCGGGCGCACTCAACTGATCGCGCTAATCGGCGCGCTTCCCCATGCCGACGCGCTCGGGAAAGTCGCGCTTTCGGTAAGCCTGCAATCAGATCGGACGGCGCACGTAGTAAATGTCCCATTCCGCTTCGTCAGTCTGTACGAAGCCGTGACGCCGGTAAAAGCGGTTTGAATCACTGCCGCGCAAGGCACCTAAGCGGATTGGCTTGCGCTGTTCGTCGGCACGCTTAAAGACATCGCTTAAAACCGCTCCGCCAATGCCTCTGCCTTGGTGCTCGGGCAGGATATATAGATGATCGAGATGCCAATGGTCATGTTGCGGGCGGATCAAGATAAAGCCTGCCTGAATATCATCGGCCTCGATGAATCGGCACAGAGCCGGATCAAACGACGCCAAGAAGCGCTCGCGAGCCCGTTGTGGATCGAAGCGGCCGATGCGCTCCAAACTTTCGCGCATCGCGGCAATACGAATTCTGACCAAGGTGTCAGCGTCGGATTCAATCGTGGCCGGGAAGGCTAACTTCATGGGAGCGATGTCTTGAGGTTCATTTTCGTCGACAATTTCTTCACCTATTGTGCTTTATCTGGGGCGCGCTTCGCAACGTCCGATAGTGGCCGACCGCGGACATCAACTGGTTGATCCACCAAGGAGACGAGGCTCTAGCTGCCTGTACCGCCTAAGCGGAGCCGAAGTGCGTTCACCAGGGCGTTGCAGGTGCGCAGCAGCCATGCGAGCTGCTCGGCGTCTCGCGCAGTCTCATCTCCTCGCGCTTCGAACTGAACGCCGAGGAGTCCCGCTACCCGCTCCGCATCCTGTCCTTCGTTAATCTTGAATCGAATTGGCTGTCCGACTTCCTGTTCTAGCGCTGCCTGGTCCTCAATCAGCGCTCGCAACGCTTCCCGCCCATCCGCGCCCAGGAACTTGACGAAGAGGCCCGCCGTCCACGGCTGCTCCCGGTAGGCAACGAGCCCTTGGACGGGGCCCGGTACGTCTAGGCGGACGAAGTTGTTCCCGCCGTGTCGGGGCGGCGTCTGGTCCGGGTGGTCGAACTTCACCTGTTCAATGAATTTGTCCCAGAACGCGCGATTTTGGAGCTTTGACGCGCTAACGGCCTTCGGTTGAGCCGCGGACTCCTGCGCCGGCGCCATTTCATCAAGCGGAGTTGTACGCTCAAGCGGCACGCCGTCTGGGCGCACGAGCACCTCGCGTTGGACGACCTCGGTGTGCAACGGGACGGACGGCACGAGAAGCGTGCGCCCAACCGCATCGCGATACGTGCGTATTTCGACGAGCGCGAGTTGAGACAGCACACCGCCCTGCGCGGCGAGCAACCGGCGCAACGACTGCAAGTCGCTACGAATGCCGTCGCCTGCGATGGCGCAGAGGAAGTCACCGCGCTCGAGTGACCGGTTCACAGAGTCGACGAACGCTCCCTCGTTCAGTTCGGGATGCAGGGCTTTGACCGCGGCGAATATGGGATTTTCGCCAATCAGCCCACGAGCCTTCTTGAGACGCGCTTCAAGGTCAGAATACGTCCACTCGGACAGCAATGAAGCATATTCGAACAACTGCGCAATGACCTCGCGGCGTGCTTCGGGGTTGCGCCACAACTTGCATTCGACGAGCACGAGTCGGCCAGTCGCGGAAACGCCCAGGATGTCGAGGAAGACGCTCGAGGAGCCATAACGCAGTGGAAGCTCACGGCAGAGCGGTACGAAGCTCTCGCGGTGGCCGAACATCTCGGTCATGGGCAGCAGCGCCGGTAGCTCAAAAAACCGCTCTTGCAGCCAGCGTTCGTTGTGACCGTTTCCGGCGGTCAGCGCGACTGGCTGAAAGGCTGCGGGCGAGTCGGAGGTCTGCTCGTCGTAGAGGTAAGTGGTCATGCGCGGGTCTCGTGGTTCTAAGCCGCCCTGCATCTAGGTATGCGCGGGCGGATGTTATAGACGCCGCCGATTGTACGGCTCCGCAGTGACGCCTCGTTGCGCATCGTGCCGCAGCCCGAACTCGAGTTGGTGTGTGTATTTGGTCGGCACGCTGTAGCACCTGCGCTGGACGTGAATGACGCTGGTCGCTCTTCGACCCACTGCAGCCAGACGCCCTTCCCAGAAGCGGTCATTCAACCAAATTCAGGTTTGCGAGCTGGAGTGTCCGTAAGCGGCCGTTGGCAACCCCACCAAATCGGCCATGAGCAGTCAGTCGACGTGTACGTCCAGATCGTCGACAATCAAGTTCCACCATTGGACACTAGGCCTCGCACGACATATGGATTTCACCTTCCGGCCGCGATGGAAAGAAGAGCTTGTTTGCTCGAGTTCACTTGGCGAATTGATTCTCGAAATGCCGATCGGAGTTCCCTCCATCTATCTGCCAACAGAAGAGGTGTGGCAAGCCTCTGCACCCGACTGGGCGCGACCGTACTGGAGTTCGATTCACACGCAACTGAAAGCGTGGTGCGCACTCCATGACTTTCCCCTCTTCGTGGACGATACGGCAAGCGTATTCACCCAGTAGCGCCGTATAGCGAACTCGCGACCCAGTCAGGTTCTTGCGCCGGTGGCGTAGAGATGGTCGACGCAGTATGCGCTCCCGATCAACTGATTCTTCTCGCAGCCATTCCACATGCACTTTGCAGCCGCATTCTCTCCACACGACTGAGCAAGATACTCCTTGCGCAGGGCCTCGTCTGAAGCATTCCAGCCTTCCGCATCTGCGACCTTTACCGCAAGCTGAATCTGATACTTGTCCCATTCATCAACAGCCCATAGTTGTCCACACGTGGGGCAGCACAAAAGCGCCCTCCAAAGTGCAGCGTCCACATGTTTGAAGCTGGGAAATAATGTCCGCAAATTCCCATCAACCTTGTGTATTGCAGGCTGGTCGTGGCAACCGCAATTCATGTTCTTACCGTAGTAGTCGGTCATTGCCGAAAAACGATGGCGGCGATGGCACTGATCAGGTCGTCAACCCTTGCCAATTCCGCCTCGGAAATCTCTGTTCGACAGTTGGCTCGCAGTGCCCGTAGTGCTTCGTGAAGATCACCCCAATCGTCCGTCAGACCGCTTGATAGCGGCCATGCGCGAAGCAAGTGGCGCAAGGGACGGGCGGCACGACGGTCGCACCAAATGTCGAACAGTTCGGAGCACCCTGAGTTAATGCCATCTGGAGACATTGATTTGTATTCGTCTGAAAACGTGTGCGGCGGGGCAAGGTCTGCGCCTGACTATTACGCAAACGGTGCCCAAGTCCCTGGGCGCGGTCAGCATTACCCTCTGGTGTCCCTTGCGGGGTGTCCATCCCCCCACCGCAGCGTCATTATATCGGCATCGTAGAACAAGCCAAATGGTTGGAATGTCCGTCGCTGAATGGAAAATTTGTTGTCGGCGACCGTCGTTTATCGAGAGAGCTGACTGTCCGTAACGGGTCGACTGCGGCCTCATCAGGACCATCGGGGACGTCCGCAGAGCGAGCGCCTGTCGAAGGATCGCCGCATCGACTGACGATCCGGTGTCTGCATGCCTTATACCAGTGATGACTTTGTTCTCATCGTGTCTTCGAGGACTGTACGTGGCTATTGATGTGCTAACCGCGCACGAATGTCGGGCCTGCTAGGGCTGACGACGCTGGCAAGTTGTCGGACGCCCTCCGCAGTTTGTGTGCCGACATTTCTCCCGATGACGCCGGCCGCCCATCATGATGACGCCTGTATCGGCTACATAGCGGGCGCCGCCCGGTTGCAAAACTCGTGGTGCAGGCCCCTGACTTCGAGACAGTGCAGCAGGGGCCGGAATCGTGATTACGTATTCTTGAAATTGCGAACGAAGAGCCAGTTACGAATCATGCGAAATAGATAATAGACGCGACTCATGACTTCTCCGCTTCTGTGCCGGTGTTGTAATGAAAAAGTAATCAAAAAATATTCCGAAACTTACTAAAGTTTTCTCAGGTCAGGCCGACATTCGTAATAGGGGTGCATGGGTCCATAGAACCCGCCCTATAAAAACCAAACGAGAGAGTCCTTCGGACGGGGTTGCATGAAAGGCCGGTATTGTCTACGACACCCGCAATTCGGGAGTCGGCGCGCGATTGCTCGCGCTGCGCAGTTTCTTATCTTAATGTTTGCTGCTGTGCCGGCTACGGCCAGTGCGGCAGGCATCGTGGTTGACGGTGCAACTGCAACCACGGTTTCCACTGCCACAAATGGCCACCAAACCGTTAATATCGCCCCAGCATTTGCCGGCGTATCAAACAACACTTTTACGAATTTCAGTGTCGATGCCGCCGGTGCTTCGCTGAATAACGTTGGCATTAATGCCCGGACCATCGTCAATCAGGTTACAAGTACTAATCCAAGCATTATCAGTGGCCGTATCGATGTACTCGGGTCGCGGGCCAATGTGATACTGGCCAATCCCAACGGCATCACGGTGAACGGCGGCTCGTTCGTGAACACCGGCCGGGTGGCGCTGACCACCGGTCACGTCAGTTTCAAGGACACGGTGCCGGTAGCCGGACTCCCCGAGCGCGACATCGTGCTGGACACGAGCACGGGGACGATCGTGGTTGGCCCACAGGGATTGACGGGCGCACTGATCGATCTTGACCTGATCGCGAAGAACCTGCAGATCAACGGGCCGCTCGCCAATACTTTCACGTCACAAACCGCTGCGATACGCGCGGTAGCGGGCACGAGCAACGTTACGTTAAACACCGCTGTCTCGCCCACCGACAACGGCAACGACTGGCTCACGCTGAATTCCTCCACAACGCGCGCCACCGCAAGTTCCTTTGCAATCGACATCACGGCAGCCGGCAGCCTGACGAGCGGCCGCGTCCAACTGATCGTTACTGACGAAGGCCCGGGCGTACGCAGCGCTGGACCGATGAATGCGACGCTGGGCGACTTCACGCTGTCCTCCAACGGTTCTGTGCAGTTTTCCAACACCACGCTTACCGCGCAGAACAATCTCGATCTGCAGGTTCAGGACGGCATTGCGCTGACCGACACGAAGCTCAAGATGAACAACGGTTCGGCCACACTTGCCGCGAGCGGCGCCGTGTCGCTGACGGGCAGCAGTCTGCTTGCCGCGACGGGTATCAATATCAGCGGTGCGGGGATCGCCTTGACGCAGGACGCCACGGCGCAGTCCGTGGTGGCCTCGACCAACAGCGGTGTAGTGCTGACGAGCACCGGAGACATCACGAACTTCGGCTCGCTTATCCAGGGCCAGCAGACCAACACGCTCGACAGCGCATCGCTTGGCGCCGTGACACTGAAAGCGACGGGGAACGTCTGGAACCGCTCGACCGCGGAAAGCAAGCTCGCGGTTCTATTCGGCGTGGCCGGTGACGTGTCGGTCACGGCCGGCGGCTCCGTGACCAACCAGAACGCCCGCATCCTGTCCAATAAGGCACTGACGATCACCGCTGGCGGCGACGTCAACAACATCGTCGATCATTCCGCGGGAACGAACGGCGGCGCGCCGGTTGGATATTCAGATCGCAGCTGGCGGCTCATTTTTGTCGAGCATCGCGAGAACGGCTTCGATGTGGATTACGGCGCAATCGCCGATCCCTCGAAGCTCTCCTACATCACTGCGGACGACGGCAAGCTGACGATTTCAGGCGCCAACGTCGCAAATGTCGGCGGCTCGATTCTCGCGAATGGCGGTTCCATCGCCATCACCGCGCGCAATCAGTTGCTGACGCAAGGCGTCTTTACTGGCCAGGCCTCATACCGGCAGACGTGCTTCTTCTTCTGCAGTTCGTCGTCGTCAAGCAGCGTTCAGACGTTCGGTGGCGTGATCGAAGCATCACAGGACATCACGCTGAAGGCAGGCACGCAGATCACGAACACGGGCGGTACTGTCCTCGCGCTCAACGTGTTGAAACTCGACGCGCCAAAGACGCTCGCCCAGGCTGTGCTCGGCTATAGCGCGATCAACCGCAACCACGATCTGAAGGCCTGGTTCGGCAATTCATGGTCGGCGATTTTTGCGGCAGACACAGGGGGCGTCTTCACCGGCGGCACTGGGCAGGTTGAACTGACTGGAGAGGCCGATATAGAGGGCGGCGCCTTCAACGCGCCTGGCGGCATCAAGGCCGCAGGCGGTGTGAAGACCATCCGCGCGCCATACCGCGCACCGGTGACGGTCGGCAATCACAATCACATCGGGCTCGTATCATGGTTCGGGCTCTAGATCGCACTCAGCGCGCCATCAGGCGGCCCACGGAGCGACCGACAGGGCAGGGGGCAAAGCGCCACGTGCGCTGCCTCGCGCGCTGCGCGCTGGCCGTACTCGCCGGTACGGCGTCGGCCAGAGCCTGGACGCAAACGGTGCAGCCAGGCTTGCCGAATCTCCCGGCGCCCGGCGGCGTTCCGATAGGCGTGCCGATGCGCGCGGAACAGGACCCGGCGCAACGGCTGCTTCAGGAGCAGCGCGACCGCCAGCGTCGCGAGGAAATCCAGCAGGCGCCTGCGCAGATCGAAGTGCAGCAGCCCACCGTGGTCAATCTGCCCGAAGGCGCGGATGTTGAAACACTGCCAGACGTGGCGCCGTTGTTCAGAATCGACCACGTCGAATTTGTTGGCGATACGGTGCTCGGCCGACGCGAGCTCGATACGATCGCCGCGCCCTTCATTGGGAAGGAGCTCGGCCGCAACCGCATCAACCTGCTGCTGCGCCGCGTGACCGAAGCGTTCATCGCGCGGGGCTACATCACGACGCGGGCCTACCTCGGCGCGCAGAACCTCGCGTCGGGGACGCTCAGGATCAACATCGTCGACGGCAAGGTTTCGGCTTTTACGCTGAATGGCCATCCGCTGCGTCCGCGCGAGCGCGACGAGCCCTGGTACAGGACAAACGGCGGTGGCCTACTGACCGACGCAGGTACCGCGTGGGCGTTCGGCGACAGCGTAGGGGACGTGCTGCGCCTGCCCGATCTCGAACAGGGCGTGGACCAGATCAACCGGCTGCGCCGCAACCAGGCTGAAATCCAGATCCTGCCGGGCGAGACGCCGGGCGATTCGGTCGTGGCCATCACGAACCACTATGGCGACCGCGTTTTCTACGATCTCGGCATCGACAACTATGGCAGCTCGCAGACCGGCACGCTGCGCTATCGCGCCGGCGTGCAGGCGAACAACCTGATCGGCCTGCAGGAGTCGCTGTCGTTCAACTTCGTGGGCACGCAGGACAGCAACGCAGTGGTGTTTTCTGCGGCGGCGCCCTACGGTTATCAGACTTTCAGCTATACGACATCACTCTCGGAATATCAGCAGGCCATTGGCGACGTTGCTCTGCTTCAGGGCCGCACGTTCAGCCAGATCCTCGGCTGGAACGATGTGCTGAGCCGTTCACGCGCGGGCCGCACAAGCGTTGACGTCACACTCACGAAAATGCGCACCGAGCGCAGTCTGAACGGTATCGAACTGTCGCCGCAGGACCTCACGGTATTGCGCGTCGGACTGAATGGCTTGCGCCGTTTCGTGGCGAACGAGCAGGGCGCTGCTGCCACCTGGGACGTCGGCGTGTCTCAAGGTTTGCCCTGGCTTTCGGCGAGCCACGACAGCCGCGGCATCGATGAGGTGGAGGCGCACAGCCAATTCACGCGGCTCGACGCGACGGCCACGCTGCAGGTCGCGCTCGGCACGCTCGCGGGCACGCAATGGACCTATCGGGGCACCTTGCGCGGCCAGTACAGCCGCGTTGCGCTGTTCGGCAACGAGCAGATCTTTCTCGGTGGCATGGACTCCGTGCGCGGCTTCACCGAAGGGGGCATTGCCGGCGACAGCGGCTTTTATCTGCGCAACGAGGCCGCGTGGCAGAACGTGCCCGCCTGGCACGATGCGCGTGTCGAACCGTATGTGTTTCTCGACGGCGGCAAATCTCATCTGGTCGCGCAAGGCGGCTGGCCGACGTTGATCGGCACAGGCATCGGCGCACGCGCGCAATGGCGCTACAAAGCGCAAACCGTCACCAGCGAGGTGCTGCTCGGGCAGGCCTTGCTCCAACCGGCTGCACTCGGAAAGAAAGCCACCGTGCTGCTCGCCACATTCAACTGGTCACTTTGAAGAGGTTCTCATGAAACATCGCCCGATCGCAGTCAAGATCCGCAATGCCGCCCTGCTCGCGATGCTTGCCGCGGCGGGTCTCGTTGTCAGCGTGCCGTTCGCGCACGCGGCCAACAAACCGTCGTCGAAGCCATCGCCGGAAAAGACGGTCGAGGCCGTGACGGGCCCGCTGCCCGCGAATGCAGTCGCGCGTGTAAACAACGTGACCATCACCCAGACGCAGCTCGACGATGCGGTGCGCGCCTCGAATGCACCGGACACGCCTCAATTGCGTGCGTCGATAAAAAACCAGTTGATTGCACGCGAACTGTTCCGCCAGGCCGCGGAAAAACAGCATTACGAATCGCGCCCACAGGTGGTGGCGGCGGTCGAACAGGCGAAGACCGCAGCGATGACAGCGGCCTATCTGCGCGACCAGGTGAAGCCCGCGCCGGTGACCGACGCGGACGTGAAAGCGAAGTACGACGCGATCGTCGCCACGCTCGGCGAGTTCGAGTACAAGCCCAGCGCCATTGCCGTGAAGGACGCGGATACGGCGCAAACGGTACTCACGCAACTGAAGAAGGGTACTGATTTCGCGCAACTCGCGAAGCAGTACAGCCAGGCGCCAGGCGCCGCTCAGGGTGGCGCGCTGAACTGGATTTCATTCAAGACGCCGATCCAGCCGGGCAACACACAGAACTGGCCGCAGCCGCTCGCCGAAGCACTGGTGAAGCTGCCGCAGGGCGGGGTGTCGAGCACGCCGGTGCAGGTTGGCGACGCATTCTGGATTTTGCGTGTCGACGAAAAACGCGCGACGCAGGTTCCGCAGTACGACCAGATCAAGGACGCACTGCGCAAGCAGCTTGAGCAGGTCGCGCTGCAGAAAGCGACCGCGCAGGTCGTCGTAGATCTGATGAAGAACGCAAAGATTCAGCAGCAGTAAAGGTGCGACGGCGATACACACGCTGATCAAAGACAGTACAGAAAACTCAAAAAAGGCTCGGGGAAATGAACGTCAATATCAAGCGGACACTTCTTGCCTATGTAGTGGCGGCGGCTATGACTACGTTGACGGGCTGCGTGACGTCATACCAGCCTCTCGGCACGACGGGCGGCTACACAGACAGACAGATCGACGATCAGACGCTGCACGTCGAGTTTCGTGGCAACGGCTACACATCCCGCGACACGGTGCACAAGTACTTTATGTATCGTTGCGCGGAGCTGACCCAGCAGCATGGATTCAGATACTTCATGGTCGTCCCGACCGCCTTGTCCGGCGCGATTCCTGCGACGAGCAATCTCGTTCGAAGCGGGGGTTTCGATCGCACGCAGATGCGCAAGGTCCATGGCTACGTTCCGATCATTATTTATAGCGGCGGAAACACCGGCGTCAGGTACTCCGCCGATGCCGCAGATATCCGCATGTTCAACGACGACGCAGTGATCACGACGAAGGTTGCCGGCTGGGACGCGGCTGAAGTGGTCGATCAACTGGGGCCGTTTATTCACAGTGCGGGCCGGACCGCAGCGGATGTTCCGAAGGCCTGGATGTTCGAGGCGGGCCACCCCAAGGTACGGGCGGAGGATTTACTGCTGAGCGCGCCGAAGAGCAGCACCGTATCAGGCGTCTGACAGCGCAAGTCAAGCGCATGCAGCTCACCCGATGCCGGGGATGCGGCAGACGGGGAAACGCTGCCGCAGCGCCATGCAGACTGGCCATCCCGCAACGTGCCTGAAAAGAATAGACGAAGAACGAGAAGACCATGAGAGTTTGGACGCGCAACGCTTTACGACAACTCGAACAGAACCGTCACGTCCACGACGAGCGGCACGAACGTAGTGTGCAGTCCGCGCATCAGCGTTGGTCTGTGCTGACGCCTGCGCATGTGTATCGCGTGTACGGACTCTGGCAGCGCGCCGTCTCGGCGCTTGTGGCGCTGACGCTTTTCGCCGGACCGCTGTCTATCACGTTCGAGCAGAGCCGCGACGCCGCGGGCGTGCTTGCCGCGGGAAGCATGCGCCTGGACGACGAAGCGTGGCAGCAGATTCAGGATCTTGCCGGCTTGCGCGTTCGCTTCACGATGCAGGAGGCGCAGGCCGCGCCTATCGTTGACCCGACCGCGCCTATTTCCTTCCAGCCGAAGATCACGCAGAGCACCGGCGCGAACGGCGGTGTGCCCGTGGTCAACATCACCGCGCCCAACGCGGCCGGCATTTCGCTGAACCAGTATCAGACGTTTAACATCGATCCTGTCGGGCTGATCCTCAACAACAGCCTGATGTCCGGCACGTCGCTCACAGGCGGGGATGTGCAGGCCAATCCGAATCTCTCCGGCCGTACGGCAAGTGTGATCGTCAACCAGGTGACGTCTACGGGCGCCGCCTTCGCGAGCCTGCTCAACGGCCCGCTCGAAGTGTTCGGCGCGCCGGCCACGGTCATCATCGCGAATCCGAACGGCATCACGACTCACGGCACCGGCTTCACGAACACGATCGGCGTCACGTTATCGACGGGTACGCCGCAATTTCTGAGCGACCTCAAAAGCAGTGTCACCGACTTCAACAACGCGCAGGCAATCGGCTATAGCGTGACCGGTGGTCACATCCAGATCGAGGGCAACGCGGGTGTGAACGGTCCGGGCGCAGGTATCGAAGGCACGGTCGGCACGATCGACCTGATCGGCGAGACCATCGGCATCAACGCGCCGCTGTATGCGGGCCAGCGCATCAATGCGATCGCGGGGCGCCAGTTCGTGCTGCCCTCGGCCGTGACGGCTAGCGGCACCACGTATGCCACGTCGTCAAACGGCGCGGACAACACGGCGAACGCCATCAACAACGCAAACGGTCGCGCCAACAACGGTCTCGCAATCGACGCCACCGCGTTCGGCGCGATGACCGCGGGCCAGATCCAGGTGGTCGGCACAGCGGCGGGCATGGGCGTGCGCACCGATGCACAGATGGCCGCGAACACCGGCGACCTGTTGCTTTCGTCGAACGGCGATCTCACCGTGAACGGCTCCGCCGCGCAACAGCAGGCAACCTTGCAGGCAAGTGGCAATGTGTCGATGACCGGCGCTCACGTCGGCGTCACCGGCTACACCATCAATGCGAATGGCGATGTGACCTGGAGCGGCACGATCCAGAGCGGCGGCAAGCTCGCGGTGAGTGCCGGCGGCAACGTGAACGTGGCGAACACGCAATCGAGCGGCGATGCCGCGATCAAGGGTGGTGCCAATGTCACGCTCGGCGACGTGCAGACGGGCGGCGCACTTTCGGTTAGCGCGCAGGGCAACGACGGTGCGGGCGACATCAACCTGAATGGCACGTCGGTGGTGAGCGGCGCGACGAACCTTCAGGCCGCGCGCGATATCAACGTCAATGGACAGACCAACG
>Ga0055533_1000401_pt1 | contig 17067 bp, 19 predicted proteins | sample AraplaCvi_mMS_r2_FD_54991 | JGI IMG/M metagenome (GOLD analysis project Ga0055533, IMG submission 54991) | Arabidopsis root microbial communities from North Carolina, USA - plate scrape CL_Cvi_mMS_r2 | ecosystem: Host-associated > Plants > Roots > Endosphere | place: USA: North Carolina...
CCAGCCGTCACGTTGAAGACCCACCTCCCCATCGCCGTCGCCCCGACTCAGACACCCAAGCTCGCATCCGCGGGAATCGCGCTGTCCGGCTACAAGCACTCGCCCAATTATGCTTCCACCGAGCCACGGCAGAGGGCACTCTGGCTGGAATTTGCGGAGCCGTTGGAGAACGATCGCGACGGCTACTTCGCCCGCGTCCTGACCTATGCTCCCGACCCCATGCTGATTGCGGGAGGGGAGCCCGTTACGCCTGCGGAAGAACCCCCCCTGCCAATCGACCCAGAGCTGACCCGGGTCATCGTCCCCGGCCAGTCCGATGACCGCGCCGGATTGGCTGCAATGCAGGAACTGATCCCATCTGACTCGCCACGCCACTTCTTGGTGCCGCTGCCGCCGGGCGTTTCACCTGACTCCCGCGAACTGTTTGGCTTCTACGTCTATGAGCTGCGCGTCGGCCACAGACGCGGCTGGTCCACGGCGCAGGGTCGCTTCGGGCCCCCGTTGCGAGTTACCGGCGTCCAGCATCCGGCGCCGCTGCTCCAGTGCGAGGTTGGCCGGCTGCCGTCCGGGATCACGGCCAGCGCGCCTTATGCGAACCCGGTATTCGCAGGCAGGAGCCTGCTGCCTCCTTCCCCATTCAGCGAGATATGGGTGCTCCTCTACGCCCAGGTCACCCAGGCGGATGGGAACGGCCAACGCAACATTCTCCTCGGCCGCAAGCCCGCGCGTAACAACAGGGACGAGTTCCAGTTTCGCACCGGTCACGGGGATACGGAGATGTATGTCACCGCAATGTGGGATCAGTCCGAAATAGAGGCAATGTTGCGCGCTCTGGCGCTGGCCCGTCACTCTCCGATGAGCGTGTTGGCCGTCGAGCTTTTGCCGGAGCAGGGGCGAATCGCCGATCCGCTCGGCATCGGCCTCGGCCAGGCCCGCATCCTTCGGACGTCACCACTCACCGCGGTTCCCATGGTGTGCGTCTGAATACTGCGATGCAGCCAGTAAAGGATGCTGCACCAAACACGTGGGGAGTCTCGCCGGCCCGGCCGACCTCGTATCGGACCCGCGTCACCTGGAGCAATACGGCCAATAAGTGACCGCCGTCCAGTTGCAGTGCTCCGAGCCGGATTGACCGATTGACCGCACGCTTGGCTGCCGGCGACAGCGCTTGCCACCCAAGATCCTCGTGCCTGGCGCAGTTCGAGCCGGGCGGCGAACTGCTCGGGCATCTTGAAGCGCGACAGGCTGGAGCCCGGTGTAGATGCGCGCTTGCTTCGGCGCAAGGTTTTGCCGTCGCGCTCGCCGGAGATGGTCGCGCCCCGTCTGGCCCGCGACGTCGGAGATCACGTTGGCCTGTTGCACGTCCTTCTGTGTTCGCCCGAACGCAACAGCAGGTGCTCGCTCTACTCAGCATGCGCCGCAGGCATTCCGCTCTACCATCCGGGGACCAAAATGCGCGCCAAATCGCGTGGCAGATATGGGGGCGCGACACCCGCCACGATCTCAGCGGACCCGCCCATCGCTCGCCACTCTCAAAAATTCAAGCTGCATGGCGTGGTACGACCGAACGAAGCTTATTCTGTGCGGTGATACGTCAGCGCTGCTAGCAATTCTAGACATGGCGATGCGAACCAAGTTGTAGGCGATGAGGCCCCCAAAACTCTTGATAGACGCAATCAACAGTTCGGCTCCTCAATGTCAGCCCAGCGCCTAACATCGTATCCTTTAGTTACAGGTAACTCATCTCCACCTGCCAACGACGTCGGTAGGTGGATGCGATGTCCTCAGGTTTGAACCGCCGCCTGTCTGTTAGAGATGTCAAGAGTATCCGTTCACGTCCCTTCGCGTCGGTAGTTCGGATCGCGCGAGCATGCCAGTGTTCGGGCATGCTTGGATTCGCGCGTCGTGCAGGTTGAGAGACCTTGAGCGCTACGAGCTGGTCCTCTTTCGTTCCCTCTATGTGCCGCCACCGAGTATCGGACGTTGCCGGATTGATGAAATGTCGACTCGCGCCTGAGGCACTGAGACTCAACAGAATCTGCGCCGACATAAAGCCCGTATCGAACACCGCGACCGAATGGTCGGGAATACGAGGAACGAGTTGGCGGGCCGTTAGCATCTCGTTCTTTCCATACGGGCCTATTTCAGCATCGCAGACGATATGTGTGTCGATGACGAAAGCGTTACGGCACGAGCTTGCGGGTAACTCCCCATGCTATCGCTTCCACTTAGCTGTGAGCCGAAATGTACGCGGTTGCATTGACTGTCGGCTGTTCGCAAAGTGGTACCGTCCATTGCGAATAGCGTGAAGCCTTTGAACGTCGATTGCGTCTTGCTCTCGTTGGCCCACTCGCATGCGGACCTCCTGAATAGCCATTTGAGCGGCGCTGCCCCGATGCGCTGTCTACCTTGCGTGATGGCGCTCTTGCTAACAAAAGTGCCATCCTTTGCTGGAGGCGCGATGTCCAGCGCATCGACAACTTCGCTCGCTGATTGGTGGCGATATAGCGCAAGCGCGACAACTAGCCATATCGCCTGCTCGGCTGGTAGGCGCCGACGCCGAATGCTGGTGGTGGCCGTAGCTGCCGTGGCCTCAGGTAGCCACGTCGGATGGAAGTGGGAAGGTAGTCGGGGCATCCCGGCTACCTGCCTTGATGGCTCAGCGGCTTGAACACTGGTTCGCATGGCGATGAAACTTAACATCGCCATGCCTCGTTTAGAACCGTTTTTTTGCGGTCGCTGGTCCTGTTATCGCCGTCCTAATTGAACGGCATTACAGTCTACCCTGAAAATTCGCGTGGGAGAAATATTCAAGGCGACAGATAGTGAGCCGCAACGCCAACGGTAGCGGCCGTTCGGGAAAGACTGCATGTCGGTACCTGTTTATTTGGCTCAGTCCTTGTATTACGTATTGCATCTGGATCGCAAAGCGATCGGTAACCTGAGTTTGGACGCGATAACTCGATGATCTTTGTCTCCATCCTTGTGCGCGAGTCGTGGCTCCACAAATGACGACCGTAAAAGAAGAATTCGGCTTTCAATTGCTTCAGCGTCTGTAAGAATGAATTTCCGATTTACTTGATTCCATTTTAGCAATCAGCATGATAAAAATTGGCGACCTTATAAATTTCACACAAATCGTGATGAGCACAATCGCCCACAATCGTAAGCGCCCTACCGATTCGGGTCTAGGAGATGACCCGGGCTTTGCACTGTATTCTGCGTCGCTGACGATGACGAAAACATACAAGCAGTTGCTTGATCCTCTCGATCTCACATATCCCCAGTATCTTGCGATGCTTGTCTTATGGGAAGGCGACGATATCCTCGTGAAAGATATCGCCGCCCGTCTCTCTCTCGACCCCGCCACAGTTACCCCGCTTCTGAAGCGGCTCGAATCGTTAGGGTACATCAATCGTGTACGCGGTACGTCCGACGAACGACTAGTCTTTGTGCGACTAACCAAAACGGGGTTAGGACTCAAGCGATTGGCCGCAAAGATTCCGCCGGCTGTCCTGCAAGCGACCGGGATGCCTAATGAATTCTTCTTGGGACTCACGCAGAATCTGAGGTCTCTACGCAGCACGCTTCAAAATCATAGAGATTCGTAGCTCGCTGTGGCGATTTGCGCACAGAAGCTGGGCCTGACGATTTATCTGTCATTTTTTCGGGTAATTAGGAAATCTGCAGATGGGAATGGCCATCCTCAGATTGCTAAGACAGCGCGCGGGTCGCTGGATCTCAGGTTAATGATGGCTACCGTCCGCTTACGGGACAGCGGTCTACGAGATGTGCGTCCATCGGCTAAATATGTTCTTTGCCATGCCGTTGTACACGAACCCAAACAAGTCCATGGAGCGAAAGGCGATGCGAATGAAGTAGAAAAACGGTGAACGGCTCACGGTTGGAATTGGCATTTTGATTGCACTAATCTGCGTACTTGGTGGGCTCGCACTTTGGCAGATCAACTAGGTTTATAAAGGAACCCAAAGTCTTGAGACAACTGGTTGCCAAGCGTCCTGACGCTTGGCGAGATTCGCTCATCAGCGAACGGCGTTCGCCGCATCATCCTCCGTGCAATGCTGGAGTCCACTCCGGAGGGTCGGCTCAAGCAACTCAAACTTCATGACGAAGAGCTGGTGCGATACGCAGCAGCAATCGAGAAGTACCGAAAGTCAATATCTTCCCCGTAGGAAGAGGCGCTCGCAGCAGATGGACTCCCGGTGGGCGGCATTTATGCAGTCCGGCCTTGCGATACTCCAGTTGGCCGACGACGGTCAGGCAGATACGCCTGAGGCAAAAAGTTGGGCTCAGACCGAGCTTCTAACAAATTCACCGCCGTTATGAACCCAATTTGGGCGGACGTGCAGATGAAGCGCGACGGTGGAGAAAGTGCCCGGATTGATGCGGCATCGAGGTTCGCACTGTTGCCCAGCGCAGCGCCACAGCTGACAAAGAGATTAAAGTCTGATTTCTGAATTCATGGAAAGTACACGTCGGGGCTCCAGCCTTGTCGGTGAAGCCGGAACAACTATGCATGATGTGGTACCTCTGTGAAACGTGTAACTGACTTGATGGGGCAAATTTCTGCCCCCCCATGGATGAGCAGCGTAAAGGCGGGTGGGACATACCGATGCCGACTAATTGCGCAAAGGTAACTTTTGCAAAGGTGCCGATTCGAACGCAAGGACTTCAGTTTCGGCACGCCACCGCGTTTACGCTTCAGATTCTAGAGCGATGGTCTGTTGGGAAACATAGCCTGAGCCGCGGCGAAAAAGGCCCTCACGTTGGGTGATTGTTGACGATTACCTTCGTAGACCAGACTGACGGGGATGTCCTCATCCTCGCTATCGACAAGAACACGGACCAGTTTTCCATCTGCCAGTTGACGCGCAACATGATATGAATAAAGACGCGCAATGCCCAGCCCAAGAGTCGCGGCATCAATGCTCGCGTCAACGCTGTTAGTCAGCAAACGAGGCTCAATCTGAGAGCGGGAGGCGCCACGCCTCCACTCTGCATTCAACCCGGCGGAGTCGAATACCACGAGATCATGCAGCGCCAGATCTTCGATCGATTTCGGGGTTCCGCGGCGTTCGAGGTACTCGGGACTGGCCACAAGAACTTGGCGCACGCTAGCAAAGGGCAGCGCGCGAAGGCCACTGTCCGGAAGATGGGCAATGCGCACCGCGATGTCGATACCTTCTTCAACAAGACGCACAACGCGGTCGACAAGGATCAGCTTAACCGACAGTTCAGGATGTTCCCGAAGTAAGCTGGCAACGATGGGCATCACGTGCATACGACCAAACATAACCGGCGCTGTTACTACTAGCGACCCTCGCGGACTGGCGTTTTCACCCCGCACTGTGCGGGCTGCATCTTCCAGCTCCGACAACGCTCGACGGGTGCGCTCAAGATAATCAACACCCTGATCCGTCAATCTGACCGACCTTGTCGTTCGTCGCAACAGTCGCACGCCTATCTCATCCTCTAGCGTCGAGACAGCACGAGACGCTGCCACCGGCGAAATACGGAGCTCACGGGCAGCCTCCGCAAAACTCTTATGGTCGGCAACCTTTTGAAACACGCGAATACAATCGAGACGGTCCACGGAAGTGATCGCTGTGTAAAAGTGAGGGTTAAATTTTACTTACTATATCGATCCCGGAGCCCACCCAGAGCAGTTCGGGTAGCTCAATTTTGATCCGGTTTTGGGCCTCTGGGCAGTCCGTCGCAGCGAACACCCCTCCAGCATCATCGCCAGCGTCATGGTGCAACCCGTCGCGCCCTGCGCAGCACAGGTAAATGGACAACGCCGGTCGAGGAATCGCCTCCGGCGCAATTGTCGGCACAAACGAGGTATCTCATCAAAAAAAGACAGACGAACTCCGCTTGATCGAGATAGAGCTGGGCCATCGGTATAAAGCGAACGCCGCTGAGACCAGCAGATGCTGCGTAGCCACCGTGTTCAATTGATTTCACCCGGGGGATACGCAACTGTGTCGGCTCGAGCAAACATAGCGCGGCGACGAGGAAGGGAGCCTACTGCTGGCGCTCGCTCATTAGAAACTTGTGTATTTCCGAAACAACGGCAGCGCCTTCTCCAACTGCGGACGCCACGCGCTTGATAGAAGACGATCGTACATCTCCAATTGCGAAAATGCCGGTGACGCTTGTCTGGAATGCAGAACGGTGCGACACGCGCTCCATAGTGTCAGTGAGGACAAACCCCTTTTCGTCCACTTCCACGCCGCACCCTTGCAGCCACGCGGTACTTGGCTCAGCCCCCGTGAACAGAAACAGGTGGCGCGTTCGGACCGACTCGCGGCCACGGGGAGATGTGAAAACAACCTCTGTCAGGCCGTCATGGTCGCAATCAACGGATTCAACGGTTGACTTCGCGTGAACGGTAACGTTCGACAGCGAGGTTACCCGGTCGACCAGATAGCGTGACATTGTCTCGTCCAGCCCCTCTCGCCTGACCAGCACGTGAACGTGCGACGCATAGCTCGCAAGAAAAACAATTGCCTGACCCGCAGAGTTTCCACCGCCGACCAGCACAATTTCAGCGTCCCGGCAGAGACGACCTTCAATCGAAGAGGCCCAGAAGTAGACGCCGCGACCATTTAGGTAGTCCAGACCCGTGATGTTCGGTCTACGGTAGGAGGCCCCACTCGCAATAACCACAGTTCGTGCGACGGCCACCCGATTGTCTGCCAGACTAACCTCAAAAGGCGCTTTCTTGCATTCCAGTTTCACAACCCTGGACTGTATAACGATGTCCGCCCCGAACTTGACCGCTTGCTCGAACGCGCGGCTGACGAGCACATGCCCAGAGATCCCGGTTGGAAATCCTAGATAGTTCTCGATTCTTGCGCTGGCTCCGGCTTGGCCGCCAAAACCCTTTGCGTCGAGAACCAACACCGACAGACCTTCCGAGGCGGCGTACACGGCCGCCGCGAGGCCCGCTGGCCCCGAGCCGACAATCGCGGTGTCATATGTCAAGGACTCGTCGAAGCCGCAAAATATCCCAGCGCCGAACAGACCTCTATCTCGCTGGGATCCTCAAGTATTGTCCCGTCGACCAGGATGACGTTGATGACGTCATCTCCGCATAGGGGAAGTTTGGCGAGAGACGCCGGCGTCTCGCCGTCCGACGTCGGATCCATAACCCGATGCGGGTGATTTACCCGCCGCAGCAGATCCGCCAAGGCTAGTAATTTTGGACTGGTCGGAGAGCCGATAAGAATTGGACCGCTCCCGTCCTGTATAAGAGCTACGCGTCTTAGTATGAACGCACGCATTATTTCAGAGCCTAGTTGCGCTTCTGCAATTAACAGTGCGCGCAACTGCTCCGGCGATACCAGAATTGCCTCAACATCCGTAATTGCAATAGCGTCTACAAGATAGGGCTTGCCACTGAGAGTCGCCGTTTCACCAAGAAACTGACGCTCCATGACCTCCTGAAACACCTGCGATCGACCCAGACCATCGCGTACGATCAGATTCACTTGACCCCGAAGTAGAACCCGCATGCCTTCGCTGCGCTCACCGGTTCGACAGATAACTTCCCCAGCGTTCCAGTGCTCGATCCGGCCAAAGCGTTTGACCTTCTCGACTCGAGCGTCACTAAGATTCGGATACATCTGATGACGGCGACGCTCGATCTGAGTCCGCTGCGCGGCCTCTTCGATTTCGTAGCTTTCAGGCGCCGCGCGTTTGGACACGACGGCATTGCCGTCAGGTTTTGAATCAACATTGCATTTGACTGCGCTTTGGTCGACGGACGGCTTGGATGGCCGGAGACTTCCTGGCCGGTCACTAGGGGATCGAGACGTCATTGCGGCGTTTGCACCATTGGGACGTCTTATCACCGCCCCTATTTTCAATAGAAGGTTTGGAACTAGAGGTTAGTGTCGCATGTGTAAGTCTAGCGGGCAACGACGAAAACACACGGTGGGGTAACCAGCCATACCGATGCGAACCCTAATCACATGAAAACAATGCGCAATCTCCATTAGGGAACGAATCGTTAGGCTGTAACGTTTCTTACCACCGCTCGGGTGTAGTAACGTCAGCACTACGACTGAACACTCAAGACATCACCTACGGCAGGAAGCTTCCGATCATCAAGCCGGCGGAGCGCGTCCTTCGCTTCAAGCGAGGCCGCTGCCTGCTTCAGCGGCCATTCGTAACACCCGGTTTCACTCGACAAGGAGCTTCAAATTAAACTGAAGGGCAAGGTTGCTTTTATCACCGGCGGCACATCCGGCATCGGCCTCGAAACAGCGAAGCTATTTCATGCTGAGGGCGCGAGAGTTGCTGTGGTCGGCTCGAATGCCGAACGACTTGCATCCGCAGGGACTGAACTGGGCGAAGATGCATTGCTGGTCTTGGCGGACCTACGCAAGCCGGCAGACGTGACGCGAGCTGTCGAAGAAGCTCGATCGAAATTTGGGAAAATCAATGTCGTCTTTGCAAACGCCGGATCCGGTGTGGTTGCCCCCTTGGCAGCCATTACACCGGCCCAAATCGAAGAACATTTCTCGCTCAATTTCACAGGTCTTCTGCTTACCATTCAGAAAACAGCGCCGCTCATCCCAAGGGAAGGCAGCATTATCGCGACGAGTTCCTTCCTGAATAGTGTCGGCGTTCCTGGACACTCGCTGTTGGCAGCAACGAAAGCGGCTGTTCGCTCGCTCGTACGAACTCTAGGTGCGGAACTCGCCCCGCACGGGATTCGCGTGAATGCGATTAGCCCTGGCGCAATTACGACTCCCTTCTACGGCAAACTCGGTTTGAGCGAAGAGCAGGTCTCGTCCGCCGCTGCAGCTATTCAAGCCAAGGTGCCACTTCAGCGATTTGGTAGCACGTCAGAAATCGCTAAAACTGCGCTCTTCCTCGCAAGCGACGATTCCTCCTACACGACCGGCGCCGAACTGGTGGTTGACGGCGGCCTGACCCAGTTCTGATACCGTCAACCACGTGGAGATACGCAGACGTTCCGCTTGCCCGTACACAAACTTGAAAAGTTTTGGCCGCGCGCCCTCCGCGCACCCGCTACTGATAGTCCGTCCTCGAACGGATGGTTTCTCGCGATCGATCACGCGTGTCACGCAAGGTCAGTAACGTTCTTCTTAAGCTTGCACACTTATTTGTGGAATTCGCAGATGTTAAATTTCTCGACCACTCGTCCCCTTCCGCGATTGTCGGTGGAAACCCTCCCCGTCAACATCTTCGGAGCAGTTATGGGAACCTCAGGGTTGTGCCTGGTCTGGAGGTTCGCGAGTGAGTTGTTCGGGGCGCCAGGTTGGATCTCCGAGATCCCTGGACTGGTGGCTGTCGTATTGTTTTTCGGCCTCAGTCCCCTCTATCTCCTGAAGGCTGTGAGATACCCTCATCGAGTCGCCGCGGAATTCAATCACCCGGTATCAAGCAATTTCTTCGGGACAGTGACGATAGGCACACTATTGATCTCAAATGTGCTCGCGCCCATCAGTCAGACGCTGGCCGAAATTCTTTGGATTATAGGAGCGCTTGCGACCTTCGCACTTGCTTACGTGATCATAAGCAGGTTGCTCCGAGGCGCAATAGATGGTGAGCACGCTGTGCCTGCGTGGCTGATTCCTGGCGTTGGAACTCTTGACATCGCCGTCACCGGAGACAAAATGCCGATGGCATGGGTGCCGGAGACAAGAATATTTTGCCTCGCAGTGGGCACTGTAGTCGCGCTAGTCTTCTTCACGATGATCTTTGCCCGCTTGATCCATCACGCGCCGATGATGGAAGGGATGATGCCATCGATGTTGATCACAGTTGGCCCGTTTGGAATCGGTTTTATGGCGTACACAGACCTGGTCCAGCGGGTCGATGTGTTTGCTGCAATGTTGTTTTACTTCGGCCTGTTCATGTTTCTCGTCATAGCTCCGCGCGTGTTTCTCGGACGGATACCATTCGCCACGAGTTGGTGGGCAGTCAGCTTTCCGCTTGCCGTTCTCACCGGCGCAGGAATCCGATACGCCGCTCACGTGAAGGCATGGCCCATAACTGCCGTCGCTTCATTCCTACTGTTATTTCTTACCGCAATAGTAGGTGTCCTTCTCTTCCAAACCACGCGTTTGGCTTTGCGTAGGGAAGAATAATAGAGGTTCTACTAAGACTGGCCCAGGAGCAGTGACATGAGTACCGGAGCACATCAGCAGGATATCGCACCTCGCGATGAAAATATCGAATCGCGCATTGATCGAGATCGAGATGCATTCCCCGGGCCACGTGGGGTTGTCTTCAACGTCGCCAAACCGAATAGCGGTCGGAGAATTGATCTGCTGGAGGTTATTGACGATAAGACGATCGTAGTTTCATGGCAATCGCCTACCGGCGGCCGATACGGACATCAAACGTGGATTAGGACTTCTGCACCTCATGCTGGTGTATGCGCAATTTCGGGGTTACCAATCTCACGTCGACAGGAGGTATTCCGGCCGAAAGTTATAGCCGGTCGGCGACCCGGCAACTGGGATGAAATGATTCTTGCAAGCGCGGCGCGCCGTTTCCAGAACATCGACGACTGACTGTTTTTTTCGATCGCATCCGGGTAGAGGCAGATGCGCGGTTCGCACTGGTTCCATATCACTGGTACGCGCACAATCCGTGCGAGCGTTTCTTGGTGGGTCTGATGCTCAAACACCAGCGACCAAGTTAATGGGAACCTCTGCCTCGACTTCGACTGATCCAGACGTTACTGCGTAACGAATGCCTGGACTCGCGAACCCGGTGTTTATGGACGCTCAACCGCGGTCGTCAACAAGCAAGCATAGAAAACCGCTTTCGAGATTGCACTTCACCTCCGCAACACCGTCGGGCAGACACAGACCCGCTGCCGTCGTTCTCTACTTCATTCAAAAGACGGTGGCCTGCGCACTGGGTATTTTGAGGCTGCATACAATTTTGTTCGAAACCACAGACTTCGTGTAACCAGAGCAGCCAATGGATCGAAATAACGTTCATGCCACATTGCAGGCCAAGGAAACGCGGCTGCAGGGGTTGCTTCTTAAGGGCATGGACGGCGACGCATCAGCATATCGGACATTCCTGTCCGAGTTGACTGTCCACTTACGCGGCTTCCTGAGAAAACGGCTATATAACCGTCCTGGTGACATCGAGGATCTTGTGCAGGAGGTCTTACTGGCGATCCATAATGGACGCCATAGCTATCGTCCAGACCAACCTTTAACTGCATGGATACACGCCATTGCCCGTTACAAGGTAACGGACTACTTTCGTGCATACTCAAGACTGGAGGCCTTGAACAACCCGCTGGACGACGCTCTTGAATTACTGGCCGCTTCGGATCTTGAGGCCGCACAGGCAAAGCGCGATCTTGCCAAGTTGTTGACGCAATTGCCCGATCGTCAAAAGTTGCCAATTGTCCACGTCAAACTTGAGGGGCTATCCGTTGTCGAGACTGCGAAAGTGACCGGTCTTTCGGAGTCGGCGGTCAAGATCGGTGTGCATCGAGGACTCAAGGCGCTGGCTGCAAAGATGCGGGGAATGCGATGAAAACGGACGACTTAATTTCGCTGCTCGCCACAGGTGTCGCGCCAATCGATCAACACCTGCTTGCCAGGAAATTCTGGATTGCGCTGCTGACTGGCGCGACCGGAGCGTGCTTGTTAATGGCAGCATTACTGGGTTTCCGCAATGATCTGGCCGAAATATCTGCCAAACCGGCTTTTTGGGCGAAAGTGGCACTTCCGACTTGCCTGTTGGCTGGTTCCAACTGGATGCTGACCCGCCTTGCCAGGGCAGGTGTGCGTCCGGGAAACAGCAGTTGGCTCATTGCTGCACCGGTGGTCATCGTCTGGCTCGCGGCCGCTTATGTGCTTGTAAACGAACCGGCCAACTTTCGACTCCCACTGATCCTAGGCAAGACATGGCGTGTGTGCCCGCTGTTGATCACTCTGCTATCGCTCCCTACCCTCATCACCATGTTTGGGGCTCTCCGGGCGCTTACTCCTACTCGCCTCACCTTGGTCGGCGCGGTCTGCGGGCTGTCGGCTGGATCAACGGCTACTCTTGCTTATTGCCTGCATTGTCCTGAGATGGAAATTCCGTTCTGGGCAGTTTGGTACATCCTTGGGATGGCAGTTCCAACGATTGTCGGCGCATTGCTTGGACCGCGACTCTTACGCTGGTGATTAGCCCGCCTTCAATGGATGCACGCCCGTCATGACATCGCTTGTATCGCCGCCCAGACAATGAACCCATGCATGCATGAAAACTCGGATCCACTCGACAGCGCTGCTATGAAACAGTGCGACCAATTCTATTGAACCTATTTTTTCGGACTACTAGATTTTAATCGAGGTTTTTATGTTCAATCTGCGTCACCTCCTCTTGGCTGCGACAGCCTGCGTCGGTGTAGCGACGGCGGCGCCGAGCCTTCCTGCATCTACCGCAAAATCTCCCGCAGCCTCGGCTCAGGTCTCTTATCGAACCATCAATGTCGACGGACTTTCTATATTCTATCGGGAAGCGGGTCGACCTGATGCGCCGACTATTCTGCTTCTGCACGGTTTTCCCTCTTCTTCTCGCATGTATGAGCCGTTGCTAACCCGCCTATCCGACAAATATCATCTGGTCGCGCTTGACTATCCTGGCTTTGGTCACAGCGACGCACCCGACGCGAAAGATTTTTCGTACACATTCGACCACCTCGCAGAAGTTACCCAAGATTTTACGAAAGCCTTGGGGCTTCAACACTACGTACTCTACGTCCAGGATTATGGCGGCCCGATCGGCATGCGTCTTGCGGTAGCACATCCCGAGCGTGTTGATGCTCTGCTAATACAGAACGCAGTTTCTCACGAGGATGGCCTTGGCCCACTCTGGGCACCCCGGCGGCGATTCTGGAAAGACAGAGCGCCGAACGAAGCGAAACTCCGAGAGAACTTTCTATCTTTGGCGGCGACACGGCAACGCCATATTGGCTCGAATCCCAATCCAGAAACTAAAGACCCGGACCGCTGGACGGATGAATTCGCATTCCTGTCCCGCCCCGGTGAGCCGGACATACAGACAGACCTCTTCTACTCCTACCAGACGAACGTGGCAAGTTATCCAGTCTGGCAGGAATGGCTGAAAACACACCAACCCGCCACCCTAATTGTATGGGGAAAATACGATCCTTCCTTCCAGTTTGCTGAGGTCGCCGCATACCAGCGTGACTTACCAAAAGCCGAAGTTCATGTGCTAAATGCGGGCCATTTTGCGCTGTACGAAAAACCCGACGAGATCGCTTCGCTGATGCGGACATTCCTCGATCGACCGACCAAGACCTCGACGAAATAGATTTCTCCGCCGCCTACGGCATCTGTTGCAAACGAGTGCGGCCAACGGGCCGCGCGAACAAGAGGCGTAGTGCCGGACACTGTCTTATAACTTGGGGCCGGATGTTTAGGATACGTTTTGCTGAAGCGCATAAGTCCGACCGTCTGCCAAAAATAGCCATTTGAAAAAAGATTCCCGTGCTGCAAACGCTGGCGTCCCGTTCTATCCCGTAACACGCCGCATCCACCTTTGTCCGAAATTGACGCATCGCGTTCTGGCATCTTCGGAAGGTTACAGTGAAGGATTGCGCTCGAAGTCCGGATGCAAATCCGATTTTGCGTTGCCCCATTTAGGAAATCGTAATTGGACGAAACTACTATGCTGGCGGGGAATGTCGCGCAATCGAGTTAGCCTTACGTATATTTGATATTCCCAACTTCTGAGGCGGACAACTATCACCTCACAAAACACTACGTTCGCCACGATTTTCCATGATTGCGCATACTCAGGTTTGGATCGTGAGTTTTGATTCGCGCGAACACTTTTAACCACGGATGGAGCCACGAGTCAAGAACAATTGCCGACGACACCAATCGTTACTTTTCCGCGCGTGCGTGCCAGCGCATATCATTATGGAAAGTTTCTGGGATTCACAACCTGACAACAATATTTCGTTCAGGCAACAATCAAATGTCAGAGATTGACAAACAACTAGGCTTACGACCAGCGATGTTTATCGGGTATGCGGTGGGTATCGACTTCCTGAACTCCGTCAGCTACCCGGCCGGTGGCGAAATTGATTGGCTGGCCGACGGTGAAGGGTTGCTCACGTGGCTCGTGCAAGCTGGCTTGGTACCCGCCGACGTCGTCGCAGAAATGCGAACGCACTCATTTTCAGGTGAACTTGATGCGGTGGCAGAGCAGGCCAGAGCGCTAAGAGAGTGGTTCCGCCAGTTCGTTTTAAGAAATAAGGGAGAAAAAAACATAGCATCTGCTTTAAGCCAGTTGCACCCGCTAAACGACATACTGAGCCGGGACGAATGCTACGGCATGCTTTTTCCAATCAACGATTCGGAAAGGATGCGGGAACATGGATTCCGATGCACATCGCAAGCGGGTAGCTTATCCCTGAATTTGCGCCTGCGGCGACGCTGGAGAGGTGCTGGTAGCTTACTCCTACCAATTGCATTGGAATTGGCCAGGCTAGCCGCGGAAGCAGACTTTAGTCTGATCAAGAGCTGTGAAGGCCCAACATGCACGCTGCTATTCCTAGACACAACGAAAAGCCATTCGCGTCGTTGGTGCAATATGGCGACATGCGGCAACAGGGTCAAGCAAGCTGCCCATCGGGCCCGAACCAAGGAAACTCCTTAAGAGAGAGCCAAGGCAGCCGCGTCTCTGTTCGCTGCTGGTCACCCCGCAAGCCTTCGGCATTTCGGCCGCTCCCTCTACTTGCAATCGCGCGATACGAGAGCCACTGATGAGCCGGATCGTTCCAGATTTGCTAGCTCCTGGCAAGGTCGGACAGGCGGCCCCACGAAGAGATTCATCTCAAGTCGCATCCGACGGTCTACTAGACCGCCGAGCCGAAATCAGCATTCCAGACACCAGCCGTAACCATGTGACGTGCCGTTGCAAAGTTGCGACTGTTGCCTACCTCCAACCCTTACACGGCCTTGAAAAACCACAACGTGCGCATACGAGGCCGGCGTTGCCGGTCTATTGATACATCAGCCCAACGTAATCGAGTTCGCAAGGGCAATGTCATCGGCACCTGTAAATTGATACACCGTCGGCACTGAGGAATTGATACACCTCGACGAAGGGATAATGGCCGCTTTGAGCGGCGATGATCTCGTACGAGGGATACATGCAGATCAGGATATTGCACAAGCAGGGCAAGAGCCTGCGTGCCATTGCTTGTGAGGTTGGCTGCTCCGTCAACACCGTAAGGAAGTATCTGGCGACGCAGGATGCGCCGACGTTTCGGCCCGCGGCGACTCCGCGCGAGTCGATACTGAAACCGTTCGAAGCCTATCTTCGGGAACGGATCGCGTCAGCGGCACCGGACTGGATTCCAGCGACAGTTCTGTGGCGCGAGATTCAGTCGAAGGGATACGATGGCGGCGAAAGAATCGTGCGCAGGTTCGTTGCCACACTGAGGCCTGTTCCGACGCCCGATCCTTTGGTGCGATTCGAGACTGCTGCGGGCGATCAGATGCAGGTCGACTGGGTCGAGTTCCGCAGGCGCAAAGGAGCGAATCTGTTCGCATTTGTAGCCACTCTCGGCTATAGCCGTGCGACCTACGTCGAATTCGTTTCCGACATGCGGCTCGATACTTTGCTGAGGTGTCACGTCAACTGTTTTAACTGGTTCGGCGGTGTGCCGCGCCGGGCGCTGTACGACAATATGAAGACCGTTGTCATCGAACGGGATGCATACGGTCCGAAGCAGCACCGCTTCCAGCCGGGGTTTCTCGACTTCGCCCGGCACTACGGGTTTCAGCCCCAGCTTTGTCGGCCTTATCGCGCGAAGACCAAAGGCAAGGTCGAACGGATGAACGGATATTTGCGCCGCAGTTTCTACGTTCCGTTGGCCGCTCAGTTCAAGGCGGCCAACGTCGAATTGGACGCGACGACCGCCAACACTGAAGTCTGGCGTTGGCTACGCGAAGTTGCGCATGTCCGGATACATGGAACGACCCGCCTGAAGCCAGGCGAGCAACTGCTTGTTGAGCAGAAGGCCTTGCAGAGCGTACCGCCACCGTATCCGGCGCTGTTACCAGCAACGACACCGGCGAGCGGACAAGAGTTGCGCGAGCGATTCCACGACTGGCTGTCTCCGCTGCAGCACCCGCTGTCCGTGTACGACCAGCTGATTCGGGTTGCCGCATGAACATCGCACACGAACGCGTGGCGCAGCTATGCGCCCAACTGAAGCTCACGACCATCGCGGACGCGTTGCCACACCTGGCGCAAAAGGCGATCGCCGACGAGGTGAACCTGACAGAGTTTCTCGAATCGGTACTGAAGGCCGAGCACACAGCGCGGCTCGTCAGACAGCGCGCGACGTTTGCACGCCTGGCCGGCTTCCCGACGATCAAGACCCTCGACGGCTTCGACTTCGCAGCAGCCAGCGGTGTGCCCAGATCTCAGGTCCAGGAGTTGGCAAGTCTGACGTTTCTGGAGCGAAACGAGAACGTCGTATTACTCGGACCGAGTGGCACAGGCAAAACGCACATTGCAATGGCACTTGGTTATGCGGCAACGCAAGCTGGGATCAAGGTGCGTTTCATCACCGCAGTGGACCTGCTGATGATACTGACCACGGCACATCGACAGAATCAGCTGGGAGACGCGCTAAAACGATTCGTCAACCCGTACAGGCTGTTGATCATCGATGAGATCGGATACCTGCCGATGAGCCGTGAGCAGGCCAACCTGTTCTTCCAGGTGATCGCCAAACGATACGAGCGTGGCAGTCTGATCGTGACCAGCAACCTTCCGTTCGGGCAGTGGGACCAGACGTTCGCCGATGACGCAACGCTCACTGCTGCCATGCTCGACCGGCTATTGCATCACGCTCACGTCGTGGCAATCCAGGGCGAGAGCTATCGATTACGCGACAAGCGGCGCGCCGGACTGGTTATGAAGAGATCGACTACAACAAAGGAGAACGCCGCCAACGGAATGCGGTCGGCACCGCAATAACACTACAACCCGGTGTATCAAATC
>Ga0055533_1000408_pt1 | contig 16784 bp, 10 predicted proteins | sample AraplaCvi_mMS_r2_FD_54991 | JGI IMG/M metagenome (GOLD analysis project Ga0055533, IMG submission 54991) | Arabidopsis root microbial communities from North Carolina, USA - plate scrape CL_Cvi_mMS_r2 | ecosystem: Host-associated > Plants > Roots > Endosphere | place: USA: North Carolina...
ATGATGGTCTCGAGGAGCGACCATGTCTTGAAGGTCTGCCCCACCGTCATACCGAAGTATTCCTTGATCAGCCAGAAACCGCCGTCGTTCACGTGCGAGAAAATCAGCGAGCCCGAGCCCGTTGCCAGCACGAGCAGTTCCGGCTTCACTTGCACACCGCTTGCCGCCGCGATTGGCGCGACGATGCCGCAGGCAGTGGTCATTGCGACCGTCGCCGAACCCGTGGCAAGACGGATCAGCGCCGCGACCAGCCAGCCGAACAGCAACGGCGACAAGTGCGCTGCAGTGGCTGCCGCAACGATTTCCTTCGAAATGCCGCTATCCATCAGCACGCGCCCAAAACCGCCGCCCGCGCCGACGATCAGCGTGATGCCTGCGATCGGCGCAAGACATTCGCCGCAGAATTTCTGGATCTGATCGCGATTGAAGCCACGGCTCGCACCGAAGGTCCAGAAGCTGACCAGCACCGCGATCAGCAGCGCGACGTCAGAGTTGCCGACGAAATGCAGCAGGTCGTTCGGCAAGGTCTTCGGCGTGAACACGAGGTCCGCCCAGCTACCCACCAGCATCAGGATCACCGGCAGCAAAACCGTGAAGAGCGTGATGCCGAAGCTCGGCAGTTCGCGCTTCGGCGCTGTGTTCGTTGCACCGTTCTTCGCCGCGTCGTCGTGACCGAGGAATTGCGCGGCCAGCGCGTTTTCTTGCGGCAGCTTGACGTAGCGGCTGATCAGCAGCGCAAACAGCGGACCGGCGACGATAGCCGTCGGCACGCCGATAATCAGGCCATAGGCGATCGTCTTGCCGATATCGGCGTGATACTGCTGCACCGCGAGCATTGCGGCCGGATGCGGCGGAATCAGCCCGTGCACGACGGACAGACCCGCGACCATCGGCAGGCCAACCAGCAGCAGCGATTTATTGGTGCGCTTCGCGACGTTGAAGGCAATCGGAATCAGCAGAACGAAGCCGACTTCGAAGAACACCGGCAGACCGACGATGATCGCGACGACCATCATCGCCCAGTGAATGTTTTTCTCGCCGAACCAGTTGATGAGCGTCGTGGCGATGCGTTCGGCGCCGCCCGATTCGGCCATCATCTTGCCAAGCATGGTGCCGAGCCCCACCACAACCGCGATGTGACCCAGCGTGTTGCCGTTGCCCGTTTCGAACGATTTGACGATGGTCGCCATCGGCATGCCGGACGCGAGCCCAAGCAGCAGCGACACGATGATCAGAACGAGGAACGGATAGACCTTGTAGCGTGTGATCAACAAGATCAGCAAGGCAATGGCGATTACCCCGAATACCAGCAGCGTGCTGCCGTGAACAGCTTCCATGAAGCTCCTCCTTTTGCGTTATTGATTGTGGGTGCGCAAGACAGCAGCCACCTCGTCTCATGGCGACGGCACGCATCAGAACTGTGCGAACCGCGCGGACGCTGAATTTTACTGTTTGTTGTCTCGAAATGCCCGCGAAACTAACGAGCATATTTGCAACGAAGCCTCGCCGCGACAGCCGGAGCGGCTGTATCGACGAGGCTTTTGCTTTCCTGGCTCGTTGACCTGGCTAGATGCGGCGGATAAGAACTAGTGAGCGGGCGCGGCCAACTGGCTTGCGGCGCGCGCAAGACGCGTGACTTCTTCCCAGTTCTGCGCGGCCAGTGCGGCTTTCGGCGTGAGCCATGATCCGCCGACGCACACCACGTTCGGCAACGACAGGAAGTGCGTGGCCGTTTCCGCGGTGATGCCGCCGGTCGGGCAAAACTTCAGCGTCGGGAACGGGCCATGAAAAGCTTGCAGCATTGGCACACCACCCGCTTGCTGCGCCGGGAAAAACTTCACGATCTCGTAACCGAGTTCGAGCGCGGTGATGATGTCGCTCGGCGTCATCACGCCAGGCAGAAGCGGCAATCCGGCGTCCTGCGCAGCTTTGTGCATGTCCTTCGTGAGGCCCGGCGAGACACCGAACTGCGCGCCTGCTTTCTTCGCCTGAGCGCAGTGCTCGGGTCGCGTGATCGTGCCGACGCCGACCACGATGTCATCGGCAAGGTGGCTCGCGCGCTCAATCGCTTCCAGGCCGGCAGCCGTGCGCAGCGTGATTTCGAGCACCTTCACGCCGCCCGCATGCAATGCGCGCGACACGTGTTCGCCCTGCTCGGCGGAATCGAACGCTAGCACCGGAATCACCGGACCGAGGCGCACGATATCGCTTACTGATTTCGACGTCATTGTCAAACTCCTTGTTTCTGCCAGCTGCCGGTTGGCGCGCTTGGCTGGCTGGATTGATTGCCGGTTTTTTCTGACGACTCGGCTCGCCTGGCGAGTCCGCTGGTCAATCGGCCTAGCTGGACGTGCCGGTCAATCCGCTTCGTCAGCTGCCTGGTCAGTCCCGTTAGTCCCGTTAGTCCCGTTAGTCCCGTTAGTCCCGTTAGTCCCGTTAGTCGCGTTAGTCGCGTTAGTCGCGTTAGTCGCGTTGGTCGATCAACCTACCCGGTCCGGTTCGTACCTGTCTCGTCCGATTTGCTGCACCACTCAACTCACGCGGCGGGTACCGCTTACCCCGCCTGCGTGGTGCTCGCAACAGTCACGCCCGACTCACCCACATGGTTCGCAGCAGGCGCGGTGTGCTCGCCGTGCGATGTCGCACGTTCCCCCACCATCGGCCCGAACACCGACGCGCCCTGCTCCGCAGGCGCTGCCGCCGCGCGAAACACACCAAACAGCTCGCGGCCGAAACCGACTTCGTTCTCCGCCTGATGCAGCGGCACAGCGTTCGGACGCGCAGCCCATTCGGCCGGGTCGATTTCGATGTCGAGCACGCCTGCTTCGGCGTCGATCACCAGCATGTCGCCGCTGCGCACCTTGCCGATCGGCCCTTGCAGCAGTGCTTCCGGCGACAGATGGATCACCGCGGGCACCTTACCCGACGCTCCGGACATGCGCCCGTCCGTAACCAGCGCGACATGGAAACCTTGATCCTGCAACACACCGAGCAGCGGCGTCAAACGATGCAGTTCCGGCATGCCGTTAGCCCGCGCGCCCTGGAAACGCACCACGGCAATGAAGTCACGCTTCAGCTCGCCGTTATCGAACGCTTCCTGCACGGCTTCCTGCGAGTCGAATACGATGGCCGGCGCTTTCACCTTGCGATGCTGCTGCGCGACGGCCGAGATCTTGATTACGCCGCGGCCAAGCTTGCCCTGCATTAAACGCAGGCCGCCGTCCGCCTGGAAAGGCTCCTTGATGCCGCGCAACACCGCGGTGTCTTCGCTGGCCTGTACGCCGGGAACCCATTGCAGCTTGCCGTCGAGCAGCTTCGGTTCTTCTGTGTAGTGATGAAGGCCCTTGCCCGCCACCGTGTTGACGTCTTCATGCAGCAAGCCGCCTTCGAGCAGATTGCGCACCAAAAACGCCACGCCACCGGCGGCGTGGAAATGATTCACGTCGGCTTTGCCATTCGGATAGATCTTCGCGAGCAGCGGCACTGCTTGCGACAGCGTGTCGAAGTCGTCCCAATCGATCACGATGCCGGCGGCACGCGCAATCGCGACGAGGTGCAGCGTGTGATTGGTCGAGCCGCCTGTCGCCAGCAGAGCGACGATACCGTTGACGATCGCTTTCTCGTCGATCACGTGACCAATCGGCATGTAGTGACCGCGCTCGACGGTCAGGTCGAGCACGCGGCGCGCGGCCTGCGCGGTCAACGCGTCGCGCAACGGCGTATGCGGATGCACGAAAGCCGAGCCGGGCAGATGCAGGCCCATGATTTCCATCAGCATCTGGTTGCTGTTCGCTGTGCCGTAGAACGTGCAGGTGCCGTGGCCGTGATAGGCGGCGGCTTCCGCTTCGAGTAGCGCGTCGCGGCCGCACTGGCCGGTCGCGAACTGCTGGCGCGTCTTGGCTTTGTCGTCGTTCGAAAGACCGCTCGTCATGGGGCCGGCCGGCACGAAGATGGTCGGCAGATGGCCGAACTGCAGCGCGCCGATCAACAGACCCGGCACGATCTTGTCGCAGATGCCGAGGCACAGCGCCGCGTCGAACATATTGTGCGTAAGCGCAACCGCGGTGCTCATCGCGATGACTTCGCGCGAGAAGAGCGACAACTCCATGCCCGCGTTGCCTTGCGTAATGCCGTCGCACATGGCCGGCACGCCGCCCGCGAACTGAGCGACGCCGCCGTTCTCGCGCGCAGCCTGCTTGATGATGTCCGGGTAGTTTTTGTACGGCGCATGAGCCGACAGCATCTCGTTGTACGAGGAGACAATGCCGATGTTCGGTTCACGAATCTGCTTGATGACGAGCTTGTCATTGCCTTCCAGGCCCGCGAAACCGTGGGCCAGATTGGCGCAGGAAAGCGCGCCGCGCGCCGGGAACCTGCCCTGCGCCTCGTGAATGCGTGCGAGGTACGCCTCGCGAGTCGGCTTGCTGCGTTCGACCACGCGCTGCGTGACCTTTAACAATTGCGAATGCGGGGAAACCATCGGAGCTCCTTCGTCGCTGGCGGCGGGCGCGCGGACATGATGCGAGATAGATATCGCGGAGAGTCGAATCAACCAACGACGGCAATGTTAGTAGAAAAACTACACGTTCGCAATCGGAATCCCTGCTGCAATGCGACATCGGCAATCCCGCCCAACGCCTTACTGACGGCTGTTTCGCGACATTCAGCAAAGAGCTAAGGGATAACACCTACGGCACAGATGTAGTTTTTGTACATACTAGGCAATCAGTTATAGTCCACGCATTCTTCAGCATAGTGCGAGATTTCCGATGATGCTGTCCCAGGTTGAAGAGATGCGCGAGCAGTTGCGCCCGTCCGAGCGCAAGCTGGCCGATTACGTGATCGAGGCGCCGCGCGAGGTGCTCGATCTTTCGATGACGGAAGTCGCCGCGCGTGCGGGCGTGAGCCAGCCGACCATCGCGCGTTTTTGTCATGCGCTCGGCTTCTCGGGATTCCGCGAGTTCAAGATCCGGCTCGCGCAAGGCATTGCGACTGAAGTACCTGCCGTTTATCGGGACGTGCGCGCGGACGAACCGGCGCCGGGCGTCGCCGCCAAGGTGTTCGACCGGACGATCGGCGCGCTGATCCAGGTGCGCAACAATCTGTCGTCGGATAGTGTCGCGGCGGCGATCGACGTACTCGCGCAAGCGAAGCGGATCGAGTTCTACGGCGCCGGCGGTTCGGGTATCACCGCGCTCGACATGCAGCACAAGTTCTTCCGGCTAGGCATGCCTAGCGTCGCCTACTCAGACCCGCATACGTTCCTGATGTCGGCAGCGATGCTCGGCCAGGGCGACGTCGTGGTCGCGATTTCGAACACGGGGCGCACGCGCGATATCGTCGACGCAGCCAGGTCGGCGGTGGCCGGCGGCGCAAAAGTGATTGCCGTGACGCATGGCAACTCGCCGCTCGCGCGGATCGCGTCGGTAGGACTTTTCGCCAACATCGACGAAGACACCGATATCTTTTCGCCGATGACCTCGCGCACTTCGCATCTTGCGATCGGCGACATTCTCGCGGTGGGCGTCGCGCTAAAACGCGGGCCGGAGCTTGCGGAGAAACTGGCCGATGCGAAGGAACTGATTGCGCGCAGAAGGATTGGGACAGACGGATGAAGGGTTGCGCAGGGGAGCAATCCGCTTTCGCTGTGTGTTGCTTTACTTGAATGCAAAACGGGCTCCCAAGGGAGCCCGTTTGTTTTGTGTCGCTCGAAGGGACACCTGGGTAATCACAAGTTTGCGTCGCCCGAGGTCAGCGCCATCAGCAAGCGGCCGCGAATGCGAGCGACCACTTCCGACCAGTCGCCGCCCGGAAGCCGACGGAACAGACGCATCGTCGGATACCACGGACTGTCATTGCGCGTGTAGTGCCAGCGCCAGTCGCCGAAGAACGGCAGCATCAACCACACCGGCTTGCCCATCGCAGCCGCCACATGCGCGACCGACGTATCCACGGTCAGCACGACGTCGAGCGCGGCGATCGCGTTGGCGGTCTCGTCCATTGTGCGCAGCGAAGCGCCGACATCGTGGAAGTTCGGCAGACGCTTCGCGTAGTCCGCAGCTTCGTCGGCACCTGCGCCCTTCTGCAAACTGAAGAACTCCGCGTCATCTACCTTGAACAGGTCGTCCAGCACAGAAAGCGACGGCAATGACCGCTGCCTGTCGTTCTCATGGGTCGGCGCGCCTTTGAACACGACGCCCACTTTCAGCTTGCCCTTACTTTCCGTCAACGCAGCGAACCCGGTTGTGCCCGGCGCGTGCAGGTATGGCACCGACTTCGGCAACGCTTCGAGGTCCAACGCGACGTGAGCGGGAATCGCATGCGGAAAAACCCAGTAGTCGTGGGGCGGCAACTCGGCGGCTTGCGCGACGCTGAGCACCGTGTCGGCCTCTCCCGAGCGTTCGAACAACGCCACGAGCGGTGCCTGACATACCACCGACACCTGCGCAGCGCCACATCGCTCACGCAGAATACGCGCGAATCGCAAGAAGAAGATTTCGTCGCCGAGACCGAACTCGCTCCATATCACGATCGACTTCGCGCCAAGCGGCTCGCCGGACCAGGCAGGAATCGTCGACGGCGGTTGCACTGTCGTGCGGCGCTGCCATCCGAACTTGCTCATCCACGATTCGCGCGTGCGGAAGCCTTCCTGTATCTTGCCTCGCGCGATGGTGTGCAACGCGTGATAGAGCCGCGGCAGATGCTGATCCGGCAGACATTCGATGCATTGAGCCCACAGTCGGTCGATATCTTCGATCAGATCCCAGCGCAACCATGCAAGCATCGCACCGTGATAGACCTCGAAGCGGTAGGGATACGTTTTCACGGCGAGTCGCCAGGCACGCAGACTTTCCTGCGCGTCTCGCGCCTTCGACGCAACGTTCATCATGTCGCGCGCGCTCGGTACCGCGCGCTTTCGCAGCACGATTTCGATCGCACATTCGGCGAGACCACGCGCTGTCTGATCGACATTCGCGCGCCGCTCATCGTAATTCTCACGCACCAGAGTTACGCGTTCGCACGACGCGACCGGCGCGAATGCGCGCACCAGATCCAGCACGTTCACTGAGCCCGGCAGCGTTTTCTCCGGTTTGCAGATCGTGAAGCTGACCTTGTGCTCGCGATTGAACGGGCTCGGCCATTTGCCCTTCTCATACAGATCTTCGTCGGGAACAGTCAGGATCGCATAGCCGCCCGGCTTGAGCAGTTCCAGCCATCTGGCCAGTCCCTGAAACGGATTGGCCAGGTGTTCGAGGCAATGGCTCGAGTGCACGAAGTCGAACGATGCGTCCGGTGCGCCCGCCATGCGAAGCGCGTCGCCTTGCGCCTTGTCCCAGGACACGATCTCCGTCACGCGCGGAAAGGCGTGTGCATGCGCGTTCAGCGGGTCGTCGCCGGCGCCGATGTCAATGCCTTTGCCCGCGAAGTAGTGCTGCTGGAACGACGGGTCGCGTGCGCGACGCATAGCGGATTTGCTGGTCTCTTTCATGTTCGTCTCACTGCGCTCCATGCAGCTTGTCGAGCCACAACGCTTGCATACGCTCACCCAGAATTTCCGGACGTCCGTGGAAGATCAGTTTTTCAATTGCCTTCGGGCCTGCCATTGCCGCGGCCAACTCGCGGCGTTCGTGCGCGTTTTCGATCAGACGCAGCGCGGAAGCCTTGTATTCGTCGTTCGTCTTCGTGATGGTCCACTCGGGAAAACCAACGCGGCGGAACATACCTTCGTCGATATGTTCATGCACTTCGCGACCTGTCTTGCAGACACCCACGAGCCCGGCCCAGACCGTATCGACGATTCCGTTCGTGTTGCCGAACGGGAACGGGTTCAGGAACATGTCGCAACCGGCGATCACCTTCATATAACCGGCGTAGCCCTGATGCTTGTGAACGACAGCATTTTTCCCAAGCAATCGACGTATCAGGTTGCGCACTTGCGGGAATACGAGACCCGTTGCCTGACCTACCAGGAAATGGAACTCGACCGGCACGCTTGCTTCGCGGGCAATCGCTGCGCACGTGTGCAGGAAACCTGGGTTGAGCTTGATCGTCGTGCCGGCCACTGCAATTTTCACGACATTGGACGGCTCTTTCTCAGCCGGCAGTTCCAGTTCTAGCATGGCGGCCGGCGCGCGATACGGCATGCCGTCAGAGGGCAGCTTCAACAGCTTTTCGCTGAAGCATGCTTCGTCGCCCACATAGTCTTCTTCGACCACGACGTAATCCATTGCATGACCGTGTGTCGTGGCCGGATGACCCAGCGCCATCAATTGCAAAGGCGCGACTCGCAGGCACGCGAGGACCATCGTGATCGGGAACATGCCGACGCTCGGCATGTACATCTGCTGCGCGTTGCGCGCTTCGCTCGTGTCTCGCACATGACGCGCGGCTTCCCACACGTTCGCGCCTTGCAGCGGAATGAACTCATGAAATACCGCCTTGCCGGCGTCGTCAACACGGCCGTCGTAGCCCATGCCGATCAGGTGGAACTTGTCGCGCATCGCGACGAGCGTCTGCGAATGCGTGCGATAGATCGAGTGGTTCTTCGAGAACCATTCGAGCACGACCAGGAGCACCGGCTTCTCACCCTCGACACGAGCAGCCGTGCGCGTCACGTCCGTAATGCCAAGCGACTCGAGCTTGCGGCGAATCAGCGCGTTGATCGGCTTCTTGATGTCGTGCTTGGCCGCCATGTCCGCGTAGCTGCAGTGCATGTAGACGTCGTGCAAGACGCCCATCGGCAGCGAATCGATGCTGTCGATCTGCTCCAGCCGCTCAGGCAACCAACGCAGCAGCAGTTCGCGCTTCTGGTGCGCCGACGGCGTGCCGAGAAAACGCGACGACATGATCGTCATCGCAAGAGATGCCGCCATCGTCTTGTCGAGTTTCCACAGCGCGTCCCAGTCGAGGCGGACTTCCGACTCCGGCAGATAAAACAGCTGGAACTTGCGGACTTCGCTGTTGCGCAACTCGATGGCGTTGCGCGCGTGCTCGTCGACACCAAGCGAGCGAAGAATATGGTCGGCGTTACGGAATGGGCTCGCGGCAAACATTGCGGCAAGCCAACGCTGGAACAACGCCGTGCGAACGATACCTGTGTCGGAGAACGTGAACTTCGGATCAGTCACGAGGCTCGTAATCGCGGACGTGAGGCGTGCGAGCAGGTGATCGTCCATGATGTCCTGCGCTTCATTCGATTGAGCCCAGACGTCGACGTCCATCAGGATGCCGTAATGCTGGTCGATCTTGCTGAGCAGTTGAAGCAGTTCACGGCTCGCCTTTTCGTGTTCACGGCGATACGTTGCGTACCTTGATTGACGGTCATCGTGTTGGTGTTCTGCGAAATGCTCGCCTGACCGGCCATCACCTGCCCGTTGGTGGGCAGCGACTGCGCGCGGCTCACCGACGGCTGAAATGCGACGAGCGCGACGGCCATGGCGGTCATCGTGGAAACGACGCCCAGTTCGCGGCCCGAAGGNCCCACGCCNGCGCTTTCACCTGCTTGCTTACCTTGACTCGCGACGTTTTCCGCAACAGCGACGAGCATGCCGAGACGTTTGCTAAATACCCGGCGGAACCGATTCTTGTTCATGAAAGACTCATAATTAAGTTGGACACACGACAACCGCGCACTGCGGCTCGACATTGAGCGAAGCGGGGCTATGCCGTCGTGCTTTGCTAATGTTCGAAGCTGAGAATATGAGACGCGTCCAACAGACAGAATCAGACGAGGACTAAAAGCGCGTCCTGCGGCGGCAGGCGTTTGCAGACAAACGTGGAGTGGATGCGGCGCGCTTTAGGGCGCATAGGCGGGCTTGCCGTCTAGCAGACTAGCGGCGAGAGAATGGAAGAGTCCGCGAGGCGCTTGCGCGATGGACGCAAGCAGGAAATACGATGAGAAGCGAGTCCGCCGATATTAGCGGCGAGGGGTGCCGCGCACGGACAAGCGCGGCAAATCTGCCGCACCACAATTCAGAAAAGTCTTAACGAAGGCGGCACGGTTCGGCGCCTGAAATCGGTGGGGAAGTGGAAATTTAGGATGCCACAGAGTGGGCGGACCGCTTCCAGGGAGCAAGCTTCACACATTCACTCGTGCAGCTGAGCGGCGGGGAATGCCGCGACGCTGAAGTCAAGCCACTACGTTAGTTGTCTCGCTGCGAGCGACACTACCCGCAGCGTGACATGCGAACAATTAGTCATCCGACACGCTCGGCGTGTGACTCACATCAAAACGGCTTGATGACCACCAGTGCGACCGCTGCCAGCATCCCGAGCACGGGCAGTTCGTTGAACATCCGATACCACTTGTGCGTGCGGCGGTTCTGCCCGCGCTCGAATGTCCGCAGCAACACGCCGCAGTACGCATGGTAAATCACCAGCAGCGCGACGACGCCGACCTTCGCATGAATCCAGCCCTGTCCTTGTCCGATTCCCACGACAAGCCAGAGCCACAGCCCGCAAATGAGCGCCGGCACTGCGATAAACGACATGAAGCGAAACAGCTTGCGCGCCATGATCAGGAGACGCTTCACCGCCGCCGGCTCGGTTTCCATCGCCAGGTTGACGAAAATGCGCGGCAAATAAAATAGACCGGCAAACCAGGAAGCGACCAGAACGATATGAAACGTCTTGATCCAGAGCATCGGATGTCCTTGGGTGCGTGTTGAGTGTTTTAACCAGCGTGTCGTGGCCAGCCTGTGGTGACAGCCTGTTGTGAGCAGCGGCGGCAATCATGGCGGCCATCCATCGCGACGCACAGTGACCGACGGTCGCGGCAACGCCAGGAGGCATAGACAGGCGGACAAACGTGGCCGCGTTGCACGGCCACGCTTACCATTGAATAGCGCTTATTGGCGCCCTTCGCCATGTCCGAGCACGACATACTTCAGCGACGTCAAACCTTCCAGCCCCACCGGACCGCGCGCATGAAGCTTGTCATTTGAGATGCCGATTTCGGCGCCAAGACCAAACTCGAAGCCGTCGGCGAAACGTGTCGATGCATTCACCATCACGCTTGCCGAATCCACTTCGCGCAGGAAACGCATGGCGCGGTCGTGGTCTTCGGTGACGATCGCGTCGGTGTGCTGCGAGCTATAGGTGTTGATATGCTCGATCGCCGCGTCCAGATCGTCGACCACCTTGATCGCCAGCACCGGCGCGAGATATTCGGTGCGCCAGTCATCTTCCGTTGCATCGACCAGCGGGCCCACGCCCGCGCCGGCCAGCACCGCACGCGCCGCCGCGTCCACGCGCAACTCGACTTCTTTCTCGCGATACAGCTTGCCAAGAGGCGGCAGCACCGTCGATGCGATATCACGCGCGACGAGCAGCGTCTCCATCGTGTTGCAGGTGCCATAGCGGTGCGTCTTGGCGTTGTCGCAAACCGTCAGCGCCTTCGCGAGATCCGCGCGGTCGTCCACGTACACGTGGCAGATGCCGTCGAGGTGCTTGATCATCGGCACTCGCGCTTCGTTCATCAGCCGCTCGATCAGACTCTTGCCACCGCGCGGAACGATCACGTCGATGTACTCGGTCATTGTGATCAGCTTGCCGACCGCGGCGCGGTCCGCAGTCGCGACAACCTGCACGGCGTCCTGCGGCAAACCGGCAGCTTCGAGCCCCTCGCCGATCAGCTTCGCGAGGGCCGTGTTGCATTCCAACGCTTCCGAACCGCCGCGCAGGATCGCGGCGTTGCCCGACTTCAGGCAGAGCGCGGCGGCGTCGATCGTCACGTTCGGACGTGATTCGTAGATGATGCCGATCACACCGAGCGGCACGCGCATCTGCCCGACCTGAATGCCGCTTGGCCGGTACTTCAGATTGCTGATCTCGCCGATCGGGTCGGCGAGCGCCGCGACCTGGCGCAGGCCTTCGACCATCGTTTTCAGCGCTTTGTCCGACAAAGTCAGCCGGTCGATGAAAGCCGCGTCGTGGCCTTTGTCGCGCGCCCGCGCGAGGTCACGCGCGTTGGCTTCCTTGAGCAACGCGGCCTCGCGCTCGATACCCGCTGCGACCGCCGCGAGTGCCGCGTTCTTCGCGGCCGTCGACGCCCGCGCCATCGCACGCGAGGCCTGGCGGGCGCGGCGGCCGAGGTCGGTCATGTACTGGTCGATTTCCATGTGATTCTCGTGATGGCGCGCACGTCGACGTGCGGCGCAACGGCTGATTAGCGAATGATTCAACGATTGTAAGTCGGGGCAACGCGCTCTGCTTGCGATGGCCGGAGCCCGGCAGTCCAAGGCGAACTAGTGATGCGGACGGTTGAGCCGTCCGCCAGAGCCGCGGCGCTCCCCCCCTGCATGTGCCCACACCGAATGTGACCACGCCGGGCCTGCGTTACCGGATCACGCCGGCCTGCGTGCGCCCGCTGCGGCCCCGGCTCCGCCCCGAGGTCGCGGCGGCGGAACAGGCGCCGTTTTCGGCGACGCGACCGTCATCGCGAGTTCAAACAAGCCGTCCCAAGGATCGGGCGGCGGGTCATTGCGATGATTGCCAGGCGTGCCGCCCGACAAGCCCTTGACCTGGCGATCGAGCCGCGCCGCCAGCGCCAGCGCTTTTTCCAGCGAGGCCTCGGTAACGCGTGACAAAGCCGGCCCGATCAACCGCTCGCGCGGACCCCACACGCGGTTTTCGCGCACCAGCATCGCGAGCGCTTTGCCGGCCGCGACGCCGCGTTTGATGCGCAAAAGCGTACGCAATTCTTCGACGACCGCCCACAGCACGAGGACCGCGGCTTCGCCTTCGCCGCGCAGTCCGTCGAGCATGCGCGACAGACGGCCGACGTCGCCCGCGAGCATCGCCTCGTTCAGCTTGAACACGTCGTAGCGCGCGACGTTGAGCACGGCGTCGTGAATCTGCTCGAAGCTCAGCGAGCCGGCCGGATAAAGCAAGCCGAGCTTCTGAATTTCCTGATGCGCCGCGAGCAGGTTGCCTTCGACACGCTCGGCGATAAACGCGAGCGCGCGCCGCCCTTCTTCCCCGGCGGCGACCCGCTGGCCTTGCGCCGCGAGCCGCTGGCCGACCCAGTTCGGCAACTGCGCGCGCTCGACCGGATCGATTTTCAACGCGACGCCCGCGTCGGCAAGCGCCGTGAACCAGGCGGATTTCTGCGTAGCCGCGTCGAGCCGCGGCAGCGTGATCATGGTCAAGACGTCGTCATTGACGGCGGCCGCCAGCGCTTTCAGCACATCTGCGCCTTCCTTGCCGGGCTTGCCCGACGGAATGCGCAGTTCGACCAGTTGACGGTCACCGAACAGCGACATCGACTGGCTCGCGCCCAACAGCGAACTCCAGTCGAACCCGCGCTCCACGGTAAACACCGAGCGGTCGGTGAAGCCGGCCGCGCGCGCCGCCGCACGAATCCGGTCGCACGCTTCCTGCGCGAGCAGATGCTCGTCGCCGTACACGACGTACAGTCCGGCGAGTCCCTTGGCGAGATGCGCTTCGAGCGCGTCAAGTCGCAGTTGCATGGCTATGTATTTCTCAGATCCCGTCGACGCCCGCGCTCACAGCGGCGGCGGCGGCAAAGGCGCACGCGGCGCGACGGCCGGCACCTGCTCGCCCGGCGCCGGATGCAGCGAACGCACGCTCGACAGACGGCGCGTGAGCTGGTCGATCGCGTCGTTTTCCATATCGGCGAAGAGGATGTCCGACTCGGCGGCCTTCGCTTGCGAGTACTTGTCGCTATAGGTCATCGCGCGGTTCAGTGCGATCACGCTCGGCGGAATCAGCACCGTGCCGTCCTTGCCGATCAGCGAGTAGTTCATGGAGAGATTCAATTGATACTCTTCCACGACGCCCAGTGAGTTCAGCGTCAGCGTGCTGTAGCCGCGGCCTTCGGTAATCTGCAGCGTAGCGTCCGCGCTGGTCACCGAGTTCACCACGACCGTGTCGCTGCCGCCTTGCACCATGCGCGCGAGCCGCGCGTTCGCCGATGCCGAACCGCCGGCGACGAACAGGCGCTTGAACGCATAGTCCTGCTGGCCGCGCAATTGAAAACCGCACGCGGACAACATCAATACGCTGCAAGCCAGCGTCAAAAAAAACGATCTGCGAGTCACATTGGCTCCTGGTTCGCAGTGGGTTCCCGGCGAGAGGCACGCGCCGCCGCACGCGACGGCGCCATGCCTGTTGACAGATGCTGCTGGATCGTCAAACGACCACGTTCACGAGGCGGCCCGGCACCACGACAATCTTCTTGGGCGCCTTACCTTCGCTGAATTTCGCGACCATTTCGTGCGCGGCCGCCAACTGCTCGATCGATTCGCGCGACGCGTCTTTCGACACCGTCAGCGCGCCGCGCACCTTGCCGTTCACCTGCAGCACGAGTTCGATCTCCGATTGCTCGAGCGCCTTCTCGTCGACCTTCGGCCACGGCGCGTCGAGCAGCGAACCGAACTCGTCGGCGTAACCGAGTTCCTGCCACAGCTGAAACGTGAGGTGCGGCACGACCGGATACAGCACGCGCAGCATCACACCATAAGTTTCGCGCAGCACAGCAGGCTGCGCGCCCTTTGCGCTGTCGAGCGCGTTGAGCATTTTCATCGCGGCCGACACGACCGTGTTGTACTGCAAACGCTGGTAGTCGAAGTCAGCCTGTTTGAGCACGCTGTAGATTTCGCGACGCAGCAGTTTGTCAGCGTCGGCGAGTTGCGCGGCGTCGAACTGGCCGCCTGCGCGCAGCGCAGCTTCGTTCGCGTGACCGAAGCTCCACACGCGACGCAGGAAGCGGCTCGCGCCTTCGACGCCCGAGCCCGACCACTCCAGCTGCTGCTCGGGCGGTGCGGCGAACATGACGAACAGACGCGCGGTGTCCGCGCCGTGCTGATCGATCAGCGATTGCGGATCGACGCCATTGTTCTTCGACTTCGACATCTTCTCGACGCCGCCCAGCACGACCGGCAGGCCGTCCGAGTTCAGCACGGCACCGACCGGGCGGCCTTTGTCGTCGAACGAAACGGTGACGTCGGCCGGGTTGTACCAGGTTTTCTTGCCCGTGGCGTCTTCCCGATAGTAGGTTTCGTTGAGCACCATGCCCTGCGTGAGCAGGTTTTTCGCCGGCTCGCCGAACTTGACGAGACCGAGGTCGCGCATCACTTTCGCCCAGAAGCGCGAGTACAACAGGTGCAGAATCGCGTGCTCGATGCCGCCGATGTACTGGTCCATCGGCGCCCAGTAGTCGGTGCGCTCATCGACCATGGTCGGTGCGCCCGGCGATGCGTAGCGGTAGAAGTACCACGACGAATCGACGAACGTGTCCATCGTGTCCGTCTCGCGTTTGGCCGCGCTGCCACAGGTCGGGCAGGTGCAGTTCACGAACGCTTCGGACTTCGCGAGGGGATTGCCCGTGCCGTCCGGCACGAGGTCCTCGGGCAGCACAACAGGCAGGTCTTTTTCCGGCACCGGCACGTCCCCGCACTTCGGGCAGTGGATGATCGGAATCGGCGTGCCCCAGTAACGCTGACGCGACACGCCCCAATCACGCAGACGCCACGTGATCTGCTTGTCGCCCAGACCCAGCGCCTTCAGGTCGGCGGCAATCGCGTCTACTGCCTGTTCGTAGTTCAAGCCGTCGTACTTGCCGCTGTTGACGAGCGTTCCGCCCTTCTCGCCGTACCACTCTTCCCAGGCCTGCGTCGAAAACTCCTTGCCTTCGACCGCCACCACCTGCTTGATCGGCAGACCGTATTTCTTCGCGAACGCGAAATCGCGCTCGTCGTGCGCCGGCACGCCCATCACCGCGCCTTCGCCATAAGTCATCAGCACGTAGTTGCCGATCCACACTTCGACCGGTTCCTGCGTAAGCGGATGCTTGACGAAAAAGCCGGTGCGCATGCCCTTCTTTTCCATCGTCGCGACGTCGGCTTCGGCCACGCCGCCGCGCTTGCATTCGTCGATGAAAGCCTGCAGTTCCGGCTTGTCTTGCGCGAGACGCGTCGCAAGCGGGTGCTCAGCGGCGATCGCGGCGAAGGTCACGCCCATGATCGTGTCGGCGCGCGTGGTGAACACACGCAACAGCTTCTGTTCGCCGTCGATTTCATACGGGAAACCGAAGTTCACGCCGAAGCTCTTGCCGATCCAGTTCTGCTGCATGATCTTCACGCGCTCGGGCCAGCCGAGGCCTTCCAGATCGTTCAGCAACTCGTCTGCGTACTGCGTGATGCGCATGTAGTACATCGGGATTTCGCGCTTCTCGACGAGCGCGCCCGAGCGCCAGCCGCGACCGTCGATCACCTGCTCGTTCGCGAGCACCGTTTGATCGACCGGGTCCCAGTTCACGGTGCCGGTTTTCTTGTACGCGATGCCCTTTTCCAGCATCTTCAGGAACAACCACTGGTTCCACTTGTAGTAATCGGGGCTGCAGGTGGCGACTTCGCGCGACCAGTCGATGGCGAGGCCCATGGACTGCATCTGCTTCTTCATGTAAGCGATGTTGTCGTAGGTCCACTTTGCGGGCGGCACGTTGTTGGCCATCGCGGCGTTTTCCGCCGGCATGCCGAACGCGTCCCAACCCATCGGCATCAGCACGTTGTAGCCGTTCATCCGCAGATAGCGGTACATCACGTCGTTGATCGTGTAGTTGCGCACGTGCCCCATGTGCAGCTTGCCCGACGGATACGGCAGCATCGAGACGCAGTAGAACTTGGGCTTGTCGGTGGTTTCCGATGTCTTGTACGCGTCGATGGCGCGCCATTGCCCTTGCGCGGCGGATTCGACGTCGGAGGGAACGTATTTTTCGTGCATGGTGTGATGGGATCGCTGGGTTCGGTGCTTCCGCACCGGCC
>Ga0055533_1000432_pt1 | contig 15970 bp, 27 predicted proteins | sample AraplaCvi_mMS_r2_FD_54991 | JGI IMG/M metagenome (GOLD analysis project Ga0055533, IMG submission 54991) | Arabidopsis root microbial communities from North Carolina, USA - plate scrape CL_Cvi_mMS_r2 | ecosystem: Host-associated > Plants > Roots > Endosphere | place: USA: North Carolina...
GGACGCTCGCGGTAACGCGGGCCGAGTTCCACGAACAGCTTGCCCACGGCCTGCTTGTCGCGCAGACGCGCGAAAGCCAGACGACGGTTGGCCACGCTGTCGCTCTTGGCGAGCGTGATCAGCGGCTCGGCGACGCGGCGCAGTTCCTTCGCCTTCGGCAGCGTGGTGCGGATCAGCTCGTGCTTGATCAGCGACGACGCCATGTTCTTGAACATCGCTTCGCGATGGCTGCTGGTACGGTTGAGCTTACGCCCGGATTTCATGTGACGCATGATGAGACTCTCTTGTCTGTTGTTATGAAAAACCGGCCACGATTGACCGACTTTCCGCGGGTTACCCGCTGTCAAAGCCTTTGATGAAACCGGCTTTTTATATTTAAGAGTGCGGCCATCGATGGCCGCATTGGGTGTTCAGGCAGTGCGATAGACACACTTGCCAACAACTATCTGCAACGGCGATCAAGGATCGATCGCAAAGATCAAACGCGTGGCGATGGAGCCAGTCCACGCAAACCAACAGCCGCAGTCATAAGACTGCGGCTGTTGATACATCAGCCCAGCTGCATGCCGTGCGACAAGCCCGGCGGCGGCCAGTTTTCCAATTTCATGCCAAGGGCGAGACCACGAACGCCAAGGACATCCTTGATTTCAGTGAGCGACTTCTTGCCGAGGTTCGGCGTCTTCAGCAGCTCCACTTCGGTCTTCTGCACCAGATCGCCGATGTAGTAGATGCTCTCGGCCTTCAGGCAGTTCGCCGAACGTACCGTGAGCTCCAGATCGTCGATCGGACGCAGCAGCAGCGGATCGAAACCGCCCTTCTCCGCCTTGTCCGTGGCGCTCTCGCGGCGCGAGAAATCGCCGAACACCGACAGCTGATCGTTGAGGATTTCGGCGGCTTTGCGCACCGCGTCTTCCGCACCGATGGTGCCGTTGGTCTCGATGTCGAGGATCAGCTTGTCGAGGTTGGTGCGCTGCTCGACGCGAGCCGCATCCACTTCGTAAGCCACGCGCAACACCGGCGCAAACGAGGCATCCAGCTGCAGGCGACCGATCGGACGCGCTTCATCGTCCGGATGCTGGCGCGTGCTGGCCGGCTGGTAGCCGACGCCGCGACGCACCTTCAGGCGCATGTTGAGCGTGATGTCCTTGGTCAGGTGGCAGATCACGTGTTCGGGATTGATGATCTCCACCGAATGGTCGACGGTGATGTCGCCGGCCGTGACCACGCCTTTGCCCTTCTTGGACAAAGTCAGGGTGACTTCGTCACCCGTGTGCTGACGAATCGCCACTTCCTTGAGGTTGAGCAGGACTTCGATGACGTCCTCCTGCAGACCTTCCAGAGTGGTGTACTCGTGCAGCACGCCATCCATTTCAACCTCGACGATGGCACTGCCAGGGATCGAGGAAAGCAGCACGCGGCGCAACGCATTGCCCAGGGTGTGGCCGAAACCGCGCTCAAGCGGCTCCACCACCACCTTGGCGCGATTCGGTCCGAGCTGCTCAACGCTGAGGCCGCGAGGCCGCAGCACGCTAGTTGACGAAACTGCCATGCAGGGCTCCGGTTGATTACTTCGAGTAAAGCTCGACGATCAGCGCTTCATTGATGTCGGTAGGCAGATCTGCGCGATCCGGAACCGACTTGAACGTGCCGGCGAACTTCTTGGCATCGACTTCCACCCACTGCGGGCGCAGGTCCATCGTGTCGAACACGGTGGCGGCTTCCTGTACGCGCAGCTGATTGCGCGCGCGCTCGGTCAGCGCGATCTCGTCGCCAGGACGAACCTGGTAGGACGGGATGTTGACCTTCTTGCCGTTCACCAGCACCGCCTTGTGCGATACCAGCTGGCGGGCCTGCGAGCGCGTCACCGCAAAACCCATGCGGTAGACGACGTTGTCCAGACGGCTTTCCAGCAGGCGCAGCAGGTTCTCACCGGTGTTGCCCTTGAGGGTCGACGCCTTGGTGTAGTAGTTGCTGAACTGACGCTCGAGCACACCATAGATGCGCTTGACCTTCTGCTTCTCGCGCAACTGGACAGCGTAGTCGGACATGCGCATGCGCTTGTTGGCGCCGTGCTGGCCGGGCTTGTTCTCCAGCTTGCATTTGGAATCGATTGCGCGCGCCGGGCTCTTCAGGCTCAGATCCGAACCTTCGCGGCGCGCGAGTTTGCAGGTAGCTCCACGATAACGTGCCATGGTTGTGCTCCTTAGACGCGACGCTTCTTGGGGGGACGGCAGCCGTTATGCGGAATCGGCGTTACGTCGATGATGTTGAGAACTTTGTAGCCGAGGGCGTTCAACGAACGCACCGCCGACTCGCGGCCCGGGCCTGGGCCCTTGATCCGCACTTCCACCGTCTTCACGCCGTATTCGCCGGCAGCACGGCCAGCCTTTTCGGCGGCGACCTGGGCAGCGAACGGAGTGGACTTGCGCGAACCGCGGAAGCCCGCGCCACCTGCGGTCGCCCACGAGAGGGCGTTGCCCTGGCGATCGGTGATGGTGACGATGGTGTTGTTGAAGGAGGCCTGCACGTGGGCCACCGCATCGGTGACGACGCGCTTGACTTTCTTCTTGGTCTTAACCGGCTTTGCCATGACTTATTCCAATTATTTCTTGATCGCGCGACGCGGGCCCTTACGGGTGCGCGCATTGGTACGCGTGCGCTGGCCGCGCACCGGCAGGCCGCGACGATGACGCAGGCCGCGGTAGCACCCGAGATCCATCAGGCGCTTGATGGCGATGCCGACTTCGCGGCGCAGATCGCCTTCCACTACGTACTTGGCGATTTCGTGGCGGATCTTCTCCACCTCGCCTTCGCTGAGCGACTTGATCTGTACGTTCGGGTTCACACCCGCGTCCACGCAGACCTTCTTGGCCCGGCTGCGACCGATCCCGTAGATGCTCTGCAGGCCAACCCAGACGTGTTTCTGGACCGGCAAATTGACACCCGCAATGCGCGCCATGATGTACTTTCTCCGATGCTTTCTTGCGCGGTAAACGCGCAATTCTAACCTTAATCAAACTGTCAGGAAAGTCCTGCGGTACCTGGGGCACCGCTTACCTTCCACCGGGACCTGCCTGCGCCTCAGCCGCGGCGCAGATTGGCCTTCTTGAGCAAACCTTCGTACTGGTGACTGACCAGGTGCGCCTGCACCTGAGCCGTGAAATCCATCACCACCACCACCACGATCAGCAGCGAGGTACCGCCGAAGTAGAACGGAACGTGCCAGGCGTTCTGCATGAACGTCGGGACCAGACAGACCAGCACCAGGTAGAGGGCGCCGACACCAGTCAGACGGGTCATGACCGAATCGATGTAGTCCGCCGTCGAACGACCCGGACGGATACCTGGAATCAGCGCACCAGACCGCTTGAGGTTGTCCGCCGTGTCCTGCGAGTTGAAGACGATCGCCGTATAGAAGAAGGCGAACGTAATCACCANGACCGCGTAGACGATGTCGTAGAGCGGCTCGCCCGGCGTCAACACCTGCACCAGATTCTGCAACCAGCGCGACTGGTGGCTGGCATTGCCCCATGTCGCGGCCATCGCCGGGAACATCAAAATACTGTTCGCGAAAATGGGCGGAATCACACCGGACATGTTGATCTTCAGCGGGAGGTGCGAGGTCTGGTTCATGTACGACCGTTGCCCGCCCGAGCGTCGCGCGTAATTCACCGTNATACGCCGTTGCGCACGCTCCATGAACACCACGAACGCCGTCACCGCCAATACNAGTGCGACCACCATCACCAGCTTGATCGTGCTCAGCTCACCATTGCCGGACATCGACAAGGTATGAGCCACCGCACCCGGCAGGCCGGCCACGATGCCCGCGAAGATCAGCAGCGAAATGCCATTGCCGATGCCTCGCTCGGTCATCTGCTCGCCCAGCCACATCAGGAACAGCGAACCTGCCGTCAGGCCGACCACCGAGGACAGGATGAATCCGAATCCCGGCATGTAGACCACCGGCACGCCGCCCGCGGTCTGCTGTTTCATCAGCGCCACAGCGATACCGAATGCCTGGAAGGCCGAAAGGCCGACCGTGCCGATGCGCGTATACATCGTCAGCTGNCGCTGGCCCGACTGTCCTTCCTTNCGCAGCGCCTGCAGGCTGGGAATGACCGAGCCCATCATCTGCACCACGATCGATGCGGAGATATAAGGCACCACGCCCAGCGCGAACACCGAAAAGCGTCCAAGCGAACCACCCGAGAACATGTTGAACATGTCCAGGATGCCGCCGCTCTGGCCAATNAGGTTNGCCATGGCATCCGGGTTCACGCCGGGCACCGGGATGAATGAGCCGAGGCGGTACACGATCAGCGCACCGATCACGAAGAAGATGCGCTGACGCAGCTCGGTCAACTTACCGAGCGATCCGACCGATGTGCCCTTGGCTGCTGCCACGCGTTACTCCACGCTGCCGCCGGCAGCCTCGATGGCAGCCTTGGCGCCGGCCGTAGCCAGCAGACCGGACAGCTTCACCGCGCGGCCGATCTCGCCCTTGGCGACGACCTTGACCTTTTTCGCGCGGCTGTCGATCAGGCCAGCCTGATGCAGCACAACGGCGTCGATCACGTCAGCCTTGAGGCTGGCGAGCTGGTANAGGAACACCTGTTGGCTCTCGGCCTTCTTCAGCGAGCGGAAGCCGACCTTCGGCAGGCGGCGCTGCAGCGGCATCTGGCCGCCTTCGAAACCCAGGCGATGGCTGCGACCCGTACGGGCATGCTGACCCTTGTGGCCACGGCCGGCGGTTTTGCCCAGGCCCGAACCGATACCACGACCAACGCGCAGGCGCGTCTTGCGCGAACCGGCGGCCGGCTTGATGTCATTCAGACGCATGATAATTACTCCTCGACCCGCACCAGGTAATAGACCGTATTGATCAGGCCACGCACCTGCGGGCTGTCCTTCAGTTCACGGACGTCGTTGGTCTTGTTCAGGCCCAGCGCCTTCACGCTCAAGCGATGGCGGGCCTGTACGCCGCGCAAGCCCTTGACCAGGCGAACGCGAATGGTTTTTTCGGTATTAGCCATTGCCCAGCACCTCTTCCACGGTCTTGCCACGCTTGGCAGCGATCTGCTTCGGTGAGGCAACGGCCTGCAGGCCCTTGATGGTGGCGCGCACCAGATTGATCGGGTTGCGCGAACCGACGGCCTTGGCCAACACGTTCTTCACACCAACCACTTCCAGCACGGCGCGCATGGCGCCGCCGGCGATCACGCCAGTACCTTCGGAGGCCGGCTGCATGTACACACGCGCCGCACCGTGATTAGCCTTGATGGCGTACCACAGCGTGCCGTTGTTCAGATCGATGTTCACCATGTTGCGACGAGCGCGCTCCATGGCCTTGGANATGGCCACTGGCACTTCGCGCGCCTTGCCATAGCCGAAGCCGACCTTGCCTTCGCCGTCGCCGACCACGGTCAGCGCGGTGAAGCTCATCTGGCGGCCACCCTTGACGGTCTTGGCCACGCGGTTGACGGCGATCAGCTTCTCGAGCAGGCCGTCTGAGTTTTCGCGATCAGTAGAAGACATTTATCTTTTCCGTATGCCCGGACCATCCGGGACTTTTGCTTGCGGCTGAGCCGCTTGGAGTTGTTGTTGGTACTTCTTAGAACTTGAGACCGGCTTCGCGGGCGGCATCGGCGAGCGCCTTGATGCGACCGTGGTAGCGGAAGCCTGAGCGATCGAACGCGACGGCTTCGATACCGGCAGCCTTGGCGCGCTCAGCAACTGCCTTGCCCACCGCAGCAGCAGCCTCTAGGTTCTTGGTGCCCTTCAGGCCTTCGGCTACGGACTTCTGCACGGTCGAAGCTGCGGCAACCACGTTGACGCCAGCAGCATCGAACACCTGTGCGTAGAGGTGCTGACCAGTGCGGTGCACCGACAGGCGCGGTACTCCGAGCTTACGGATATGGGAACGCGTGGACTTGGCGCGACGCAGGCGGGCTTCATTCTTGTTCATCGTAAATCTCCAGGAAACGGATCGGCTAGTTAGCGGTTGCTCTTTCGGAAAGTCCGGCTATGGATGGCCGGCTCTTTGCGAGGAACCGCTTATGCCTTCTTGGCTTCCTTCAGGGTGATCTTCTCGCCGGCATAGCGCACGCCCTTGCCCTTATAGGGTTCCGGCGGACGATAGCCACGAATCTTGGCGGCAACCTCACCGACCAGCTGCTTGTCCGAACCCTTGATCAGGATTTCGGTCTGCGTCGGGGTTTCGAGAGTGATGCCTTCCGGCGCGTTGAACACGACCGGGTGGGAGAAGCCGAGGCTGAGGTTGAGCGCCTTGCCCGCCATCGAAGCGCGGTAACCCACGCCGACCAGCTCAAGCTTGCGCTCATAACCTTCGGAAACGCCCTTGATCATATTGGCAAGCAGCGCGCGAACGGTGCCGCCGAACTTGTCTTCGGCGCCTTCGGCAACCTGGACGTTGACCACGCCGTTATCGATGGACACCGAAGCGCCCGGCAACGTGTGGACCGACAAAGTGCCCTTCGGGCCCTTCACGGCAATGCTGTCCTCGGCGATCTTGAGCTCGACGCCCTTGGGCAGATTGATGGGTTTCTTGGCTACGCGAGACATCGGGAACTCCTTACGCGACCATGCCGATGACTTCGCCGCCCACGCCCTTGGCGCGAGCTTGCGAGTCGGTCAACAGACCGGCGGACGTCGAAATGATCGAAATGCCCAGGCCACCGAGCACCTTCGGCAGTTCATCCTTGCCGCGGTACACGCGCAGGCCCGAACGACTGACGCGCTCGATGCGCTCGATAGCCGGACGGCCTTCGAAATACTTGAGCTTGATCTCGAGCACCGGCTTGCCCTCCGCACTGGAGGTCTTGGCATCGAGGATATAGCCCTCGTTCTTGAGAAGCGTGGCCAGCGCCACCTTCAACTTCGACGACGGCACGCTGACAGCCTGCTTGCCCGTTGCTTGGGCGTTGCGGATGCGCGTAAACAGATCGGCGATGGGATCAGTCATGCTCATGAAAACTTCCTTCAGAGTGCACCGATATCCGATAAAACCGGAAATCAATTCAGATTGTGAGCCGACAAGAAGGTCGGCCTGCGATGTGCAGACCGTCGATCATATCAGCTTTTCCGGCTTTTGCGAATATCATTGCGACAAAGTCGTAAAAACCGCTTCCCCGGGCTGGAAAAGAGGTCGGCTTGCCGAAACGTGCAGGCGGCGGCGTCACAGCTGCGCACCTGGCGAAATAACGAAACCTGGCGAGACTACCGCTCACCTGGCGACCTCTTCCTCCAGGGAAGAGGCGCCGAAAAATTACCAGCTGGCCTTGCGCAGGCCAGGCACGTCGCCGCGCATGGTCGCTTCACGCAGCTTGTTGCGGCCGAGGCCAAACTTGCGATACACGCCACGCGGACGGCCCGAAAGTTCGCAGCGGGTGCGCAGGCGGCTGGCGCTGGAATCGCGCGGCAGCTTCTGCAGCTTGGCCTGGGCGTCCATCTTTTCCTCGTATGAGGACTTCGGGTTCACCACGATAGCCTTTAGCTCAGCGCGCTTGGTGGCGTACTTCTTGATGAGTTTGGACCGCTTGATATCGCGGTTAACCATCGATGTCTTTGCCATGTTTAATTCTCTTTTTGAAGAGTCCGGNCATGAATGGCCGGTTTTTCTTCGATCAAGGACGATCGTATTAATTACGGAACGGGAAGCTGAAGGCTTCCAGCAGCGCCTTCGCTTCTTCGTCGGTCTTGGCGGTGGTGGTGATGGAGATATCCATACCGCGCATGGCGTCGATCGCGTCGAAGTCGATTTCCGGGAAGATNATNTGTTCCTTCACGCCGAAGTTGTAGTTGCCACGGCCGTCGAAGGCGCGGCCCGAGACGCCGCGGAAGTCGCGAACGCGGGGCAGCGAGATGTTGATCAGGCGATCCAGAAATTCCCACATGGTGGCGCGGCGCAGGGTGACCTTGCAGCCGATCGGCCAACCGTCGCGGATCTTGAACGAGGCCACGGACACGCGCGCCTTGGTCGTGATCGGCTTCTGGCCGGCGATCTTGGCCATATCGGCCACTGCGTTCTCGAGCACTTTCTTGTTGCCCGCCGCTTCGCCCACGCCCATGTTCAGCGTGATCTTGGTGATGCGCGGAACCTGCATCACGTTCTCGTAGCCAAAACGCTCGGTGAGCTTCTGGACTACCTGCTCTTTNTAAAAAGTTTCAAGGCGCGTCATGTTCGTGTTCCTCACGCGTCCACGACCTCGCCAGACGAACGGTACACGCGGACCTTGCGCCCATCAGCGAGCGTCTTGGCACCAACGCGTTCACCCTTGTTCGTGGCGGGGTTGAACAGCATCACATTGGAAATATGGATCGAGGCCTCACGCTCCACGATGCCGCCGGCCTGGCCGGCCTGCGGATTGGGCTTGGTGTGGCGCTTGANNAGATTGACGTTGGAGACGAATACGCGATCGCCTTCAACACGCAGCACGTCGCCGCGCTGATCTTTGTTCTTGCCTGCGATCACGATGACCTGATCGCCTTTGCGGATACGGTTCATGGTTCTTCTCCGCCTCAGAGCACTTCGGGTGCGAGCGAGACGATCTTCATGAACTTCTCGCCGCGCAGCTCACGAGTCACGGGCCCGAAAATACGGGTGCCGATCGGCTCGAGCTTGTTGTTGAGGAGCACGGCCGCGTTACCGTCGAAACGGATCAGCGAACCGTCGGCGCGGCGCACACCCTTGGCGGTACGTACCACCACGGCGTTATAAACCTCGCCCTTCTTCACCTTGCCACGCGGAATGGCATCCTTCACGGTGACCTTGATCACGTCACCGATCGCGGCGTAACGGCGCTTGGAGCCGCCGAGCACCTTGATGCACATCAGTTCCTTGGCACCGCTGTTATCGGCGGCGGAAAGCGTGCTTTGCATCTGGATCATGGCTGCACCCTCCCCTTAGCCTTCGGCGCGCGTGACGATTTCGACCACGCGGTGATGTTTGGTTTTGGAAAGCGGACGGCACTCCGCGATGCGCACCACGTCGCCCTCGTTCGCGCCCAGATCGTTCTGCGCGTGGAGCTTGGTGGAACGGCGNACGATCTTGCCCAGCAGCGGATGCTGCACCTGGCGCTCGATCAGCACGGTGACNGTCTTTTCCATCTTGTTGCTGATGACGCGGCCCTCGAGGGTGCGCGCCTGTTTTTGGTTGTCGCTCATGTCGGCCGCCTCTTACTTCTTGCCGCCGAGCACGAACTTCGTGCGGGCGATGTCGCGCCGAACACGGCGCAGTTGGTGCGGCTGGCTGAGCTGGCCTGTGCCCTTCTGCATGCGCAGGTTGAACTGCTCCTTGCGCAGGTCCAGCAGGTGCTGCTTCAGCTCTTCGGCCGACTTCGTTGTTAGGTCTTTGATGGCCATCACATCACCGCTCTGGTCACAAACTGGGTCTGCACCGACAGCTTGGCAGCAGCCAGGCGGAACGCCTCACGTGCTGTCGTCTCGTCGACACCCTCGATTTCATAAAGCATGCGGCCTGGCTGGATCGGAGCGACCCAGAATTCCACGCCACCCTTGCCGGCGCCCATACGGACTTCGATCGGTTTCTTGGTGATCGGCTTGTCCGGGAACACGCGGATCCACAGCTTGCCGCCGCGCTTCACGAAACGCGTGATGCAACGACGAGCCGCTTCGATCTGGCGCGCGGTCAACTGACCATGTGTGGTNGCCTTCAGACCGTACTCGCCAAAGCTGACGAGGTTGGAGCTGAATGCCAGACCGTCGTTACGGCCCTTGAACTGCTTACGGTATTTGGTTCGCTTGGGTTGCAACATGGCAACTCTCCCTTACTTCGCCGACCGTTCGCGGCGGCCTTCGCCACCATCGCGATCGCGACGCCCTTCACGACGACCCTCACCACCCTCGCGCTCGCGGCGCGGCTGGGCGGACTGCTCTTCCTTCGGCTCCTGNCCGACCTGGGACANGTCGAAGATTTCGCCCTTGTAGATCCAGACCTTGATGCCGATGATGCCGTAGGTGGTCTTNGCCTCGGCGGTGCCGTAGTCGATGTCCGCACGCAGGGTGTGCAGCGGCACNCGACCTTCACGGCTCCATTCGGAGCGTGCGATCTCGGCGCCGTTCAGACGACCGGACACGTTGATCTTGATGCCCAGCGCACCCAGGCGCATCGCATTGCCCACGGCGCGCTTCATGGCGCGACGGAACATGATGCGGCGCTCGAGCTGCTGCGCGATCGACTCGGCCACCAACTGCGCATCGATTTCAGGCTTGCGCACTTCGTTGACGTTGATGTGCGCCGGAACGCCCATCATGTCGCTGACTTCCTTGCGCAACTTTTCGATGTCTTCGCCCTTCTTGCCGATCACCACGCCCGGCCGGGCGGTGTGGATCGTCACGCGGGCGGTCTTGGCCGGGCGCTCGATCTGGATCTTCGAGATACCGGCGGCGGCGAGCTTCTTGCGCAGCATCTCGCGGACCTTGAGGTCGGCGGCGAGATACTTGGCGTAATCGCCCTTATTGGCGTACCACTTCGAGTTCCAGTCCTTGGCAATGCCGAGGCGGATACCGGTGGGATGAACTTTATGACCCATCGTTGTCGTCCTCTCAGTTACCAACGACCACAGTGATGTGGCTGGTGCGCTTCAGGATGCGCGAACCGCGGCCTTTGGCGCGGGCATACATACGCTTCATCGCCGGACCTTCGTCCACGAAGATGCGCGAGACCTTCAACTCGTCGACATCGGCGCCGAGGTTGTTTTCGGCGTTGGCGACGGCCGACAGCAGCACTTTGCGAACAATGTGCGCNGCCTTCTTGTTGGTGAACTGGAGCACGTCGCTGGCGCGNCCCACGGGCATTCCGCGGACCAGGTCAGCTACCAGGCGTGCCTTCTGCGCTGAAATGCGAGCGCTGCGCAGGATCGCTTTGGCTTCGGTGCTCATCACTTGCCCTTCTTATCGCCGCCATGGCCCTTGAAGGTACGAGTGACCGCGAACTCGCCGAGCTTGTGCCCGACCATGTTCTCGTTCACTAGTACCGGTACGTGCTGGCGACCGTTGTGGATGGCGATGGTCAATCCCACCATTTCCGGCAGGATCATGGAGCGACGCGACCAGGTCTTGATCGGGCGCTTGGAGTTGGTGGAAACCGCGGTTTCCACTTTCTTGATGAGGTGAAGGTCGACAAAGGGACCTTTCTTCAAAGAACGCGGCATGACGGTTTCCTATTACTTGCGACGACGCACGATGAACTGCTGCGTGCGCTTGTTGTTACGAGTCTTGTAGCCCTTGGTCGGCACACCCCANGGACTGACCGGATGACGGCCGCCGGAGGTACGGCCTTCACCACCGCCGTGCGGATGGTCGACCGGGTTCATGACCACGCCGCGGACGGTCGGGCGAATGCCCTTCCAACGGGTGGCGCCGGCCTTGCCCAGCTTGCGCAGGCTGTGTTCGGAGTTACCCACTTCGCCGATGGTTGCGCGGCAATCGACCGGCACCTTGCGCATTTCGCCGGAGCGAAGACGCAGCGTGGCGTAACCGGATTCGCGTGCGATCAGCTGCACCGAAGCGCCNGCCGAACGAGCGATCTGGGCACCCTTGCCAGGCTTCATTTCCACGCAATGCACCGTCGAGCCGACCGGGATATTGCGCAGNGGCAAGCTGTTGCCGACCTTGATCGGCGCGTCGTGNCCGGANACCACGCGATCACCCACCGACACGCCAGCCGGCGCGATGATGTAGCGGCGCTCGCCATCGGCGTAGCACAGCAGCGCNATGTGCGCGGTGCGGTTCGGATCGTATTCCAGGCGCTCGACCTTGGCGGCGATGCCTTCCTTGTCGCGCTTGAAGTCGATGATGCGGTAGGCCTGCTTGTGACCGCCGCCGCGATGACGCGTGGTGATGCGACCGAAATGGTTGCGGCCACCCGTCTTGGACTGACTTTCGGTCAGCGGCGCGTACGGCGCGCCTTTGTGCAGCCCCTCGGTGCGGACGCTGACGGCGTCACGACGACCCGGCGAGGTTGGCTTGTGATTGATTAGTGCCATCTGTCAGAACTCCTGGCTCAGGCCTTGGCCGACACGTCGATCGTCTGGCCTTCGGCAAGGCGAACGTACGCCTTGCGCTTGCCCTGACGGCTGCCCGCGCGGAAACGGAAGGACTTGACCTTGCCCTTTGCATTGACGAGGTTCACCTGCTCGACCTTCACGTCGAACATCTTCTCGACCGCTGCGCGGACGTCAGCCTTGGTTGCTTCGGGAGCAACCACGAATACGTACTGGTTGTTTTCGGCCAAACGAGCCGCTTTCTCGGAGATGTGCGGCGCGCGCAGCGTATTCAAAATGCGTTCGTTGCTCATGCCAGCCACTCCTCGACCTTCTTGACCGCTTCGACGGTCATCACCACATAGTCGGAACCGACCAGGCTGACCGGATTCAGCGCCAGCACATCCACCACATGCAGGTAGGGGATGTTGCGTGAAGCCAGGTACAGCGCCTCGCTCGTGTCTTCCGACACCAGCAGCACGCGGCCGGACACTTCGAGCTCGGCCAGCTTGGCGATCATCGCCTTGGTCTTCGGAGCATCGATGCCGAAGCCTTCGACCACCTTCAGACGACCCTGGCGGTTCAGTTCCGACAGGATGGAGCGAATCGCCACGCGATACGCCTTGCGGTTGACCTTCTGCTCATAGCTACGGGGCTTGGCCGCGAACGTCACGCCACCGCCGACGAAGATCGGGGCGCGATAGTCGCCGTGACGGGCACCGCCGCCCTTCTGCTTCTTGAACTTCTTGGTGGTACCGGACACATCGCTGCGCGAAAGCTGCGACTGCGTGCCGGCGCGGCCACCCGCCTGATAAGCCACCACGACCTGGTGGACCAGGGCTTGCTTGAACTCGCCGCCGAACACGTCGTCCGACACGCTGAGCGACTTGGCGCCAATTACATTCAGTTCCATGCCGTCTCTCCTCAACCCTTGGTGGTCGGGCGGATGATGACGTCGCCGCCGGTAGCACCCGGCACCGCACCCTTCACCGCGATCAGATGACGCTCGGCGTCGACCTTGACCACTTCCAGACCCTGCACGGTGCGATTGACCGCACCCATATGGCCCGACATCTTCTTGCCCGGAAACACGCGACCTGGCGTCTGACGCTGACCGATCGAACCCGGCGCGCGATGCGACAGCGAGTTACCGTGGGTAGCGTCACCCATGGTGAAGCCATGGCGCTTGATCGTGCCCTGGAAGCCCTTACCCTTGCTGACGCCAGCCACGTCGACCACCTGGCCTACCTGGAACACGTCCTCAGCCTTGATCTCGGCGCCAACCGCGTATTTGTCGGCATCGCTCGAATTCAGGCGAAATTCCCACAGGCCACGACCCGGCTCAACCTTCGCCTTGGCGTAATGGCCCTTCTCCGGGTTGGTCAGCAGGCTGGCGCGCTTAGCGCCCGCGGTGACCTGCACCGCGCTGTAACCATCGTTATCTTCCGTCTTCACCTGCGTCACGCGGTTCGGAGTCGCTTCAATCAGCGTCACCGGAATCGAGCGGCCGTCTTCGGTGAAGAGTCGGCTCATGCCGCATTTGCGGCCAACCAGTCCGATACTCATGTTCGTATCCTGTCTATCGCTCAACCAAGCTTGATCTGAACGTCAACGCCCGCGGCGAGATCGAGCTTCATGAGCGCGTCCACGGTTTTGTCGTTGGGATCGACGATGTCCAGCACGCGCTTGTGGGTGCGGGTTTCGTACTGATCGCGAGCGTCTTTGTCGACGTGCGGCGACACCAGAATGGTGTAGCGCTCAATCTTGGTCGGAAGCGGAATCGGACCGAGAACCGTAGCGCCGGTGCGCTTGGCCGTCTCGACGATTTCGCTGGCCGAACGGTCGATCAGACGATGATCGAACGCCTTGAGCCGAATGCGAATCTTTTGGTTCGCCATAACCGTGTCCTGTTATCTAAAGAACGACTTTGTGAATCGAAGTGGCTTCTCACCACCTCGCACAACCCTTAACTGCACTGCTGATCCTGCAGAAAGCCCCTGGATATCTACTACGTATCCGGAAGACCTCAAAACGCCGGGCAGGCCGTTTTGCGGCCTGCCCAGACAGATAGCGTATGCGGAAGCCTTTCAGGTGACGGAGAACTAAGCCCTGCCCCAGGATCCCGCAACATCCTTGTTAGCGAACTCGAAGCACTTCCTGTGCCTCATTTCGCGGTAGGTCGCCAGACAAATCCGACGACGAGAACTTGGCGACTATAGCCTGTTTACGGCCACGTGACAAGCCTCTTAAGAAAAGTCGCCTGCGCAAGGCAGGCGACTTTTCATCCATCACTTACTTGGTGATCTTGGCGACGACGCCGGCGCCTACCGTACGACCGCCTTCGCGGATCGCGAAACGCAGACCTTCGGTCATCGCGATCGGAGCAATCAGCGTCACCGAGATCTTCACGTTGTCGCCCGGCATCACCATCTCCGTACCCTCTGGCAACTTGATCGCACCGGTCACGTCCGTCGTACGGAAGTAGAACTGCGGACGGTAGTTGCTGAAGAAAGGGGTGTGACGACCGCCCTCTTCCTTCGACAGCACGTAGATCTCGCCTTCGAAGTCGGTGTGCGGCGTGATCGAGCCGGGCTTGGCCAGCACCTGGCCGCGCTCCACGTCTTCACGCTTCGTGCCGCGCAGCAGCAGACCCACGTTGTCGCCCGCCTGGCCCTGGTCCAGCAGCTTGCGGAACATTTCCACGCCGGTCACCGTCGTCTTAACGGTGGGCTTCAGACCCACGATCTCGATTTCGTCGCCGACCTTGATGATGCCCGTCTCCACACGACCGGTCACCACCGTGCCGCGGCCGGAGATCGAGAACACGTCTTCCACCGGCATCAGGAACGGCTTGTCCAGCACGCGCACCGGCTCGGGGATGTAGCTGTCCAGCGCTTCCACCAGCTTGATGATCGCCGGCACGCCGATTTCCGACTGGTCGCCTTCCAGCGCCAGCTTGGCCGAGCCCTTGATGATCGGCGTGTCGTCGCCCGGGAACTCGTACTTGGACAGCAGCTCACGCACTTCCATTTCCACCAGCTCCAGGAGCTCGGCGTCGTCCACCATGTCGGCCTTGTTCAGGAACACCACGATGTACGGCACGCCCACCTGGCGGCTCAGCAGGATGTGTTCGCGCGTCTGCGGCATCGGACCGTCCGCCGCCGAGCACACCAGGATCGCGCCGTCCATCTGCGCCGCACCCGTGATCATGTTCTTCACGTAGTCGGCGTGGCCCGGGCAGTCCACGTGCGCGTAGTGACGGTTCGGCGATTCGTATTCCACGTGCGCCGTCGAGATCGTGATGCCGCGCGCCTTCTCTTCCGGTGCCGCGTCGATCTGGTCGTAGCCCTTGAACTCACCGCCAAAACGATCCGCACCAACCTTCGTCAGCGCCGCCGTCAGCGTCGTCTTGCCGTGGTCCACGTGACCGATCGTGCCCACGTTCACGTGGGGCTTGGTGCGTTCGAATTTACCCTTTGCCATGAGCGCAAATCCCAATGGAGTTCAGTGAGTGAGAAAATCTTAACGAGCTATCAGGTGATACCGCGNCGGCTGCGTGCGGTGGTGCTCATGACTGGAATCGAACCAGCGACCTCTTCCTTACCAAGGAAGTGCTCTACCGACTGAGCTACATGAGCACAAAAAAACGCAGTGACGAGATCAATGGAGCGGGAGACGGGAATCGAACCCGCACCATCAGCTTGGAAGGCTGAGGTTCTACCATTGAACTACTCCCGCCCAGCGCGGAACTCGTCGCTTGAACCGCATCAGCATACAGCTGCCTTTGCGATCCACCTTCCAGCCTTGACTGCGGTCACCCGCAATAATCGACTGGTGGAGGGAGGTGGATTCGAACCACCGAAGGCGTAAGCCAGCAGATTTACAGTCTGCCCCCGTTGGCCGCTTGGGTATCCCTCCAACAAAGAACGGCTATTGTGTGGATC
>Ga0055533_1000461_pt1 | contig 15413 bp, 16 predicted proteins | sample AraplaCvi_mMS_r2_FD_54991 | JGI IMG/M metagenome (GOLD analysis project Ga0055533, IMG submission 54991) | Arabidopsis root microbial communities from North Carolina, USA - plate scrape CL_Cvi_mMS_r2 | ecosystem: Host-associated > Plants > Roots > Endosphere | place: USA: North Carolina...
TCGAACCGGCGCAGCCGATTGGCGCGCAGAACCCGCTGCTGCCGCCCTCGGCTGCGGTGCATGAACTGGAGCGGCAACTGCGGCGCGTCTATTGCGGCCCGATCGGCCTCGATCTGAGCGGCATTCGCGATTCGCAGCGCCGCGCCCAGTTGTCCGCATGGCTCAAGGCGGAGCAGCTGGCACCGTTGCCGGCGCGCGGCGAGCGCCGCCGCCTGCTGCGCCGCCTCGTGGCCGCCGCGATGTGGGAGCGACACGTGGCCGCGAGCTTCGAACATGCGAAGCGCTTCTCGCTCGAAGGTTGCGAGAGCCTCGTGCCGCTGATCGAAGCAATCGTCGATCAGGCTGCCGCTCAGGGTGTCAGGCAGGTGTTCGCGGGCATGCCACATCGCGGACGGCTGAACATGCTCGTCAACGTGATGGGTGTTGATCCGGCGACACTGCTTGCCTGCCTCGACCCCGATTCGGATGCGGCGGCCGTGCAGCGCGACCTGCCTTACCACCTCGGCGGCAACACTGTGAAGAAGACGCCCGACGGCGACGTGGCGATTTTCCTCGCGCCCAATCCGTCGCACTTGCAGAGCGTCTATCCGGTGGTGAGCGGCATGGCGCGCGCGTATCAGGACGAGCATCGCGGCTTCGGCTGCCTGCCGCTCGTCGTGCACGGCGATGCGGCGTTCGCGGGGCAGGGCATCGTGATGGAAACCCTGAACATGACGCGCAAGGACGGCTACGCCTTGGGCGGCACCGTCCATGTGATCGTGAACAATCAGATCGGCTTTACGACGCCGAACCGGATGGACGCCGAAGCGCAGTCGTATTGCACCGACATTGCGCGGATGATCGACGCGCCCGTGATTCGCGTGAATGCCGACCGACCCGACGAGGTGATGCGGGCGGCGAAGCTTGCCCTACGATACCGGATGGAGCACGAGGCGGATATCGTGATCGACCTCATCGGCTACCGGCGGCTGGGTCACTCCGAGCATGACATTCCGGCGCTCACGCAGCCGTTTCAACAAGCGGCCATAGCGACGCATCAGACGGTCACCGAGTTGTATCACGCGGCGATCGCCGAAGAGACGCCACTCGAGGCGCTGCGCGCGGAGGCCTTGCAGCATCTTCAGACGCCGTCAGCGCAAACGTTGTCGCGGCCGCGCGCGGACCGGACGCCGCCCACGAAGCGCACTGAGCGCACGAAGCGCACGCGGCCTTTGTCGCTCGCGCGCGTGCAGTCGTTGACCGCGGCGTTGATCCGCACGCCGCCCGAAGTGCAGCTGCACGATTTCGTGCGCAACGTGACGGCGAAATGGCAGAAGAGCGTCGCCAATGAAAGCGCCGCCGTCGACTGGTGCTTCGCGGAAAATCTGGCCTACGCGACCTTGCTGGACGACGGGCACAGCGTGCGCATCTCCGGCATGGACGTCGGGCGCGGCACGTTCATGCACCGTCATGCGGTCTGGCATTCGCAAGGGGGCGCGGTGCCCGCGGTCGAGCCATACGTGCCGCTGCAAAACCTCGGCGTGCATCAGGGCGAGTTCGACATCGTCAACTCGCCGCTGACCGAAGAGGCCGTGCTCGGCTTCGAATACGGCTACAGCGTGCAGACAGGCTCGCGGCTGGCCATCTGGGAAGCGCAGTTCGGCGACTTCGTGAACGGCGCGCAGGTCATCATCGATCAGTACATCGCCGCGGGCGAGTACAAATGGGACCAGCCGTCCGGTTTGACGATGCTGCTGCCGCACGGCCACGAAGGCGTCGGTCCGGAGCATTCGACGGGATACGTCAGCCGCTTTCTGCAACTGTGCGCCGGCGGCAACATGAAGGTCGTGATGCCGTCGACTTCCGCGCAGTGGTTCCACCTGCTGCGCGAGCAGGCACTGAGCGCGGAGCCGAAGCCGCTCGTCGTGATGTCGCCGAAAGGGCAGCTGTACGGCAACATGCGCTCGCATGCGCCGCTTGGCGAGCTGATCGGCGGCGCGTTTGCTCCGGTGCTGCACGACAGCGGCGTTGCTTCCCCTGATGACGTGACCCGCGTGGTGCTGTCGAGCGGCAAGTTCTACTACGACTTGCTGGCGGCGCGCGATGCCTCGGGCGACACGCGAACGGCGCTCGTTCGCGTGGAGCAGTTGTACCCGTTCCCGACAGGCGAGCTTGCGGTTGCGCTCGCCGCTTTCCCGAAGCTCACCGAGGTAGTGTGGGCGCAGGAAGAGGAAAAGAACCACGGCGCATGGCATTTCGTGCGCGATCATCTGCAGCAGGCGGCGCCGGCGAACTGCCGCATTGTCGACGTGTGCCGGCGCGAGAGCCCGTCGGGCGCCCATTCGTCGATTCGCGCGCATCGCGACGAGCAGCAGCGTCTCGTCGCGGCGGCACTGACGCGCGCGTGAAGTTGCAAAGTCAAGCAGTTGGTCTGCCGGGTTGCCGTTGAGTTGCTATTGTTAACAGGAGCAGACGAGGAACAGGCGAGGAACAGGCGAGGAGCAGGCGCGCAACAGGCGAGGGTGTCGTGAGCGGCATGCATCGTGCCGCGCGGCGGCAGCCTCGCCGTTTCCGGCTTCGCTTGTCTGCTGGCGGCGCGCGTGACGCTCGTGCAAGCGCCATGCACATCTCGTGCAAGCGCGCTGCAAGCAGGGCGGCGCGTGTTGGCATGCGCGTTGCGAAGCAGGTTGTCGAAGCGATAGGACAAGGGCACATGACAACCGTATTGCTGGTCGATGACGACGCCGAGGCGCTCGATGCATGGAGCATGATCTGCGCCGCCGAGGGCTACGATGTGAAAACCGCGCTCGACGGCAAGTCGGCGCTCGCGCAGTTCATGGCCGCACCCGTCGACGTCGTGGTGGCCGACTGGCGCATGCCGGTGATGTCGGGCAGCGAGTTGTGCCACCGCTTGCGCACGCTGCCGGGTCTCGCCGACGTCGCCTTCATACTCGTCTCGGGCGAGCCGAGCCCGCCTGCCTTCGTCAGCTTCGACGGCTTTCTGCGCAAGCCGGTGGAGGGCCCGGTGCTGCTCGCCACGATGCGGCGCCTGCTGGAGGATCACGTTACGCATCGCGCATTGCAACGAGGCGGGCCGTCCTGATGCTGTGTGCCGCTCGCGGCATGGGCGCGTTCAGGACGAGGCCTGCGCGTGCGCATCGTCGGACGGCTTGCCTGCCGCCGACGGAATCAGCAGTACCGGCAAGCGCGCCTGGCGCACGCAACGCTCGGCGACGCTGCCGAGAATGAGGCGTCGAAAGCCGCGTCGGCCATGTGTGCCCATGACGAGCAGATCGGCGTTGAAGTCGGCGGCGGCCTGCAGCACGGCCGTTGAAACGTCGTCGAGCGACGCGGCTTCGCCTACCACGATCTCGCCCTTCACGCCTTGCGTGTCCATGTCGCGCGCAAACTTCACGCCGAGTTCCTTGCCTTCTTCGATCAGACGCTCGCGCAGCACCGACGGGTCGTAGCCCGGCGCCTCGAAGTACAAGGGCGTGTTTTCGACAACATAAAACGGCTGCAAAAGCGCGCCTGTGGACCTGGCGAGCGCGAGCGCCGCTTCGAAGGCGCGGCGCGAAGTCTGGCTGCCGTCGACCGCTACAAGAATGCGTGTGTACATATTCACTCCACGTCAGGTTGCGAGCTTCAATGATGGTTCATCAACCCGCGTTCGGACAGGATGTCAATCAAGCGGTTCACAAATTTTGACGCGAGGCGCAAGGAGTCCGCCCACGTTCACGCGAGGCGCGACGGCTTGCCGCGCCATCGCGGCGACGCGACACGCGGCGAATGCCGCCGGGGTTTGCCTTACAATCGGAATCTACTCTGACAAGCAGCATCCGCCCGGCCGATGAACGAGCGCAAAACGACGGGCTTGCCCGACAAGATTTACGGCGACATCCTGAATCGCATTCTCGAAGGCGAGTACAAGGAGGGCCAGCGGCTGCCCACCGAACACGCGCTCGCCGAGCGCTTCTCGACGTCCCGGCCTACCGTGCGCGAGGCGCTCGCGCGGCTGCGCGCGGACGGCATCATCGTGACGCGGCATGGTTCGGGCACGACCGTCGCGCGTCGCCCGGACCCGGATGTGCGGCGCTTTGCGCCGCTCGAGACGCTGTCCGACATCCGCCGCTGCTACGAATTTCGCATCGTCACCGAGACCGGCGCGGCCGAACACGCGGCGCTGAAGGCCGACGCCGCCGACATCGCCGCCATCGAGGAGGCGTGGCAACAGCTGGAGCGCATCATCGAGACGCGCGGCATCGGCGCCCATGACGACTTCCTGTTTCACCTCGCCGTGGCGCGCGCGTCGCGAAACCCCTTTTTCATCACGGTGATGTCGTTCATCGAGGAACAGATCGTCTTCAGCATGAATCTGTCGCGCAATCTTTCGCTCGTGAAAACGGTGGAGCGCCAACGCCTCGTGCAGGCTGAGCACCGGGCGGTGCTCGACGCGATTCGCCGCAGAGACCCGCAGGCGGCGGGGCAGGCGATGCGAGCGCACCTGGAAAATGCGCTCGAGCGGATGTTCGGTTCGTGAGCGGCTTCGCGCGACGCGCCGTGCGCGGGGGCGCACGGTTGCCGCGTGGTGCCGTCTGAGCCGCCTTCGTCGCTGCAGGCCGGTGCCAGACGACGGCACCGCAGCGGCGAGCCGCGCCGACCCGCACGCGGCACAGCCGCGCAGCGGCCGAGGAGCTAAGCCGCCGCCGCCATCGGCCCGAACAGTGCAGTGCGCGTCTTCGGACTGACCGCGATATCCAGCGCCACCGCGCGTTCCACGCCGATCTGCAGCGGTGAGCCGAGCCGGTCGATCTCAATGCCGGTCTTGCGCAACAGCCGCTCGATCGGCGTAGTGGTCACCGTCACATAGCGCGTGATGCCCATGCGGTCCGCGAACGTGACGAGCTCGTGGATCGCCTGCATCGTCAGGTCGGCAAAGCCGAACGACTTTTCCTCGCCGCTCGTGTCGATCGCGAAGCGGCTTAATTCCCAGATGTGCCGCCCAACCGGCGCCGCGGCGCCGTGCAGCAGTTGCGGGAAGGTGTCCTTGAGCATGTTCGGCCCCTCGGTGGGCATCAGCCGCCAGCAGCCGCGCACGCGCCGGTCGTCGCCCTGAATCAGCATGTAATGCGGGCCGAGCGCATCGTAGCCGTCAATCTCCATACCCGCTATGGTCGGAATATCCCAGCCCAGCCGGCCGTGAAACACCCGCGCCCGCAGGCGGTACATCTCGTTGATGTCCTCGTTGTCGAACTCCTGACGCATTCCAATCCGGATCGCTGTTTGCATGACGTTCTCCTGAACGTGTTGGGGAAAACCAATACGCAGGAAAACTTATGCATTCTGAATCGTTCCGCCACCTATCTACCTGGATAGGTGTGCATGCTTATCGGATAACGCAGAATTTGAGACAGGAACAGCACTCAACCGACGGGACACAAAAATGGAACTTCTCGACAATCACTGGCAACCGCAAACCGGCCTCCAAGCTCGTCCGGCCGAGCCTTCCACGGCGGTGGACCGCGTTCTGATCATTGCTTACCGCAAGAAGAAAAAAGAGAGCCAGCGCCGCTTCTGGGCCCGTTTCGGCGTCACGCAGTCGCGCGGCAGCCGCTTCGAGTCCGGTGCGGAAATTCCGGCGCCGGTATCCATCCTGCTGGGTCTTTACTTCACCAAGACCGTTTCGGACGCCGACCTCGGCCGCGCCGAGCGCGTCATGCACAGCCGCGACGCTGCCGCGTTGTTCAACCCGGGTCAATAAGCCCGAGCTGTGTCGCAATCACGGCTGCCGCGCGCCGCGAATTCACGCCGAGTTTCGTCCTGATGTTTTTCATGTGGAAGTTCACCACGGCTTCCGAACAGTTCAGGATGTGGGAAATCTCCCACGTGGATTTGCCGCGCGCGGTCCATTGAAGGCATTCCCGTTCGCGCGGCGTCAGCTTGGGTAACAGCGTCTGCGCATGGGTATTCAAATGGCGCTGGCTGGTGTCGATCACCAGATCGCGCAATAACACCAGATTCGGCAATACCACGTCGACATGACGCCAGAAGGTGTCGGTCGGACTGGCGTCGTTCACGAAGCACATCATGCCCGCTTCCTGATTCGGGCCGTGAATCGGCAATGTCACGCCCGCGCGCAGGCCGTGGGCGCGCGCTTCCTCATACATGGACTGCTGCGGTGCAGTCGTGAAAATTTCCGGCGACCACACGAGCGGCGTGGAACGCGTCGCGCAATGCGCGACTGTCGGGTCGATATGCACGAGGCCCTGCTCGTCGTAGGTGCGGCGCCACTCGGGCGCATAGGTGCTGCGAACGTAGGCGTCTTCAAGGCGAATGGTCGGGCGCGGCAGCATCGCAACCAGAAGCCGGTCGAATCCCCACGTCTCGGCGAGGCCCGCGACTGCGCTGAACCATTCCGCCTCGTCGGCGGCGTCCAGTAGCGGCGCCATCTGCTCGATAAAATGTAGCGACAATTTCGACTCTCTCAGACTCGCAAATATTCAACACGGTTATTTGCGTAGGTTTTTATGTGCGACTGCTTTAATGCGCACAATCTATCACTAAAAAGTGGTCTGCAATGCGCAGGGCTGCATTTGTCGGCGCGCGTTAATCCTGGCGTCACATTCGAGCGGTACCGCGCGATGGCGTTTTAAGTCCCGTGCAGCAATGCTTTCGCGCTCATATTGCGCCTATCCGGTTGATGGGACGCCGCGGCTTATGCCAATTGAGCGGGCAAAATAACCTTATTCGCCAAATCGCCGCATTTACCCGGCATTGCCGATTCTGCGTGAAGCACCTTTCTCCGCTGTTCACAGCCCAGGCACTATTTTCATACGAAAAACGGCATGGGGTGTCCGGACGTTTCGTCACGAACGCGAGACCTTCGCGTCATCCGATGCCTGGTTCTGTTGTTTGACAACTTGTCGAGGCGAGTGCTACCGTAGGACGCCTGCCTTCACTCGGGTGTTTGCCCATGAACGAATCCCCCTTCAATGACAGTGAGCTCGCCGCGTCGGTCATGGCCGTACCGCCGCTCGCGCGCCGCACCGACCATACACTCGATCCTGACCGCAACGCCGCGCTGGTCCGCCACATCGAGGCGGGCGGCGTGCGCACGCTCCTGTACGGCGGCAATGCCAATCTGTATCACGTGGCCGTCAGCGAATATGGGGATTTGTTAGACATGTTGTCCGGCGTCACGGGGCCCGGCACACGGGTGATTCCCGCGATCGGGCCGGACTACGGAAAAATGCTCGATCAGGCGCGCATCCTCGCGCAGACGCGCTACCGCACGGCGATGGTGCTGCCGCTCGCGGGCCTGACCACGTCCGAGGGCGTCGAAGCGGGCCTCACGCGCATCGCCGACGCGGCCGGCATGCCGCTCACGCTGTACCTCAAAAGCGAGGACTACGTGGAGGTGGAGACGCTCGCGCGCCTCGTCGAACGTGGCACCTTGCTCGCCGTCAAATATGCGATCGTCCGCAAGAATCCGTCGGACGATCGGTACCTCCGGCGGCTGCTGGAACATGTGCCGGCCGGCAAGATCGTGTCGGGCATGGGCGAGCGGCCTGCGCTCGTGCACATGCGCGAGTTCGGCCTCGCCGCATGGACGACGGGCTCGGGCTGCATCGCGCCGCACATGGTGACGGGCTTGCTGCGCGCGGTGAAATCGGGCGACAGCGACGCCGCGCAACGCTTGTACGACGCTTTCCTGCCGCTCGAAACCTTGCGCGACGACATTTCGCTGATCCGCGTGCTGCACGACGCGCTCACGTTCTCGCAGCTCGCCGACATGGGGCCGCTGCTGCCGCTGCTCAGTTCGACGCCGTCCGAACATCATGCGAAGATCGCCGAGGCGGCGCGCACGCTGCTCGCGCTCGAAAGAGACTACGCGCGCGGGGCGCAATCGCTTAACCCATCCACCTAGAGACAGCATGACCGACACCAGCCGACGCTATCCCGATCCTTCCGTGCGCGTGTTCGATCCGCGCTTCAAGTCGCTGATTCTTGCGTCGGCGTCCGTCGAGTGTCTGTATCAGGGCGCGCGCTGGTCCGAGGGTCCGGTGTGGTTCGGCGACGGCCGCTATCTGCTGTGGAGCGACATTCCCAACGACCGCATCCTGCGCTGGGACGAAGCGAGCGGCGCAGTCAGCACGTTCCGCCAGTCGTCGAACAATGCGAATGGACATACGCGCGACCGGCAGGGCCGGCTCGTGAGCTGCGAGCATCTAACGCGGCGCGTGACCCGCACCGAATACGACGGCGCCATTACCGTGCTGGCGGATCGTTATCGCGGCAAGCGCTTCAATTCGCCGAACGACGTGGTCGTCAAAACGGACGGCTCGATCTGGTTCACGGATCCGACGTTCGGCATCGACAGCTTCTACGAGGGCGAGAAGCAGGAGTCGGAGCTGCCGGCGTGCGTGTACCGCATCGACGGCCAGTCGGGCGAAGTCAGCATGGTGGCCGACGACGTCCTCGGACCGAACGGCCTCGCCTTTTCGCCCGACGAGTCCGTGCTCTACGTCGTCGAATCGCGGGGCGAGCCGCGCAAGATCCGCGCGTTCGACGTCGTGGCCGACGGCAACGGCGCGGCGCTCTCGAACAACCGCGTGCTGATCGACGCAGGCCCTGGCACGCCGGACGGCTTTCGCGTCGACATCCACGGAAACCTGTGGTGCGGCTGGGGCATGGGCACCGACGAACTCGACGGCGTGCGCGTCTTCACGCCGCAAGGCGAGCCGATCGGCCACATCGCGTTGCCCGAGCGCTGCGCGAACCTGTGCTTCGGCGGACGTCATCGCAACCGGCTCTTCATGGCGGCAAGTCACGGCCTCTATTCACTCTATGTGAACACGCAGGGCGTGCCTGGCGGCTGAGACCGAGGGGCGTTAGCAAGGAGGCGGCGCGAAGACAAGCCGCGCACAGTTGCCTGACAAGCGCGCCGCGTGCGAATCGGCCACGCAGCCGATCGGGGTTTGCCCTCGTATACAACCGCGCCAAATCATTGAAGGCAAAGGCCTTCGGCCCGACATCGCGGCAATCTGCGGGAAAGCGCGGTCGCGCATATTTGCTTGACATCGGCTGTTCCGCTTCGCTATGTTGCAAGGGTTGAAAGAGACGCACGGGGTGGTGGACCGGCGGACTTCATACTAAAAGGCGAGGAGACGCAATGACTGTTTCGCACAGGTTGTCGCTCAGGCTGGTGTCGCTCTGTCTTGCGGCGAGCGCCGCGTTCGCATCCGCATCCGCCGCCTACGCGGCTGATCCGGTTACCCTCAATATCGTCGACGTAGCCGGCGATCTTCAACTCACGCGCAACGGCTTCGAGGCCTTCAAGGCGAAGTATCCGAACCTCGTCGCCAATATCACCTATACCAATGCGCCCGCGCCGCAATTGCCCGGCAAGATCAAGGCGATGCAGGCGGCCGGCCGCTCGGACATCGACCTCGTGCTGACCGGCACCGACGCGCTCGCGGCCGGCATCGAACAGAACCTGTGGACGAAGCTGCTGCCCGACAATGCGGCGCAATTTCCGGGTGTGCTCGACAAATACGCGCCCGGCCCGCGCAAGATGCAGGATCTCGCGCAAGGCTTCGGCCTCGAGGTCGCGTATATGCCGGCGGGGCCGCTGCTCGAATACAACCCCGCGAAAGTCAGCGATCCGCCGAAGACGCCCGAGCAACTGCTGCAATGGTGCAAGGCCCATCCGGACAAGCTGATCTACGCACGTCCCGCCAACTCGGGGCCGGGGCGCACGTTTCTGATGGGCTTGCCCTATGTGCTCGGCGACAAGAATCCGCAAGACCCGATCAACGGTTGGGACAAGACCTGGGCTTTCCTCAAGCAACTGAACGAATGCATTCCTTACTATCCGGGCGGCACGTCGGCGGTCATGAAGGAACTCGGCGAAGGGACGCGCGACATGACCGTGACCGTGACGGGGTGGGACATCAATCCGCGCGCGCTCGGCATCGTGCCGGCTGACTTCCGCGTGCAGGCGTTCGACAACATGACGTGGGTCAACGACGCCCACTACATGGTCATTCCGAAGGGCGTCCCGAAGGAAAAGCTCGACGTGCTCTACAAGCTGATGAACTTCATGCTGGAGCCCGCGCAGCAGGCCATGACCTACGACGACGGCTACTTCTATCCGGGCCCGGCGATCAAGGGCTTAACGGAAGCACAGGCGCCCGCGCATAGCCAGGAAGTCCTGAAGAAGTACGGCCGGCCGGAGTACGCGAAGCTGCTGGCCGAGCGCCCGCATGTGTTGCCGCTCAACGCAGCCGCGATGGTCGCCGCGTTCAGGAAATGGGACACGGAAGTGGGTGCGCAGAAAACCAAATGACCCGGCTGTCCGGCCGCGACTGAACACACACGCCAGTGCGAGTCGCGCGTGACGGCTCACGCGCATCAGGGAACCGCCATGAAGCATCACTTTGAGCAGTTGCGGCTCGACTCGGTGAGCCGCAGTTTCACAAATGCCGAAGGGCAGTCCGTTGCCGCGCTGCAGGGGCTCGATCTGAACATTCGCCGCGGCGAGTTCATCGCGTTGCTTGGACCTTCGGGCTGCGGCAAATCGACGGCGCTGAACTGCATTGCCGGTTTGCAGCCGTTAAGCGGCGGCGGCATCTGGCTCGACGATCAACGTATCGACGTGTTGCCGCCGGAAAAGCGCGGCTTCGGCATGGTGTTCCAGAACTACGCGCTGTTTCCGCACATGAGCGTGCTCGACAATGTGGGCTTCGGTCTGAAGATGCGCGGCGTGGGAAAAAGCGAAATGATGCGACGCGCGCGCGAGGCGCTGCAACTCGTGCAGCTTGTCGGACACGAACGCAAGCTGCCGGGACAACTCTCCGGCGGTCAACAACAGCGCGTGGCGATTGCGCGCGCCATCGTGATCGAGCCGCCGCTCATTCTGATGGACGAGCCGCTGTCGAATCTCGACACAAAGCTGCGCATCGAAATGCGCGCGGAGATCCGGCGCATTCATAGCCAGCTCGAACGTGCGACGCTTTATGTCACGCACGACCAGGACGAAGCGCTTTCAATGGCCGACCGCATCGTCGTGATGAGAGAGGGTGTGGTGCAGCAGGTCGCCACGCCGAAAGAGGTCTACACGCGCCCGCGCAATCTGCATGTCGCGCGCTTCATGGGCTATCGCAATGTCGCCGAATTCACGCTCGAAGGCACGCAAGGCGAGGGCGTGGTGGTGAGTGCAAACGGCGTGCGTCTGATCGGCACGCCGATGGCCGGGTTCGACAGCAAGCGCGTGAGCGTCGCGCTGCGTCCGGAAGACATGGAGCGTACCGAGCCTCACGCCGAGAATGCGTTTGACGCGCTCGTCAGCGTGGTCGAATACGGCGGCAACAGTTCGCTGCTGCGCGTGAAGACGGCATTCGGCGACTTGTGGGCGCGCGTGGCCGGCGAATTCGAGGAAGGCCAGCACATCAGCTTGCGTGTGCCGCCGTCGCGCACGCTTGTGTATGACGCAGAGCCGGCATGAATTCCCCCACGTTTCCCGCGCCCGTTGCGCCGGCCGCACCCGCACGACAGCGCGACGGCAAGGCGTGGCTCGTCACGCCGGCGCTGCTTTTCATCGTCGCATTGTTCATCTACCCGTTCGCGTACGGCCTCGCGCTCTCGTTCCGGCCGATGAACGGCGGCAGTGCCTGGGCCAACTATCTGACGTTCTTCACCGACACGTCGATGTGGCCGACCATCCTCGTCACGTTGAAACTCGCCGTGCCGGCCACGCTGATCAACGCGGGCGTATCGGTCCCGGTCGCATTCGCGTTGCGGCGGCATTCGCGTTATCAGAAGTTTGTCACCACATTGCTCGTGATTCCGGTGACGCTCGGCACCGTGCTGATCGCCGACGGCATGCTGACCTACTTTGGACCGAACGGCTGGTTTCCGCAGGCGCTGCACGGCTTGCATCTGTATACGAGCGAAGTGCGGCTTACGCATAACTTCTGGGGCGTGCTGATCTCGCTGATCGTCTCGGGGTTTCCGTTCGCATTCCTGTTGACCTTGTCGTACGTGACAGGCATCGACCCCACGCTCGCAAGCGCTGCCGCGACACTCGGCGCGAGCCCGTGGCAGCAGTTCCTGCGCATCTATCTGCCGCTCCTCGTGCCGGGACTGACGATGGCCGCGTGTCTTTCGTTCGTGCAGGCGTTTTCGGTGTTTCCATCGGCGGTGCTGTTGGGTGCGCCGGCGGGACCGACGCGCGTCATGTCGATTGCGGCGGCGGAAGCCGCGTTCGAGAGCTATGACTATTCGCTCGCCTCCGCGATCGCGATGGTGATGGGTTTCGTGCAACTGCTGGTGGTCGCTGCGATGCTCGGCGCGCGCCGCCTGTTCTATAGCGGTCCGGCGACAGGAGGCAAAGGCTGATGACGAGCGAGCATCGCGGCGCGCCAGCTTCGTGGTCCGCGTCGCCACCGAGCCACCCAGGCGACGACGCGCGCGAGCCCGGCAAGCGCGCAAAGCAGCGCGCGAGCGTGCCCGGCCGCGTGTGGCGTGTCTTCGTTTGGGGCGCGATGGTGTTCTTCCTCGCGAACGTCGTGCTGTTGATCGCGACCGTGGCGGTCAATTCGATTGCGACGCGCTGGTTCGGCACCTTGCTGCCGCAGGGATTCACGCTGCACTGGTATGCGCAGGCGTGGAGCGATTTCCAACTGGCGAGCGTGTTGTGGGTGACGGTCGAAGTCGTCGGCGCGGTCGTGCTGCTCTCGGTGCTGCTCGGCGTACCCGTGGCGTATGCACTCGGGCGTATGCACTCGCGCGCGTGCAGTTTCCCGGCAAGCGCCTTGCGATGCTGATTTTCCTGCTGCCCTTGATGGTGCCGCCCGTCACCTACGGCATTCCCATGGCGACCGTCATGTACAAGGTCGGGCTGGCCGGCACGCTGAGCGGCGTCATCCTCGCGAATCTCGTGCCCGCGCTGCCCTTCGTCATTCTGGTGATGACGCCCTTCATCGAGCAGATCGATCCGAATCTGGAAGCGGCGGCTCGCATTTTCGGCGCCAACACGTTCCGCTACTTCCGCTACGTGCTGCTGCCGTTGCTCGTGCCCGGCATGCTCGCGGCCGCGCTCCTCGTGCTCGTGCGCACCATCGGCATGTTCGAGCTGACGTTTTTCACGGCCGGACCGGCGACGCAAACCCTCGTGGTCGCGCTGTACTACGCGGTGTTTTCAACCGGCGTGCGCGCGCCGCAGTCCATTGACGCGATGGCGATGATCTACATGGCGATCACGCTCATATGGGTGCTGATCGCGCTGCAGTTCGTGAGCCCGACGCAGATCGTCTCGCGCGTGAAGGAGCAGAAGCACTAGCGGCGCACGCGCATCGCAGTGCGCGAACGCCGCATCGTCCGAAGATTAGTCGCCGACGCGATAGACGCGGCCCGTCTGCGCGCCTTCGACGCTGCGCAAGTACGCCTGTGCGGCGCGCTGTGCGGTAACCGGTTCGAAGCCGCGAAAGTAAGGCGCGTAGCCTTCCATCGATTCGCTCAGCACCGTCGGACTCACGACGTTGATGCGGATGCCGCGCGGCAGTTCGATCGCCGCGCCGCGCACAAAACCTTCCAGTGCCAGATTCACAGTCGTCGCATTGGCGCCTTCGCGAATCGGCTCGTCGGCGAGAATGCCGCTCGTCAGCGTGAAGGAGCCGCCGTCGTTCACATAGTTCTGGCCCGCCAGCACGACGTTGATCTGCCCCATCAGCTTGTCGCGCAGGCCCACCCAGAACTGCTCGATGCTCATTTGCGGCAGCGGTCCGAAATGCACTTTGCCGATGGTGGTCACCACGCCGTCCACCTTGCCGAGTTCGCGAAAGAGCCGCTCGACGCTCGCCGGGTCGGTGCTGTCCACCTGATACTGGCCGCGCGTCGCGCCGACCTCGATGACTTCATGGCGGGCCTTCAGCTCCGCGCTCACTGCCCGGCCGAGTGTGCCGGTTGCGCCGATGACGACGATCTTTTTCATCTACCGCTCCGTTGAGTTAGACGTGAAGCGATTGTGCGCCGCGTTGCGGAGCAGGATAAAGCTCCGCTCGCGAGCAGGTCTTGCAACCCTCGGTTTGTAATCCCGCGAGCAGCCGATAAAAATGCGCCTCGCTATCGCATCGCTATTTAAACAGCGCGCGCCCGAGTTATCCGCCGACAAATGGGCTGCGGCGCTGTGATTCAAACACGCGTGCGATTCAGATGATTATTTCACGCGATGTATTTCGATCACGCGCGTGGGGCGCAAATGATTAAGGGCGTAATGGACCCGGCCGCGTTCCCGGCGATTTTCGCCCGCAGGCGAATAGTCGAAGAGCGGGTCGGCTGAATGCAGCGCCTCTGGCTCGAACATGCCCTTGTCGATCACGGTATAGCCCGGCTCGAGCGCAAGCAGCAGATGATTGCCGCCCACACGGCTGTCGAAGCCCGCCATGCCGTCGAGCGCTTCGGGCACGCTGTTTTCGAGCGTCGCGTTGCTGGTGGTGATTTCATCGACGGCGATCGGGCTTTGGCCCGCAATGCGCGCCGCTTCATGGTTCTTGCCGTCGGTGTCGACCGTGCTGTCGTGCGTGCGGTCGTTGTAGAGCTCCGCAGTGCAGGGGCGGTTCATGCCCGCGACTTTGCGTGCGTCCGCTGGCTTGTCGATTTGGTTGTTCATATGCATTCTCCTTTCAAGAAGTCAGGGTGCCGGAGAGCAAGGTCCGTTCCCTTTCCAAGGCGATTGCGTTCGCGCGTCTTTCGATTTTTTTAATGAACGCGCATTTTCTACAGAGTATGATCATACTCCGGCAGGAGGAGGGCGGTTCGAGCGAAGTTAATCTGTACTGCGCCGGTGCTACTGTGCGGAAATCCGCCGCTTTTTCCGGTGCGGTGCGAGGAACGCGGGCTGACTTAAAACATTCTACGGGGCCGTCAGGGCGGGTGACCTATGCACTTCGATGCTGCATTCACACATCGCGGCTATTTGTTAAATTGCGCACCCGCACGCGCGGGTGACGGCAGTTGGCAGCCGTACGTGGTCATCTCGCGGTCGAGCGACGGCGAGCTCGTCGCCAACCGTTTTTTTCCGACCGACCTGCGCTTTCCCGACGAAGCCACGGCCATCGCCCATGCGCGCGATTGGGCGGTGCGCTGGATCGACGCGAGCAGCGTGACTATCTGAACGCGCGCAGACACTTCGCGCTGCCCTGCGCGAGCGTCCGCAAAACGCGGTAATCTCTCGGGACCATCACTCGATACCGTGCCTCGGCGCACGGCGCTGTCTTTTTATGCCTAACGTGCCTTCCCAGAACTGGGGCCTCGAACAGATCGTCGCGGACCTGCGCGCGTCGCGTGAAGAACTGCATCGCACGCGGCATCCGCTCGGCATTCGCGAGTTGCCGTCGCGCGAAGCGGTGGTCGGCATTGTCGCCGGTCTGCGC
>Ga0055533_1000474_pt1 | contig 15083 bp, 17 predicted proteins | sample AraplaCvi_mMS_r2_FD_54991 | JGI IMG/M metagenome (GOLD analysis project Ga0055533, IMG submission 54991) | Arabidopsis root microbial communities from North Carolina, USA - plate scrape CL_Cvi_mMS_r2 | ecosystem: Host-associated > Plants > Roots > Endosphere | place: USA: North Carolina...
TTGTTGCTTGGCCTTTCGCTCGCGTGTTGCTGGATGAGCCATTACCGCGGAGCGATGTTCATGCTGGCAGGCGCGTTGTTGTTCCTGCTTACGCCGCGTGGCCGCCTGCAATGGAAGCGTCCGGGTTTCTGGCTGGCGATGGCGATCGCCGCGTTGGGGTTGGTGCCGCTGTTGATTTCCAATTGGCAGCAGCATGGCGCGGGTGTCGCGTTTCAGTTGATCGAACGCAATCCATGGCGGTTCCATGCCGATGCATTGGTGCAACCCTTGGAACAGGCGATTACCTGCACGCCGCTGCTGTACGCCTGCCTGCTATGGGCGGCGTGGCAATTCTGGCGTCGGCGCGCGAATGGTCCTTGGGATGTGATCGCGTTGCTGTCGCTGACGTTCATCGTCGTCTACTTCGCAGCCGGACTGTTCGCCGACAACCAGCGCTTTCGGTTGCACTGGCCGCTGCCGGGCTATCTGCCCTTGCTGGCGGCCTTGCCTGCGCTGCTGCGTGGAAAGGATGGCGTTCGCGTGTGGCGTGCATTGACGACGTGGGGTGCGGTGCTTGCGTTGATCGTGCAGATGATTGGTTTGTGCGCGCTCTATCCAAGCGTTGCGCAATGGCCGGGCATGGCGCGTGTCGTGCCAATGGCGTTTGTCGGATGGAAGGAAAGCGCCGACATCGCGAAAACACAACTTGCCGCGCAGCCAGCCTTGCTGGTGGCGGACAACTTCATGATGGCGGCGGAACTCGACTTTCAGTTCGATGGCAAGCGCACGATCTATACGCTCGATCACCCGCTCAACGTGAAATACGGACGTGCGCCGCAAGTGGCGATCTGGGGCATGGATGAAACCGCCTTGCGCCGCGATCATCCTGGTGCGTCGGTCTTGCTGGTGGTTGACGAATTTGCAGCGCGTGGGAACGAACGCGACGCGTGGCTGGCGTCGCTGTGTGGGCGCATCGACAAGCTGACGCCGGTGCAACGCTTGAGCCTGTACGAGGGGCGCAAGCGGATTGCGTTGTATCGCGGACAGGTTGCGCGTGTGGTGCATCAAAGTGCGCCAGAGGATTGTGCTGCCTGGACGGACTACATCAATGCACTAGATGACATTTAGTCCGGTAGATTGGGCTGAGGCGAAGCCGAACCCCAACGCAGGATGTGCATGGCGACGTTGGTTTCGGCTGCGCCTCTACCCAACGGGTACATCACGGAACACTTAGGCCGCTTCGCGCAGCAGCTTTGCCAACGCAATCAACGGCAGTCCGATCAACGCCGTGGGATCGCTGGTATCGATGCGCTCGAACAAGCTGATGCCGAGCCCTTCGCACTTGAAGCTGCCGGCGCAATCCAACGGCTGTTCGCGCTCGACGTAGCGGCTGATTTCATCCGGCTGCAAAGCGCGGAAATGCACCCGGGTGAGATCGAGATGGGTATGCGCTGTCCGCTGTGCGTATCGAACACGCACAGCGCCGTGTGGAAGGACACCGCGCGGCCGGAGCAAGCCTGGAGCTGTGCGCTGGCGCGCTCGACCGAGCCTGGCTTTTCCAGCAGCGTGCCATCGAGCTCTGCGACCTGGTCGGAGCCGATTACTAGCGCATCGGCCAGCCCGGCGCCGGCGTCGATAGACTTGGCAACGGCCAGCCGCATGGCGCGCGCCGCGGGTGCCTCACCCGGCAACTCGACTTCGAGGGTGCCGGGCGCCCGCTGCTCGAACGCCAGGCCGAGCCGGCCTAGCAGTTCAGCGCGATAGCGGGAAGTCGAGCCGAGCACCAGCCGCCGGGGCATGCCCATCAATGCGAATCCTGGCGAATATGCTCGCGCATGGCGGCGTCCAGGTCGTTCTGCGCTTCGCCCAGCGCATCCAGCAGCGGGCGCAGCCGCTCTTTCATCTGGTCCATCGCCTGGACAGCGGTGTCCAGTTCGCCCTGGCTTGCGGTGGGGGCATGGTCGCGAATCCAGATGCGCTGTTGCAGCAGCGCACGCAGGCCGGCGTCCACGGCATGGGCGGCTTCCTGTTCGCTGGCGGCGGGCAGATCGGGATTCACGGACATCACCGCATGCGCCTGCTTGAGTCTGGCCCGGCAGGATTTCAGATCGGCTTCCACCCGGTCGGCCAGCTCCAGCAGGCGTTTGAGGCTGGCGGTGCGCCGGTTCAAGTGCCGTAACAGCAGGGCGCCTGCCAAGGCGACGATCAGCAGAACGATCAGGATGGCCAAGCCGATCGTAAGGTAGATATCCAAGAGATAGTCGGCGTAGGCTTAGGGACGGCGAGCAGTCTGCCGCATACGCCCGATTCAGGCAAAGCCGTTGCCAGNGCTTTGTGATGGGCTGCGCGGTTGACTTAACCTCCCGGGAAACTTACTATTTCCCGGTTATGTCCGCGACACTGCCAGAGTCCGTGGACGCTTGGCGCATGGTTTCCGCGCGGCGTTCGTTTCAGGGGTCACTGCCCATCGCCGCAATGCCTCGCCTGTGCGAGGTGCTGGCGGATGACGCAGGTTCGGCCCAGTACCAGCTCGACTTCGGTCGGGACGAGTTCGGCACTGCCTATGTCGATGTTCGCGTCCAGGCGCCCTTGTGGCTGGTCTGTCAGCGCACGCTCGAAGCATTCGTCATGCCCGTCACGGTGGAAAGCCGCCTGGGCCTGATCCGCTCCGAACGTGAGGAAGCCGCGCTTCCGCCAGGCTGCGAACCGCTGCTGGTTGCGGAAGACGACAAGCTGAACCCGATCGACGTGATCGAGGACGAACTGTTGTTGGCGCTGCCGCTGGTACCGGTCAATCCGGACAGCACGCTGCCCGAAGAAGTGATACGCCCGCCGGCGGAAGACATTCCCGCCCAAGAGCGTCTCGATAACCCGTTCGCGGTGTTGCGCGAACTCAAGAACAAATGATTGAGCTGGAGAAACCATCATGGCCGTTCAAAAGAGCCGCAAGACCCCGTCCACCCGCGGCATGCGTCGCTCGCACGACAAGCTGAGCACCGTGCAGCTGGGCACCGACCCGACCAGCGGCGAAGTGCATCGTCGTCACCACGTGACGGCCGATGGCTACTATCGCGGCAAGAAGGTCATCGACACCCAGGTTGCGGTGACCGACGAAGACTGATCACGCGGAGCCTTTTTGGTTTCGTCAGGAAGCGGCGCGGCAACGCGCCGCTTTGCGTTCTTGCGATATGAGGCCGCGACGGCTATTGAACGAGCCGTTACGGCAACGTAACGTTGCGGTCTTGGTGTTTGCATCATCCTTCGGTGGCGGCAAGCGCCTTTCCCGCTGATGGATATTCAATGACCCAGATCTACGCCCGCATCGTCGGCACCGGCAGCGCTTTGCCGGAGCGTGTTCTTACCAATGCCGATCTCGAGAAATTCGTCGACACCAGCGACGAATGGATCCGCGAACGCACAGGCATCCGCCAGCGCCACGTTGCTGCCGACGGCGAAACCACGGGTGATCTGGCCACGCAGGCGGCGCAGCGCGCGCTCGACGCGGCCGGCGTCAAGGCATCGGAACTGGACTTGATCGTGCTGGGCACCACCACGCCCGACATCATTTTTCCTTCCACTGCATGCCTGGTGCAGCATCGTCTCGGCGCCAACGGTTGCGCAGCGTTCGACGTGAATGCGGCGTGCTCCGGTTTCGTCTACGCGTTGGGCATTGCCGACAAGTTCGTGCGCAGCGGCCAGTCGAAGAAGGTGCTGGTGATCGGCGCCGAAACGCTTACGCGCATGGTGCGCTGGGAAGAACGCGAAACCTGCGTGCTGTTCGGCGACGGNGCTGGCGCGGTGGTGCTGGAAGCATCCAGCGAGCCGGGCATCTACGCGACCTGCCTGCATGCCGATGGCGGCCACAAGGAATTGCTGTGGAATCCGGTCGGCGTGTCGGTCGGCTTCAAGGATGACGANCCCAACCATGGCGTGCGCATCCGCATGGCCGGACGCGAAGTGTTCAAGGTGGCAGTGAAGACACTCGATTCGCTGGTCGAGGAAACGCTCAAGGCCGGCGGCATGGACGCGGCACAACTGGATTGGCTGATTCCGCACCAGGCCAATCTGCGCATCATCGAAGCCACCGCGAAGCGCTTGAACATGTCGATGGAGCAGGTGATCGTTACGGTCGACAAGCACGCCAACACCTCCGCCGGCTCGGTGCCGCTCGCGCTGGATTTCGCGGTGCGCTCGGGCAAGGTGAAGCGCGGGCAGAATTTGTTGNTGGAAGCCTTCGGCGGCGGCTTTACGTGGGCGTCCGCCTTGTTGCGTTACTGAGGCTTTGCGAAACTCAAGGGGTTGGAGTTGCTGATCGTTCGGGCGTGAAGCTGTCCGTTTGTGGTCGTAAAAAAGAAAGGCTTTCAGCAGGTTAGGACATTCTTCGCGGAATACGGCTGCGCACGGCGCGTGTTGCTGGCACCATGTGCGGTTTCGTCAGCCACCCACTACGCAATGAGTCAGCACACCGCGTCACTCGCCTTTGTCTTTCCCGGCCAGGGTTCGCAATCGGTCGGCATGCTCGCCGAACTGGCCGCCGTCCATGCGAGGTGAAATCCACCTTCGACGAAGCCTCGCAAGGTGCGGGCATCGATCTGTGGGCGCTCAGCCAGCATGGTCCCGAAGACCAGCTCAATCGCACGGAAAATACGCAGCCGGCGCTGCTCGCGGCCAGTGTGGCCGTATGGCGCGTATGGCAGAAGCTTGGCGGTGCGCAGCCGGCGCAATTCTCGGGACACAGCCTGGGTGAATACAGCGCGCTGGTATGTGCCGACGCGCTTTCGCTGCACGATGCCGCGTCGCTGGTCGCCGAACGTGGTCGCCTGATGCAGGCGGCCGTGCCTGCCGGCGTAGGTGCCATGGCCGCGATTCTCGGTGGTGACGATGCGCTGATCGCGGCGGTATGCGAGGAAGTGGCGCAAGGCCAGGTGGTGGCACCGGCCAACTACAACTCGCCGGGCCAACTGGTGATTGCCGGTCACGCCGATGCGGTGGACCGCGCGTTGGCGAAGCTCGCCGAGCAAGGCGTCAAGAAAGCGGTGAAGCTGGCCGTTTCCGTGCCATCGCATACGGCGCTGATGCGCGAGGCCGCCGACAAGCTGGGCGAACGCATGGCATCCATCGCATGGCAGTTGCCGGGCATCCCTGTGGTGCAGAACGCGGAAGCACGCGCCTACGCGACGGTGGAAGATATTCGCGGCGCTTTGCAGCGCCAGTTGTATCTGCCAGTGCGCTGGACCGGATGCGTGCAAACGCTGGTTGCAGGTGGTGCCACGCGTCTGGCCGAATGCGGCCCGGGCAAGGTGCTGGCCGGTTTGATCAAGCGCATCGACAAGAACGTGGAAGCGCGCGCGATCGGTACACCGGCCGAACTCGATGCTGTACGCAGCGAGTGGGTCTGAACAATTTCCGTCTTCGAATCGCTTCATTGAAGGACACTGAAGAATGAGCACACTGCAGGGTGAAATCGCACTCGTCACAGGCGCCAGCCGCGGCATCGGCGCAGCGATCGCGGATGAACTGGCCGCCATGGGTGCCACGGTCATCGGTACCGCCACCAGCGAAGCGGGCGCCGCGGCCATTGGCGAACGGCTTGCACCGCACGGTGGCCAGGGGCGCGTGCTCAACGTTACCGATGCGGGGTCGGTGGATGCATTGATCGACGACATCACCAAGCAGCACGGTGCGGTATCGATCCTGGTCAACAATGCCGGCATCACGCGCGATCAATTGCTGATGCGCATGCGCGATGAAGACTGGCAGGCGATTCTCGATACCAATCTCACCTCGGTTTATCGCCTGTCCAAGGCCGTGATGCGCGGCATGATGAAGGCGCGCAAGGGCCGCATCATTTCGATCGCTTCGGTGATTGGCCTGACCGGCAATCCGGGGCAGTCCAATTACGCGGCGGCGAAGGCCGGCATCATCGCGTTCTCCAAATCGCTGGCGCGCGAAATCGGCTCGCGCAACATCACCGTGAACGTGGTGGCGCCTGGCTTCATCGATACCGACATGACCCGTGGGCTGCCGGAAGAATCCAAGCAGGCGCTGCTGGGGCAGATCGCGCTGGGCCGGTTTGGCGAAGCCGGCGACATCGCCAAGGCGGTAGGCTTCCTGGCTTCGCCCGCAGCCGCCTACATCACCGGCGAGACCTTGCATGTGAACGGCGGCATGTACATGCCGTAAGCGGCTTGTCCGCAATGGCCGCGGGCTTGAAATAGGCCCGGCAAGCACAAGCTTCGCAGGACGACCGCCGCTTGCGTTTGAAACCCGGTGGTCGGGTGCCGGTGGCAAGCAGAAGTCGTCACGGCGCCGGTTTTGGGTGACAATCGGCATCTTCGCGTCGCAGAAAGCCGCGGCGGCTTGTATTCCTGGCATAATTGGCGGCTTCGCGGCTTAGCCACTACAATGCCGCAGACTTTGCCGGGGGAAACCCGGCAGACGGACTAATTTCCCCTTGGGAGGCAAAGGCAACATGAGCACCATCGAAGAACGCGTCAAGAAAATCGTCGTCGAGCAGCTTGGCGTGAAGGAAGACGAGGTCAACCCCAACTCTTCGTTCGTAGACGATCTGGGCGCGGACTCGCTGGACACGGTCGAACTGGTGATGGCGCTCGAAGAGGAATTCGAAACCGAAATTCCCGACGAGGAAGCCGAGAAGATCACCACCGTGCAGCAGGCCGTCGATTACATCAAGGCCCACACCAAGGAGTGATCTGCGTGGCGGGGCGGACACATGGTTGTCCATGCCTNCACGTAGTGAATATCGGAAGCTGCGCCATCTCGGCGCAGTTTTCGTTTCTGCATTTTGCAACGTCCGATCCCGTATGGTGTGCGCGGTCGGCACGCATCGCGATGTACGGAAAGTGATGCTGAAAGCTGATCTTTCCCGAACCAGCTAGGAATTCGATCCATGAGCAAACGACGTGTGGTAGTGACCGGCATGGGCATCATCTCGCCGGTCGGCAACGACATCGCCACCGCCTGGAACAACATCCTCAAGGGCGTCAGCGGCATCGGCCAGGTTACGCATTTCGACGCGNCGGCCTATGCCACGCGCATTGCCGGCCAGGTGCGCGACTTCGATCCCGCGCAATGGATGCCGCCGAAGGACGTGAAGAAGATGGACCCGTTCATCCACTACGGCATTGCCGCGGGCACCCAGGCCCTGCGCGATTCCGGGCTGGAAGTGACGGAGGCCAATGCCCCGCGCATCGGCGTGGCGATCGGCGCCGGCATCGGCGGACTCAACACCATCGAGGACACCTCGATCGAATTGCATGAAAAAGGCCCGCGTCGCGTGTCGCCCTTCTTCGTGCCCAGCTCGATCATCAACATGGTGTCGGGCAATCTGTCGATCATGTTCGGCCTGAAGGGCCCGAACATCGCCTGCGTTACCGCCTGCACCACGGCCACGCACAACATCGGCCTGGCCGCACGCATGATCCAGTANGGCGATGCCGACGTGATGGTTGCTGGCGGCGCCGAATTCGCCACCACCGGCACCGCCATGGCGGGCTTCTGCTCGGCCAAGGCCATGTCCACCCGCAATGACGAGCCGACCAAGGCCAGCCGTCCGTGGGACAAGGATCGCGACGGCTTCGTGCTGTCCGACGGCGCCGGCGTGCTGGTGCTGGAAGAATACGAGCAGGCCAAGGCGCGCGGCGCAAAAATCTACGCCGAGCTGGTCGGCTTCGGCATGAGCGGCGATGCGTACCACATGACTGCGCCCAGCGAAGGTGGCGAAGGCGCAGCGCGCTGCATGGATGCCGCCTTGCGCGACGGCCGCATCAATCCGACCGACGTGCAGTACATCAACGCGCATGGCACCTCCACGCCGCTGGGCGACCTGGGCGAGGTGATGGCAGCCAAGACGGTGTTTGGCGATCACGCCTACAAGCTGGCGATGAGCTCGACCAAATCCACCACCGGGCACCTGCTGGGTGCCGCTGGTGGCGTGGAGGCGATCTTCTCGATTCTCGCCATGCGCGACCAGGTGCTGCCGCCCACCATCAACCTGGACGAGCCGGGCGAAGGCTGCGATCTGGATTTCGTGCCGCACACCGCGCGCGAGGCGAAGATCGATATCGCGATCTCCAACTCGTTCGGTTTTGGCGGTACGAACGGCACGTTGGCGTTCCGCAGGATCTAGACCAAAACACTTCACTCGATCGTCATTCCTGTGAAAGCAGGAATCCATGTTGCTTCGGAGCAAAGGTCAAGATGGAGCGTTTACGGCATTGGCCACCGTGAATTGCATCACTCGCTNATTGGACGGCCGGCGCGATCTGCTCGCGCCGGCCGCTGCATTTCCGGAGCGCTATCCGGCGCTGCTGGAAAGCGTGACGCGTGGAAGTGCGCACGCGCGTTACGACATCCTGTTTGCCTTTCCCCAATCCACACTGACGCTGGCGTCGGATGGCTTGGTGCACGAGCCCGGCGGACGCGTGCATGCAGGCCGCTTCCTCGATGCGCTCGACAGCGCGTGGCGTGCGGAGCGCTTGCCGTCAGGTGCGGATGATGGGCTGCCATTCCACGGCGGCTGGGTGATCCTGCTTGCCTACGAACTCGCAGCAGAAATCGAACCCACGCTGCGCCTGCAGCGTTCGGACATCTTGCCGGTGGCGCTGGCGGTGCGTTGTCCGGCTGCGATCATCGTCGACCACTTGCACGAGCGCACCATCCTGCTTGCCGAAGCGGGGCAGGATGCATTGCTCGACGCCATGGCTGCCGACCTGGCCATCCATCCGACAATCGATGCGCTCGCGACACCTGCGGTAATCGACGAAGATGCGCCGTCGCACTTCCTCGATGGCGTGGCGCGCGTCCACGAACACCTGCACGCGGGTGACGTGTTCCAGGCCAACCTTTCGCGTGCGTGGCGTGCACGCTTCGATCAAGCTCCCTCGGCTGCCAGCCTGTACGCTGCATTGCGTCGGGCGAATCCCGCACCGTTCGCCGGTTTGCTGCAGCAGCCGGCATGGGCGGTGATCAGCTCGTCGCCGGAACGCCTGGTCGAAGTGCGCCGCGGCATGGCGCAGACGCGTCCCATCGCCGGCACGCGGCCGCGCCTGGCGGGCGATGACGAGGTCGCGCGCATTCGCGAACTCACCGCGCATCCCAAGGAGCGCGCCGAGCACGTGATGCTGATCGACCTGGAACGCAACGATCTCGGCCGCGTGTGCAAACCCGGCACGGTGGAAGTGAACGAGTTGATGGTGGTGGAAAGCTACGCGCACGTGCATCACATCGTGTCCAACGTGCGTGGTCGTTTGCGCGAAGGCGTTACGCCAGGGCAGGTGATTGCGGCGACGTTTCCGGGTGGCACCATCACCGGTTGTCCGAAAGTGCGTTGCATGGACATCATCGCTGCGCTGGAAGATGCGCCGCGTGGTGCCTACACCGGTGCGCTGGGTTATCTGGATCGCAATGGCGATCTGGATCTGAACATCCTCATTCGTACGTTGACCTTGCATGGCCGCGACGTCAGCTTGCGCGCCGGCGCCGGCATCGTGGCCGATTCCGACGCGGCGAAAGAGCTGGATGAAACACGCGCCAAGGCACGTGGCATGCTGCGTGCCTTGGGGGTGGCCGGCTGATGATGCTGGTCAATGGCCAGGTATGCGACAGCATCTCCGCGNTCGATCGCGGACTCAGCTATGGCGACGGCCTGTTCGAAACGATTCGCTTCGAAGCCGGCAAANCACCGTTGTGGTCTTNGCANGTGCAACGCCTGGCGATGGGATGCGAACGCTTGCGCNTGCCNGCGCCGGACGCCGGATTGCTCTGGCAAGAAGCACAACAAGTCGGNGCTGGACTGCCGCACTTCGTCCTGCGCATCACATTGACGCGCGGCGCGGGCGAGCGCGGTTATGCGCCGCCGGCTACGGTTGCGCCGACGCGTATCGTTGCGGCGTTCCCGATGCCTGTATTGCCCGTCGCGCTTTACGTCGATGGCATTCGCCTGCACCTCTGCCAGACCACCTTGGCCGATCAGCCTTTGCTGGCCGGCATCAAGCATCTCAATCGCCTGGAGCAAGTCCTTGCGCGCGCCGAGTGGAGCGATCCGGTCATGGGCGAGGGCTTGGTCTGCGATCGCCACGGCAGTGTCATCTCCGCCACGGCGGCCAATTTGTTTGCCGTGATCGATGGCGTGCCGGTCACGCCGTCGGTAGACCGTTGCGGTGTCGCCGGGGTGGCCAGGGCGGCCCTGCTCGACGCGTTTCCGCACTGCCAGGTGCGGGACGTATCGCTTGGCGAAGCCTTGAACGCCTCCGAGCTCTTTCTCAGTTCCAGCATTCGCGGCATCCTGCCCGTTCAGGCCGTGGGCGATAACGTGTACGCTCCCGGTCCGGTCGTTCGCGCCATGCAGCAGCATTGGCTCAACTTGGGTTTTTCGATGGGGAAGGCATGAGTCGAAGCGGTGCACAAAAAGGGCGGATGTCGTGGCGCCTGCTGCTGGTGATCCTGGTGCTCGCCTTCGTTGGCGTCACCGGTTGGTTCTGGCGCGACTTCACCCGCTTTGCCGTGGCGCCATTGCGCGTCAGCGCTTCGGGCGAAAGCGTGGATATCGAACGCGGTACCAGCTTCAAGGACATCGTGCATCAGCTGCGCTCGCAAGGTCTCACCACGTCCGCACCTTTCTACTGGCGCTTGCTGGCCGAGAAGATGCATGTGGCAGGGCGGCTGCATGCGGGCGAATACGCCATCATCCCCGGCATCACTCCGGAAGAGCTGCTTACGCACATGGCGCAGGGCAAGGTGATGCATCGTGACGTCACCATCGTCGACGGCTGGACATTTCGCGATGTGCTGCAGGCGCTGAGCAAAGCCGACAAGCTGAAGCACGAAACCGCCGGCCTTGACGATACCGCGATCATGCAGAAGATCGGCGCGCCTGGCGAAAAGCCCGAAGGACGTTTTCTGCCGGAAACGTATGCCTACGTGAAAGGCGATAGCGATCTGGACATATTGCGCCGCGCGCATGAAGCGATGGACAAGACGCTGGCGGCACTATGGGCGCAGCGCAATCCGAAGCTGCCGCTGAACTCGCCGTACGAAGCGCTGATTCTTGCCTCGATCGTGGAGAAGGAAACCGGCCGTGCCGATGAGCGTCCGCGCATTGCCGGCGTCTTCGTTCGCCGCCTGGAAAAGAACATGCTGCTGCAGACCGATCCCACTGTGATCTACGGCATGGGCGCCAGCTATGCGGGCAACATTCATAAAAGCGATCTGACCACCGATACGCCGTACAACACCTATACGCGCCCCGGCCTGCCGCCCACGCCGATTGCCATGCCGGGCAAGCCGGCAATCGAAGCGGCGCTGCATCCCGCGTCAGGGGAAGAACTGTATTTCGTGTCGCGCGGAGACGGCACGCACGTGTTCGCCAGCACGCTGGACGAACAGAACCGCAACGTGGCCTGCTATCAATTGAAGCGCTGCCGATGAACGCGCGCGGACGTTTTATCTCCCTGGAAGGTGGCGAAGGCGCAGGCAAGAGCACCCTGCTTGCCGGCCTGCATGCGCACCTGCTGCAGCGAGGCGCGCACGTGTTGCAAGTGCGCGAACCCGGCGGCACGGCATTGGGCGAGGCGATCCGTTCGATCGTGCTCGACCCCGCGCATCCGGCAATCAGCGCGGAAAGCGAATTGCTGCTGATGTTCGCATCGCGCACGCAACTGGTGCGCGAACGCATTCAACCTGCGTTGGGAGCGGGGCAGTGGGTGCTTTGCGATCGCTACGTGGATGCCAGTTATGCCTATCAGGGTGGCGGGCGCGGCCAGCCGGTCGAACGCATCGCCGAACTGGAGCGATGGGCGTGCGCAGGTGTGAAAGCGGATCTCACGCTGTTGCTTGACCTGCCGGTGTCGACCGGACGAGCGCGGGCGGCGGGTCGTGGTGCGGCCGATCGCATCGAAGTGGAGGCGGATGCGTTTTTCGAGCGCGTGCGTCTTGCGTATCGCGAACGCGCGCAGGCCGAGCCGCAGCGGTTTCGTGTGATCGATGCCAGTTTGTCACCGGAACGGGTGTTGCAGGCGGCGATCGCGGCCACGGATCATTTGTTCGAGGCAAGCTGATGAGCATTCCNTCCTGGCACGTTGAACTCTGGTCGCGCCTGCAGGCGCGCCGTCAGCGCAACGCCTTGCCGCATGCCTTGCTGCTATGCGGCCCGGAAGGGTTAGGCAAGCGCGATTTTCTTCGTCGCTTCGTGCGCGGATTGCTCTGCCAGCATCCCGAAAACGGTGATGCCTGCGGCACGTGTCGTAGNTGTCTGCTGTTGGATGCCGGCACNCATCCCGACTACGTGGCATTGAGTTTTGGCTTGCGCAAGGATGGCGTGCAGCGTCAGGACATCGTGGTGGATCAGATTCGCGAACTGTCCGCGCGCCTTGCCACCGCCAGTCAGTTCGGCGGCTGGCAGATAGCCAGCATCGATCCGGCCGATGCGATGAACAACGCAGCGGCGAATGCCTTGCTGAAAACGCTGGAAGAGCCCGCGACGCAAACCATGCTGATCCTGGTGGCGGATGCACCGTGGCGCATGCCGGCGACCATTCGTAGCCGCTGCCAGCGCATCGATTTCCAGGTACCGAAACACGACGAAGCGCTGGCCTGGTTGCAGGACGTCGGCGTGCGCGATCCGCAGGCGGCCTTGGCCGCGGCGGGCGGCAATCCAGGTCTCGCGCGCATCTGGTCGGAGCAGGGTGCGCTCGCTCAGCGGCAGGACGTACGCAAAGACCTCGCCGCGCTGGCTTCCGGCCGTGGCGATGCGATCGCCATGGGCAAGCGCTGGCTGGACGATGCGCCCGAGCAGCGCTTGTGGTTCGCCGCCCAGGCGGTGGCCGATGAAATGCGCGCNCGCGCCACTTCGCAATCGACACCACTTTCCAGCACGCTGGACGGCGAAGACCTGATGGCGTGGTATCACGCCGCCAATCGCACGCGCGAAGCGTTGCGTGGTCCATTGCGCGGCGATCTACTGCTGCTGGAGTTGTTGGGACGCTGGCGCTGATGTTGTCCGTTTCCGCGCAGACACGCTTGCTGGTGATCGCGCCGCACCCGGATGACGAAACGCTGGGCTGCGGCATGCTGTTGCAGCGCGTACTGGCCGCNGGCGGCGCGGTTCGTGTGCTGCTGTTGACGGATGGCGACAACAATCCGTGGCCGCAACGTTATCTGGAACGACGCTTGATCCTGGACGATGCCGCGCGCCGGCGNTGGGGAGCNAGGCGACGTGACGAGGCGATGTATGCGCTGGAGCGACTGGGCGTGCCGCCCTCGGCNTTGCATCCGCTTGGCTGGCACGACATGGAAGTGACCCGTCGCCTGCACGATGACCTCGCCGGNTCCATCGCTGCGATACGTGCNGTGCTGGATGCGTTCCAGNCCAATCTCGTTTGCGGTCCGGCATTGCGTGACAGCCATCCGGATCATGGCGCCGCGCACGTGTTGTGCCGGCTCGCGCTTGCGGGACTGGACCCGGCGCCCACGCTGCTTGCCTATCCCGTGCACGGAGCTGCCGATCCCTCTGTTTACACGTTGTCGATCGACGCTTCCGAGGAACAGCAGCAACGCAAGTTGCAAGCGATTGCTGCACATCGCACGCAGATGGCCTTGAGTGGCCGGCGCATGCGGCGGCTGGCGCTTGGTCCCGAGCGCTACATGCGGGTCGACGGCGAGGCGGAGGATGGACGATTGCCGTGGCGCCCACCCGCGGTTTTGCGGCGCTGGCTGCGCCTGTTGGTGGCGACGCCAGCCGGTGCCCGGGATTGGCCCTGGCTGGAAGCTCCATGGATGCACGATGACACGCTCAGGCTGGACGAGATGGGCCCTGGACCGGTTTTCGCCAAGCTGCACCTGGATTGGCCCTCGCCCTGGATCTTCGATCACTGGGGTTGGTGGGAAGCGACGACCACGCCTTCCCCCGGCCGCCAGANCGGCTAGCCCACGCAACTCTCACTTTGGCCAGCGCGCCTTTGCACGCGGTCGGTGGCGTGGTTAGGATGTACCTCCGCCATTCGCCGATGCCGTCGCACATGAACCCGGTCGCCGCCCGCCAGGGCATCATCTCNCTGAAATTCAAGGACACGGCCTCGCTCTATAACGCGTATATGCCGTTCCTGAAGCATGGCGGCCTGTTCGCGCCCACGGCGCAGCGTTATTCGCTGGGNGATGAAGTGGTGCTGTTGATCAGCCTGATCGACGAAAGCGAGCGCCTGTCGGTAGCCGGCAAGGTGGTGTGGATCACCCCGATCGGCGCGCAGGGCAACCGCACGGCGGGGATCGGTGTGCAATTCAACGATTCCTCCGATGGCGAAGCGGCGCGCGGGCGCATCGAAGCCCTGCTGGCCGGTGTGCTCAACTCCGAGCGCGCGACGCAAACGATGTAAGCCGCCAGTCGGCTATTTCCTGCTGTACGACTGGATGGCTGCATGCAGGGCAGGCCATGTGTCCGTGCAGNCATGATCGAATGAGCCGGTTCTCGACAACTTAAGTTGCAAGAAATATCCCATGCTGCGCCACACAAGGCTTGTCGGCGTACCCATGCCCACTGATACAATGTCGCGATCCCTGGGCTTGTCCCGAGGATTCGAGCGCCTGCATCTGCATCCCACAGAGCGGGACAGCCCGCTGAATTGAACTTCCGGACCGTTCGCCCCGACGGCCGCTGATGCACTCATGTGGTGCGGAGGTAAGTTAAACCGTGCTTGCCGAATATTGGCCCGTTCTCCTGTTCCTCGTCGTCGCCGGCGGATTGGGTATCGTCCTCCTGATCATCGGCCTGCTGGCCGGTCCCCGCCGTCCGGAGTCGGAGAAGCTTTCGCCGTACGAATGCGGCTTCGAGGCCTTCGAGGATGCGCGCATGCAGTTCGACGTGCGCTACTACCTCCTCGCCATCCTTTTCATCATTTTCGATCTGGAAATCGCCTTCCTGTTTCCGTGGGCGGTCGTGTTCCAGCAGATCGGCATCGTGGCGCTGATTGAGATGGCGCTGTTCCTGCTGTTGCTGGTGGTCGGTTTTGCCTACGTGTGGAAGAAGGGAGCGCTGGAATGGGAGTGATCTCCTCCATTGATCGGGTGATGCACAACCCGCAGCCGTTGAA
>Ga0055533_1000497_pt1 | contig 14346 bp, 12 predicted proteins | sample AraplaCvi_mMS_r2_FD_54991 | JGI IMG/M metagenome (GOLD analysis project Ga0055533, IMG submission 54991) | Arabidopsis root microbial communities from North Carolina, USA - plate scrape CL_Cvi_mMS_r2 | ecosystem: Host-associated > Plants > Roots > Endosphere | place: USA: North Carolina...
ATAGTCCCTGACACAGGTTCCATCCGGCGTCGGATAATCCTGCCCGAACACCTTCAGACCGCCTCCTCCAAGCAAAGCGCGAAGGACGTTTGGGATCAGATGAGTTTCTGGTTCGTGGGCTTCGCCAATGTCTCCATCGGGACTCGCACCAGCAGCATTGAAGTAGCGAAGAGAAACGGAACGCAGTCCGTATGCAATCGCGGCATCTCGCAGAAAGCGCTCGACCATTAATTTGCTTTCGCCGTACGGATTAATGGGCGCCTGCGGATGGTCTTCGTCGATCAATTCGCTCTTGGGTTGCCCATAGACGGCGGCTGTAGAAGAAAACACCAAGCGGTTGACGCCATGACGTTTCATCGCCTGCAGCAAATTGAGAGTACCCGTAACGTTGTTTACGTAATACTCATACGGCTCCTTGACAGACACGCCCACGAGCGAAACTGCGCAAAAGTGCATGACAGCGTCGAAGCGAGCAGACGAGAAAACCTCGTCCAACGCTTGTGGGGCCAATAGGTCTGCTTGTCGTAATTCACTCCATTGGACAGCCTCACGATGCCCAGTGGAGAGGTTGTCCAGAACGGTTACCTGATGGCCAAAGCCGACGAGATGTTTTGCCATGTGGCTACCGATGTAGCCGGCGCCGCCGCAAAGCAGAATATTCATGCGTCTCACCACTCAAAAATCGGCACGCAGCAAAGCAAAGGGAAATTTTTTAGCAGTCATGGCCGGTAGCACAATCCAGCTAAGCACTGGCGCACTATCGGAGCAACGATGGGTCAAGGGCGAGACGTCCGCTGGCCGTCAACTCGTTGCACTGATAAAGACTAAAGGGATCCGTAGACTTTGCCCAAGGATCAGTATTCCACGCGAAGTAAATGAGGCCCTGAAGTCGCCCTTGCTGAGCATAAGTGCGGAAGTCCGCCATCATCTCTTTAACCAACGCTACCCGTTCATGGTCCTTCGCCGGACAAGCTGTCTCGCGTAGTTTGAAGCCCCACTCCGTAACCCAGCACGGTTTACCGGCTGTACTCCCCGCCGCTTGGCAACGAGAGAGCACGTACTGCGTCAAGCGGCGGCTACGCCCTTCGGCAGCGGAGATGTCACCAGGATGATCACTCCATGGATAAACATGGATGGCGTAGCCGTCAACCCACTTGTCCAGACCATGTGCCCTAAGGAAGTCTAACGTCGCATTGACGCTGACGAGCCCCGCCGCATGATTGCCCAGCGGTCCGTCGGGACCCTCATAGGCTCCAAAGCCCGCGGTAAGGATCGGAGTAGCACGATTTATGCCCGATTGGTCACGTACGTCCCTCACCTGCTCGAGAACTTTTAGATACTGCAAATAGCCCTTTCCAATCTGCTGTGCTATGGGATCATGATCAAGGTCGGCAAGGCCGTATTGCCTGCTTTCGCCGGGCACGGGGAAGTCCGCATTGAACCCTGCCATGTTGATCTCATTGCCAACCTCCAAGGCCTCAAGCTTTACCCCGGCAGCCTCTAGTTTTGCCAGCATGCCGTTGAATCTGGTCTTGAACAGAACTGGATCCAGTGAGGAAAGCGGATGGCCAGCCCACATATTTGGGTAGCTAGACTTCTGATACACACGAAAAGGTGCGCCAGTCTGATATGCATCAAAAAAACTGACGATCCAGTCAATTCGAATGCCTAGGGCGTAGGCACGGCGAGCAAAATCCACACCACTGTCCGTGTCTGGAATTCCGGAACGAATGACCGTTACTCCAGCGGATCGGATGTCCTTCAGCATATCGTCCTGCTGCTCAGGAGATAGTCGATCAACGTTGACGACGTTGACGCCGATGGCAACATCAACCGTCCGACCTGCACACGAACCTGAAAATAGAAGGCCGACTACGGTTATGAATAGGCACCGCGAAAGTGCCTTGTTTGACTTCTTCGCATGCATCCAAGCAATAGACAATCGCAACATTGGCTCTTCCCAATCCCGCAACGAGGGGAACGTGGTACCCCTACGAACACGCGGCTCGGGAGTACAACCGTGCAAACCAGAAAAGGACTAAGCCTCCGAGGAGCTAGGCCGTTCTCCATTTTTTGAGGGATAGCGTCGCATTAGCCCACACAAAAGCCGACGCGTAAGAGAGGCCTCCTATGGAGCACAGCAGCAGCAGCTTGCTGAAGACTGATATCTCAGACGCTACGGCAGCGAGGGTTAGAGCATAGGCACATACGCTACACGCCAGAATCCAAAGCAAAGGCCGCCACGCAATCAGTCCTCTCGACACTCGCCGCGACGTGATTATTGCTACCAGACAGCTTGAAACGACCGATACGAGCACAACACATGACACCGAATCAATTGACCAGGCGCTGCCCAGGTCAAGACAGGCCACCAGGAGCAGGAACGCAACGAAAGTTGAAATAGGAGCAACACAAGACAATTTCGGGTGCTTGGCTATAAAGAACGCTGGATCTATACCGAACTGACGAAACGCCAGGAGTCCAGCGCCGACGACAACCCATTCGTAACATCGATGAAAGCCTTCAACCAAGTTGGGCGGAACGAGCATTACTGCTAGCTCCTTGCTCCCACACGCCAGGCCGATGGCGGGAAATACCAGTGCCGCAACCGTCGTGAGATGCGTCTTTAGCACCTCCTCTTTCCCTAGGTCGCCATCACCCTGGTCATAAGCCCGAACGGAGTTTTGTAGGAAAAGGACATTAATGGCCATTCCAGCAATAGCAAATGCCTTCAGGCCAAGGTCCAGGGCAAAAATAAAGGCTGCTGACTCAGTCGCTGGCAGCGTCTTAGCCACCGCCGTACGTGCCACCGCGGGAAAAGCAAACGTAAATACGCTAGATGCTGCGGTAAAAGCGCCGTATGCCGCCAACTCCTTGGCCCGCGAGCCAAGCTGCGTAATGTCCCTGCAACGGGGGGTGTGTCCGCCATGGAACCCACGACTCACCAGGATTGTGGCCAGGAGAAGGGCGAGCGACATGCCCGCCATGACGCCGGTCGCACTTCGCGACATTACGGCGGCCAGAAGCGCGCATGCTACCAGCAGCACTCCTCTGCTCAGACCAAGGCGTGCGTAGCTTTCATTGGCAAATCGGGCACGATGATAGGCAAGCTCGCCATCGAAGCGCCCTTGTAGGATGGCATAGAGAAGAGTGGTGGCAGCCAAGATGCATGAAGGTCGCCACCATCCTCCTATTGCCAGCCCGAAGACGATTGCTAGCAAAGCGAGCGATACAAGCCCATAGGCGGACCGAAGCAAACTCGCCGATTCCGCGCCAGCAGCCTCCTCTCCAGCAAAACGCATGACCGAAGTACGGAGCCAATCAAACGAGAGCGAGGCCATGAGCTGCGCATAGCCAAGAGCAACTGCAAACTCAGTGTACGCTGCGGGCTCAAGCATTCTTGGCAGAAACAGCTGAATGGCCAACGCAGCGACATTCGCTGCAATGATGGCCAACAACAGATACAGCGAGCTACGCATCAGCAACGTCCACGCGGACGCGTCGATCGTTTCGGCAAACGGCATCGTCCGGAATTGTCCTCGACACCACCAAGCCAGCGCCGACCGTCGCGCGATGGCCGACCGTGATGGCTCCAAAAATCACCACGTTCGCATAGATCCGCACGTCGTCTCCGATCGTGGGATATGCGGGAATACCCGCGCTGCGTGATGTTCCCAAGGTCACGTGCTGGTAGATCGTGGCGCCTTCTCCAATGACGACACCCTCGCCTATCACAATGCCCACGGCATGGGGCAAGCGCAGGCCTGGGCCTATGATGGCTCGAGGGGAAATGTGGCAGGCAGCTAGGCGAATATTACGCAACCATAGCCATTTGCTGAGGAGACGCCCAATACCGCCACGATGAAGAAGCGCATGCGACAGCCTGTACCGAAAAATCGTCTTGACGCTGTGCGAGATTAGAAGCGCTTTGAGCACCGAAGCACGTCCCCCGCCCCCGGCGTTTGCGAGCACATCCTCTTGTAAGTCATGCCAGAGCGCCATGGCTAGCGGACCTTCCTTAGACCACTACTGCTGGGGACGTAGACACCGCATGCGTGCGTAGATACCGAGACTGTCGCACCCGCACCAATAATCGACCTCTCGGCCAGGCACACGCCTTTTAAAACGATTACGTTCGACGCAAGCCAACTACCTTGGCCAATCTCCACATCACGCAGAACGAATCGCGCGTCATCCACCTGAAAGTCGGGCGATATTGCATGATCATGGTCATAGATCTTCACACCTTCGCCCATGAGAACGTCGGCGCCGATTGCGACCCGACTCATGCTGTTAATGGAAATTCCTTGGTTAAGAAAAACGCCTGAGCCGATTTGCACGTGCCCACCGTCGCAAAAAATCTGTCCACGACCACGCGTCTTTATGCGTCCGAAGACCAGGGTGCCCCCACGCCGGAGCCGAACTGAAACGTCCGGCCCCAACCCAGGCAGAGGTCCGCGGAATGCACTTCCGTACATCAACTTATAAAACGCATATCGAAGAAGCGAGCTAACGACATACCGTAACCGAAGAAGGATCTCCATCACGCGCGCACCCTCTGCTTAAAAATGGCAATCACGCGATAGGGGATTGCGAGGAGAGCAATAGTCATGACCATGCCCGTCACCTTGTTTGCCGCAAATGGACGCCGATGCCGCCACTGCACTCGCAGGCGCGCGAGCAATTGCTCGCGTCGCCGACTCAGTGAGATACCTTTAGGATCCACCTGATATTTGAGTAGAACCATTGGGACGTTGCCTATCTTGAAACCGCTTGCTACCGCCCTGCGCAGGAACTCATAGTCCTGAGCAACTGCGAACGACTCGTCGTACAGGCCAATTTCAGAAAATAGGGCCGAGCGGACCATCCATGTGGGATGCGCCACGCACGAGTTGCGATACAGAACCCGGTTAACTTCATCCGCCTTGGCCGGCGGCTGATAAGGAAACAACGTACGTCCGGTCGCTACATCAACGTAGTCAGCCCACGATCCTACAAGCCAAATGTCTGGGTGCGCCTTAAGGTACGCCAATTGCTCGCGCAGACGTCCCGGTACATTCTCGTCGCCCGCATCGATACGGCAGACGAAGCTGTAATCCAGCTCAAAAACGCGCTTCAATCCCGCGTTCAACGCGCGGGTTAGCCCTTGATTCCGATCAAGCCTGAGTACTTCGACCTTGGGATCATCGGCGTAATGCGCCAATGGCTCCGGTGCACCATCGTCCACGATCAGAACTGGGATGTCTTCTGACTCTCTCCGAACACTTGCAAGGGTTCGAAGCAAGGCGGGACTATCTTTGTGGCAGGCAATCAACACCACAGCGGTGCTGAAATCGGGATCGATCCGCATGGTCATTGACTGACTTCGCTGTATAGCTGGTATGTAGCAGTTAGCATCGCGTCTGGAGAAAACACGCGTCGACAGAATGCCTGGGCTTTTTCGCCAATAGCCTGCCACTCCTCTTTTGAAGTCGCCTTAAGGATCGCGGCAAGCTCGCTTGCCGTTCCACTTTCGAAGCGCTTTCCGGAAATGCCTTCGACTACTGCCTCTGGTAGCGAACTCGCGCTCGAACTCAAGACCGGTGTGCCTACGCACATCGCCTCAAGCGGCGCGAGAGCGAAGCCTTCCCAGCGGCTGGGCACGACGAGAACCGTAGCCTTGCTCATCTGGTCATAGACCACTTCTGGCGACTGCCAGCCGAGGTCCTCAACATCCGCGGGGATGGCCACGATCTTGCCGTCGTCTCTGACCGCCTCTCCAATCAGGGTGAATCGGATATTCACCCCTTTCAGCAAGCTGATTGACTCCAATAGGATGTCAAATCCCTTTTGGTAGTCGAATCGGCCGACGAAGAGGACTCTATATTCATCGGATGACGTCTTTCGCCGGATGCTCGATGTATCGAGACGCGGATGTGCGTTATAGATCACTCGGATCTTTTGTTCGGAAATGCCCGCACTTTTGGCCAGCACCAACTCATGCCTGCTGAGGCAGATCACTCTGTCACAAAGTCGACTCAACGCAGACTCGACGCGCATGTAGAGCGCCTTTACAGGCCCGTTCCCGGGCCGGTCAAACGACCACCCATGCGCGGTATAAACCACCGAAACTTCGCGCCTCATCCATTTTTTCATGAGCATGAGACGAACAATTAGACCGGCGAAGGTACTGTGCGCATGGACGATGTGTGGGCGAACTGCTTCAACCTGCGTGCTGATCGCCCTGGCCAGGCGGAAGAGTGACGCTAAATTGCGGCTTCCCCTCAAGTAGGTCTCTACGGCTACATCTAAACCGAGGCCTGGAATGGAATGCTCTTCGGGATGCAACACCGTGTGGCGAAAGTCGGTACGACCATCGCCGTTCGCAATATCCCTGATTGCCGAACCTACACCACCCTTGCACGTCTCCGCGACATGCAACACACGGACGGGTTCAAGATGGGGCGCCACTGGGTTTTGCTTGCATCGCGTAGAACCTCGATGCTCAATGTCAGCTTGCATGATTCGTAAGCCCGAGCGTGTACAGACTGCTGTTCTGGGAAAAAACCAGGATGCCCATGGCTACAAACACCGATGCCAGAATGACACGGTTCAGAATCCCCAAGCGTGGTGTGAATTGCTGGAGGCAGGCCCAGATCACAAAGGGCGCAAAGAAGAGCTGATTAGTGATGAAGCGCTCAGATAGTGTGGGAACATTCACACCCATGAACACCATTCCGGTGAACAAGAGGAAGCACCCAGACACGACGGGCCATTCCGCGAAAAGATCGAACGAAGCCACGAATGCCACGGCCAGGAGAACTGACAGGGCGAAGTTATATGTGCGATAGACTTCGCCGAAATTCGTAACGCCTTGCGAGTAATAGGCAGCCTTGTCCGAAAGGGTCATCAAACCGCCAAGCGCCCCCATTCGCTGTGTCGCAAGCAAGATGAGGTGTGAAATCGCCACACAGGCAACAAAGAAAATAGTGGCCCTCGCCCTACTATTGATCCGCAACATCCAGATGATCGGCAGCATTACGAAAATAATCGACGACCAGTGAAGGCCGACCGAAAGAGCCATCATTAGCGCAGCCATACCGTAAGAGCGGCGCCGAAAGTAGTAGACGCCGAGAATGCCGATCGGAAAGGAAAGCGCCTGTCGTATGATATTTCCGAAGTAAACGGCCTCGTATGAAAACAGCAGCATTACAAATATGACTATGGGCGCACCGCTCTCTTTAGACATGCGCGAGTAAGCCAGGCCCGAAAGACCGAACGTCAGGGTGTAAATCCACGCGAGCCACAACGACCCGGAGTCGATGAATGGTCGCCAAAGCGCCTGTACTGGCCAAAAAATGAGTTCGGTGTTGCCGAAGTACTGCACCCCAATGGAGTGGGCACTCACAACATCACGCAGAGCGAGGAAAGTTCTAACGTATTTCGGGGTATCCGAACCGCCATTCACAGGCCGCAGCCCGATGAAATACAGTCCTACTAAATACGCCGACAACACACACAGGATATCGAACAGCCGACGCCCATTGAGGTACAACGAGGTCTTGCCGGAGATTCCACTCACAACAAAGAAGAACATCGTTGCAAAGCAGCCGACGAGATAAATACTCCAGTTCTCAAGACCCATTACACACCCTTGACTACTTCAAGCCGCCCTACTGGATAACGCTTCTTTGTTTGAACAACGCGAGAGGGGTCCGCAGCATGATCTTGACATCCAGCCACAGTGACCAATTCTTGATGTAGTGCAGGTCGTACTCGACTCGCTTAGTAAGATCAGTATCGCCGCGCAGACCATGGATCTGAGCCCATCCCGTGATACCGCCCTTCACGAAGTGCTTGTGCATGTAGCCCGGGATCGTGTGCTTGAACTGGTCCACGAACATCGGCCGTTCGGGACGCGGACCGACAATGGACAGCTCACCTCGAAGCACATTGATGAACTGGGGAAGCTCGTCGAGGCTGCTGCTGCGAATGAAGCGGCCGAAGCGCGTCGTTTTCTTGCTGCCTGCGTTGCCCCATTGCACTCCCTGCTGCTCCACGTCCACCGGCATGGAGCGGAACTTCAGCATCTCGAATTCCTTGCCGTCCATGCCAACGCGGCGTTGCCGGTAGAACACGGGCCCGCGACTACTCAGCTTGACGCCGATGGCTAGTCCCAACATCACTGGGCTGATGAGTAGCAACAGCACCGCCGAAATCCCGCGGTCCATCAAACCTTTCACGATGTGCGAATGCCCAGTAACGCGGCTCGCGCGCAATGTAATCACCGGCACCCCAGCCAGGACCGCGGCGTGATGATTGATCAGCTCATACCCAAAGAAGTCCGGTACAAGACGTATCGTGGAGGGCTTGTCAATTGTGAGCTGGAGGATCTGCTGGATCATGGACTCCGCACGCATCGGCAAGGCGACCCACACCTGGTCCGGCGCCCATTCGTCGAACGATTCATTGATGTCCCCAACATCGCCCAGGCACGGCACACCGTCAATCTCTACCTGATCGTAAGACGTCCGCACGTAGCCGATGATGTCCAACCCCGCCCATGCACTTTTGCGCGCCGCAGCCACGATGCGCTGCCCCGCCTGGGTGCTGCCTATAAGCAGGATGCGCCTCGAATCCACTCCACGCGCACGGATGTATCCCAAAATCCGGCGGAGCACGAGGCGGTCGATCGTCAACACAACACCTGCGGATACAAACCAAGCACCCGCCACCACGCGCGAATAGTGATCGGTCGTCTTCAACGCCCAGGCGATGAGAAGCTGCACTACCATGACGCTCGCCCAGGCCAGCCAAAGCCGGCCAATCTCCAGCTGACTACTTTCTCCGCGCCAGCTGCGATAAAGACCTGCGGCTGGAAATACCACGAGCGCAAGTAGCACTGTCCGTATGAGACCGGACGTATAGGGAAGCTCCAGCTCGAAGTCTCCGAACTGGATGCGGTAGGCCGCCAACGCAACAAGCGTGATGACCAACACATCGCTGACGCGGAGGACGATGTCCAATAGCGCCGCGTGCTTTGAAAAGAAATGGGACTCCGCCCGCTTTAGTTGCGGAACACCTGGAATCGATAGCATTACTGCACTCCGTCCTTGTCTTCGTTTGCGACCGTGCTTCTGTCGTCGTGCCTTCCTCGGCACCGTTGCAGCGCACTTGCGCAAGGCCGCCCCTCCCTCGGGCTGCGCCAGTTTGTTTCATTGCCCCTCATTCAACCCCCCCGGTGAAAGAGCCGCGAGATCATCGCTATCCCGCGTCAAGCAACCAATAGACTGTTCGTACTAGTCGGGGCCAAGACCCCCATCTACGACATCGTTTTTCCACTTTGGTGTAGCGGGTCTCGCTTACGCGGGGCTGCTGCCGTACTCGTAATAGCCGTACGAGTAGTAGCCCGTACTCCTGCGCTCCACCGCGTTGAACACAGCCCCCTTGATCTGCACGCCGTTTTGCTCGAAACGCTGCTTCGCCAACGCGATCTCCTTCGCCTGATTCAGCGCGAAGCGGACCACCAACAAGCTGGTACCCACGTGATGCCCCATGATGGCCGCGTCCGTCACCGCGAGAATGGGCGGCGTATCGATGATGATCAGGTCGTACTGCGGCTTCAGCTTCTCCAGCAAGTTGGCGAAGTTCACATGCATCAACAGCTCGGATGGATTCGGCGGTACCTTGCCGCGGCTGATGAAATGCAGACTTTCCGCATCATTGACAGGACGGACAGCTTCCTCCAGCGTCAATTGGCCGGAAACGAGCTCCGACAAACCCTTGTCGGGCCGCCCGCCAATGACGGTGTGGAGCGCACCTTTGCGCATATCGCCGTCGATGAGAAGGACGCGCTGTCCGCCCTTGGCGATGACGGCAGCCAAGTTGGACGAGATGAACGTTTTGCCGGCCCCCGGGCTGGCACCAGAGATCATCAGGATGTTGTTCTTGGCTTCGATCCGCGCGAAGTGCAGGCTCGTGCGGAGGCTTCGCAACGCTTCGATGGCCAAGTCCGCCGGCGCGTTGACAGCCAGCAACTTCTGCTTGCCATCGCTGCGACCGCGACGGCCTTGCAGGAAGCTCTGGCGTTCAACCGCACTGCTTGGAATAGACGCGTACACGGAGAGACCGAGCTCTTCGATCGCGGATGGATCCTCGACGCCACGACTTAGCATCTGGCGCAACAGCACAAATGCGACGGCCAGGAAGCCGCCAAGGAAAGTACCGCCAAGAGTAACCAGAGCCTTCTTGGGCTTGGCAGGCTTGGACGTATCCACGGCGGCCGGATCGATCACTCGCACGTTGCCCACGGTGCCGGCGCGCGCAATCTCGAGCTGCTGGGCCTGATTCAGCAGGCCGGTATAGGTGGCATTGGTGACTTCCACGTCCCGGGTCAGGCGTAGCAGTTCCTGCTGGGTGTCAGGCAGTCCACCAACCTGCTTCTCGATACCGGCCTTTTGCGCCTGCAGCTGGCCGATCTGATCAAGCAGCGCCTTGTACGCCGGATGCTCGCCCGTGAACTTGCGCTCCATCTCGGCCTGCTGCAAGCGCAGCTGCTGGATGCTGGTCTCAATGGCGACCGTTTGATCGAGCAGGCCCTTGGTCTGCATGGTGATGTCGACGGACTTGGCTCGGGTCTGGAACGCATTCAGGGCATTCTGGGCGTTGTCCAGATCACGCCGGATCCTGGGCAGTTGCTCCTTGACGAACTTCAGGCTGTTCGCCGCCTCGGCCGAGTTACGCTCCACATTCTGCTTCACGTAGGCCTGGCTCACATGATCCAGCAGTTGTGCTGCAAGATCCGAGTCTTCGTGGTCGTAGCTCAGCATGATGATGCCGGAGTCCTTGCCCTGCTCCGACGCATTGATGTCCAACTGCAGCTGGTTGATTACCGCAAGGGCGGTGTGATGCGTCACGGCGAAGTGCGTACCTGCATTCGCTCGGAGTTCGCGCACTTGCATGGTGATGCCATGACCGCTGGCCATTTCGCCAACACGTCCCTTCACGAGCGAATCGCTACCGTTGAAGAGCTCGTAGCTACCTTGCTCGGCAACAATCAGCACTAGCTTCTTTTCCTCAAGCTTCGCCGGCACCTTCATCTGGAAGATGTCGAGCTTGGAGCCACCCCAGTCGTAACGGCTGAGTCCCATCAGCGGGGAGGCCACGTCAGTGGGTTCGTCCGGCAGGAAGTGACGAGCAATCCATCCGCCAAAGATCGGGAAATGGTACGGATACGTCTCGATCTGGAGATTGAGTTCGTTGACCGCCTTGCCGATCACGGAGCGCGAAGTGATGAGCGCGATCTCCGTAGTGGCTTCGGAGCTGGAAGCACCCAGCGTCTGTGTGATGGCGCTAAGACCCGGGAGATCGGGCACCTTCTGCTCCACCTGGACCAGGGCGTCCGCCTCGTAGATCGGCGTTCCAAGCAGGGCATAACCTACGCTGAGCACCAAGAACACACCAGTTACGACGCCAATCAACCACTTATGGTCGAGCAGCGTCCCCAGGAGCTCGCGCAGGTCAATCTCGTCGTCTTGCTGCGCAGTGTTCTGTGTTGCGGTCATGCTCAATCGATCCAGTGCAAACAATAAGGTTGAAGAAATGATGAAATCTTTGGCATGAGCGTTCGTCTTCAAGTTACGTAGGCGTCGCCCTACAAATTTTCAGGAGTCACGCAAATACGGGAGCCACGCAGAGACGGCACGCTCGATCATTTCGTAGACATGTTCGAAGGCTTCGCGACTTTGCCGGTAAGGATCTGCCACATCCTCACCTTGCACCCAGCGATCAAGCAGCATCACCTTGCCGCTTGCCTCCGGCGCCATCCGCATCATGCGCGCCACGTGATCGCGTTCCATCGCCAGCACGAGGTCTGCCTCGCGCAGCATGGTGGGCGTAAGCTGACGTGCCTGATGCGCACTGGCGTCTACGCCGTGTTCGCTCAGCAACTGCATGGCCGTCGCATCCATCGGCTTGCCGACGAGCGCACCCAAGCCGGCGCTCTCGATGGAGGCACCCGCAGATGACAGGCGATGACGAAGGAGGTATTCGGCCGTTGGACTACGGCAGATGTTCCCCACGCAGACAACCAAAATCCGTTTGAACACGATACCCAGCGCTAACTGCAAGATGCCGCCACTGGCTCGAGGCATTGCCGCGTTGGCGACCATGCACCGTGCCAGACCCCTGTAACGAACGACTGGCCCGACCTGCGGGCTCTTTGCCTGGCCCCTGAAGCGCCATCCTTGCGGGACGAACACGCACCCTCTTGCCAGTCAAGCCTACTTTTTCACAAAATCGAGACATAATACTTGCGCTCAGCTTACAATCATAACTGGAACTTAAACCATCGTCACGAATCGCAATTTGTGACGATGAAGTTCACTTGCCAGTAACCTTGTGTTAATGATGCGCGCCGAACCACTACTGAAGGGAGTTCTCGTGAAGAAGTTGCTTGCCGTCGTTTTGATGACTTGCATGGTTGGACAGACGTTCGCCCAGTCGGCTCCGGCCGCTCAGCCGGCCCCGGCGCCGGCAACCCCGGCCGCTACCGCCGGCTCCGGCAGCGCCGCGGCCGCTTCGGCGGGTGGCATCAGCGCGGGCACGACTGCGGCTATCGCCGCGGGTGTGGTGGTTGCGGCAGGTGCCGTTGCGGCAGCCTCGAGCGGCGGTGGCAGCAACCCGGGTAACTCCAGCACGCCTCCGGGCACCGGCGGCGGCACGGGCGGCGGTACCGGCGGTACCGGCGGCACCACGGGTACGACCGGCACCCACTAAGTCCTTTTGAAGGCAAACCGCATTCGTGCTGGATTCGTCCGGCACGGATGTTTGCTGTCTGCAAGTCATCGAAGCAGAAGTCATGAACGTACGTAACGCCGTGGCCCTTGTCGCCGCGACCCTCCTGCTGCACGGCTGTGTATGGGCGCCGGGTCAGCACATGTCCACCAACAGCATGATGCGCACGGCTGACGAAAACAGCCGCGTCGACATCGTGACGATCACTCCCAAGCAGATCGCGATGGACAAGGCGTCACTTGCCGCGTCCGCACTGCCTCCGGAGCTGCTGAGCTATGTGCCCGAGCCTTATCGCATCGGCGCTGGCGACACGCTGTACATCACCGTATGGGATCACCCCGAGCTGACGTCGCCGGCTGGGCCTCAGCAGCAGACGTTGGCGAACGGGCGCCTGGTCCGCTCTGACGGCACGCTCTTCTACCCCTATGTCGGTGAGTTGAAGGTGTCCGGCCTGACCATCGAAGAACTCCGCAAGGCCATCAGCAGCAAGCTGGCCCGGTATGTGGAGCAGCCTCAGGTCGACGTCAACATCATCGGCTACGGCAGCCAGCGCATCACGCTGCAGGGCGCCTTCGTCAAAACCGATCCGCAGTCGATCACGGCCATTCCCGTCACCCTGGCACAGGCATTGGGTGCCGCCACCATCAACACGGAACAGGCCGATCTGTCCTCCTTGGTGTTGACGCGTGATGGGCACGACTATCGGATCGATCTGGACGCATTGGGCCAGAACAAGTCGGTGACGCAGGACATCTATCTGAAGCCCGGCGACCGGCTTTACCTGCCTTACAACGACCGTCACGAGGTCTACGTCATCGGCGAAGTGAACCGCCCGATGCCGCTCGCCTTCAAGACCACCGATCTCACCCTGACCCAGGCCCTGGGTCGCGCAGGTGGCCTCAATCCGACGACCTCGAAAGGCAAGGCGGTGTACGTGATCCGCGGCATCGAGAACCTGGACCAGGCCAGAGGCACGGTCTATCAGCTCGACGCACGCTCGCCTGACGCGTTCATCCTGGCGGACCAGTTCAAGGTCAAGCCAGGCGATGTGGTGTTCGTCGGCCCTGCGGGCGTTACGCGTTGGAACCGCTTCCTGACCCAGCTGTTGCCGCTCACGGGCATCATCAGCAACGCGGCCAACGCGTCGTACAACCTCGACCACTGATGTTCCGGCGTGGCCTGCCCCACCACCGGCAAGAGCCGGCGCGAGTTGTCGCGCACGGCTCGCGCGTCGTGCGCTCGCGCTGGCGCTGGCGCCATGCCAGGATGCTTGCATGCGTCGCTTGCATGATGCTCGCGAGTTGCACGGACGTGTCGCGAAGCAGCCTGGAATCGGTTCGCCTGGCGTGGCGCGGCCAGCCCAAGTTGTCGCCGACGGCCGAGCAGGTGCTGGCCAAGCCGTTCTTCCAAATGCGCGCCACGACCAACAAGGGCGATGCGATCCTCAATCTCGGCAATGTCGATGGCCAGCGCCAGCTCTGGTACGGCAAGGATGGCGTGGTCGTGGTACTTGAACACGGTCGCGTGATCCAGACCGTAGGGCTGGTGCAGAACCTCGACGGCAGCCGCGTG